>OHTU01000754.1_pt1 | contig 11153 bp, 4 predicted proteins | sample 1578961 | NCBI WGS metagenome assembly OHTU01 (sample SAMEA3879582, study PRJEB24766) | human gut metagenome | biome: human-associated habitat; feature: feces | place: USA | collected 1985/1987 | reverse complement strand
CAAAGCACGGAGCGAATCTGACTGGCTCGTGGGCATCAACGGCACGCAGGCACTCTCCATCGCCGCCGGACACGGCACTTACTCCGTCGGGCGGGTGCAGACACCCACGTTGGCGATGGTGTGCGCACGCTATTGGGAGAACCGCCGCTTTACCCCCGAAGCCTTCTGGCAGCTCCATATCGCAACGGACGGCTGCGATGAAGGAACGGTGAAGTTTTCCTCTTCCGAAAAATGGAAAGAGAAAGAGTCCGCGACGGAACTGTATAATAAGGTGAAGTCGGCAGGCACAGCCACCGTCACGAAAGCCGAACGCAAGGAGAAGACGGAGGAAACACCGCTCCTGTACGACCTGACCACGCTCCAGAAGGAAGCCAACGCCAAGCATGGCTTCACGGCGGAACAGACGCTTGAAATCGCGCAGAAGCTCTACGAGAAGAAGCTCATCACCTATCCGCGAACCGGAAGCCGCTACATTCCCGAAGACGTGTTCGCGGAAATCCCCAAGCTGCTTGCCTTCACCGGCAGCCTGCCCGAATGGAAGGGCAAGTTGCAGCCGAAAGCCGTGCCGACACGCCGCAGCCTGGACGGCGGCAAGGTGACAGACCACCATGCCCTGCTCGTCACGGGCGAGAAGCCGCTGTTCCTCTCCAAAGAGGACAGCACCGTCTATCACATGATAGCCGGGCGCATGCTTGAGGCTTTCTCCGAAAAATGCGTCAAGGACACTGCCACCGTCACGGCAGAGTGTGCCGGAGTGGAGTTCGTGGCAAAAGGCAGCATCATCAGGCAAGCCGGATGGCGTGCCGTCTATGGCAAGGAGAATGGAGAAGAGAACAACAGCCAAGAGGAAACCGCCGCCATTCCCTGTTGGCAGGAAGGCGACACGCTGGCACTGAAAGCCGCCTCCATCACGGAGGGAAAGACCAAACCCAAGCCGCTGCATACCGAAGCCACCCTGCTGTCCGCGATGGAAACGGCTGGCAAGGAGATAGAGGACGACGCATTGCGGCAGGCTATGAAGGATTGCGGTATCGGCACGCCCGCCACCCGTGCGTCCATCATCGAAACGCTTTTCAAGCGCGGCTATATGGAACGCTGCAAGAAGTCGCTTGTCCCCACCGAAAAAGGGCTTGCCCTCCACTCGGTCGTGAAGGCGATGCGTATTGCCGATGTCGCCATGACGGGCGAATGGGAAAAGGAATTGGCACGCATCGAGCGTGGGGAACTGCCCGCCGATGACTTCCGCAGGAAGATTGAGGCATATACACGGGAAATTACCTCCGAACTGCTGTCGTGCGACAAGCTGTTCGCCCGCAGGGATTCCGGCTGCAAGTGTCCCAAGTGCGGAGTGGGGACGATGCAGTTTTACGGCAAGGTCGTCCGCTGCGACAACGCGGAGTGCGGTCTGCCCGTGTTCCGCCTGAAAGCAAACCGCACCCTCTCTGATGATGAAATCAAAAACCTGCTCACCGACGGACACACGAAACTGCTCAAAGGATTCAAGAGCAAGCAGGGCAAGAGTTTTGATGCCGTAGTCGCCTTTGACGGGGACTATAACACGGTTTTCGTGTTCCCAGAAAGGAAAAGTAAAGCGACCTCTGCGAAAAGAAGAAAATAAATGTTTAACTTTGCCACTGGTTCAGAGTAATGAATTGTTCTTCGATACCGGATTACACTCATACTTTGGATTTAGTGGTGGCACTCGGAGGGATACCGGGTGCCTTTTTCTTCTCGTTTTCCAACGATTATCCCTATCATCATTATCAATCCACTAAATTCCAAAGAAATGAACAACAAGAAGAAAAACGAGGGTCGGACCGACTTTTCCTATTACGGTCTGTACCTGCTGGACTACCTCACCACGAACAAGTTTGAACAGGCAGCCGATGAAGCCTTCATCCGAGAAAGAACCGACCGTGCCGCCGAAGCGTATGAACGGGCAAGGCTCGAAGGCTATCCTGTCGACGGGGCGCAGGAACTGGCGATGAAGGTGCTGACGGAGGGCCTTCGCTACTCCAGGCACGCCATCCTGCGCGAAGTCGTGGAGAACGAATTTGCGGGTGAAGTGCCGGGAGAAAAATGTGAAGCCTTTACCCAGAAGCTGCTGCCGCTTGTCGGAAACGTATTCTCCATCTATGACCTCTCGGACGACAATTTCGCCCTGTCGCCCGAATATGACCTGCTCTACACGGAGCTGACGGGAGCCGTCATCCTCTATATCGAAGAGTATGGCGTTTAACCGCAAACAGAGACTGCGGGACAACATCGAGGCGATACGGACGGCATTCCTCCTTGACAGGGAACAGCGCACACCCACCGCACGCGAACGGCTCTTGTTAGAACGTTATTGCGGTTTCGGGGGACTGAAGAACATACTCAACCCTGCAAGGGAACTGACGGATGCCGTCCACTGGGCGAAGTCCGACCTCGAACTGTTTGCCCCTACCGTGGAACTGCACAGGTTGCTGCGGGAGAACACAAAAGACGAGACGGAGTACAAACGGAATATGGATGCCATGAAGCAGTCCGTGCTGACCGCCTTCTATACCCCGCCGGAGATAACCGGGACCATCGCGGACGTGCTGCATGAACACGGCATCCGTCCCGACCGGGTGCTGGAGCCGTCGGCAGGTGTCGGTGCATTCGTGGACGCCGTGCTGGAGAACAGACCGGACGCGGACATCATGGCTTTTGAGAAAGACCTGATGACGGGCAAGATACTGAAGCACCTGCATCCCGGACAGAAAGTAAGGGTACAGGGCTTCGAGAAGATAGAAAAGCCGTTCATGAACCATTTTGATTTGGCTGTCTCCAATATACCGTTTGGCGATGTGGCGGTGTTCGACCCGGATTTTTCGGGCAGCAAGGATCCTGCAAGGCTCTCGGCGGCACGGACGATACACAATTACTTTTTCCTGAAAAGCCTTGACGCGGTGCGTGAAGGCGGAATCGTGGCGTTCATCACCTCGCAGGGGGTACTGGATGCCCCGACCAACGCGCCCATACGCGAGTATATGATGAACCATGCCAATCTGGTGGGCGTAGCCCGCCTGCCGAACAACCTCTTTACGGATAACGCGGGAACGGAGGTGGGCAGCGACCTGATTATCCTGCAAAAGAACAGCGGAAAGAACGGTGAACTGTATTACAACGAAAAACTCTTCGTGCAGACCGAACAGACCCCTATCGGCACTTCCGTAAATGGGTATGTATGGAGCATCGGCTCGCTTTCACACACGGATTTGATCAGAAGTACCGACCCGTACGGGAAACCAGCCTATAAACTCCTGCACTGTGGGGACATCGCACAACTGGCGGAAGACTTGCGGGAGCATCTGAAAATAGAACTGCAACAACTTGACAGGAAACTGTATGAGAGACACAGGCTGCATCCGACAAAGGAGGAAAGCACGGCTGCGGAAGTGCAACCTGCTCCGAAAACAGAAAAGGTATCACCTTCTGTAATAGCCCCCGTTTCTGTAATTGAGCCTGTCAAGGGAGTGGAGAAGCCGCAGGCACAGCCCATAGAGGAAAAGCCGGAGATTGAGCCGCGCCAACCCAATCATTCGTCAGCCGTGCAGCTTACCCTGCTCGACCTTTGGGGTATGCCCATAGAGGAACCGGTAAAAAAGAAAAAGGCAGCGAAAAAGGAAAGCAAGCCGAAGCCTATGCCGTCCACGCCTAAACCGCAAGTCAAAGTTACTCCACCCGTTGAAGCCGCCAAGCCGATAAACGGTAATAAGGAAGAAAAGCCGGAAAATGCCGAAAAGCCAAACGACCCGGACGACATTTACGCCACTCTGGATTGGGAAACCAATCCTCCCATCAACGGCTTCTATGAGACAATGATGAGCCTGACAGCGGAACGGCGCAAGGCCCTACGGCTTGAGGCAGAACGGCACAGGCAGGAACAACTGAAAAAGATGGGTATCAAAGACACGTTGAACCCTGCTTTTGCGCCTTCTTCGGACAATATGGATAAAAAGCCGGAACAAACGGAAGAAATAAAGCAACCTGAAACACCGGCAGAAGTTGTGCCTACTTCCGAAACGGTTGCCACTTCCCTGTTCCCGGAACTTGAAACGGAAAAGCCGAAGGAGGAAGTCATGGACCTTTCTCCCCGTCCGTTCAACGGCCTGCTGGAGCCACACCACCGTGACGGCTCGATGGTGCTGGATGCTTCACGCAATCTCGGTTACCTGAAAGACCTCACGCCTTACGGTGCGACCTTCCAACCGCTCGACCTCCGTGGCTATCAAAAAGAGAAAGCGATGCTGTATATATCGCTCCGTGACGCTTACGAACGTCTGTATAGCCACGAGACGGAGAACCATACGGAACACAAACCGCAGCGCGGGTATCTCAACACCTACTACGATGAGTTTGTCATGCGTTACGGTAACCTCAACGCCAGACAGAACGTGAAACTGGTGATGATGGATGCCGGAGGGCGCGACATCCTTTCGCTGGAACGTGCGGAGGACGGCAAGTTTGTCAAGGCGGACATCTTCGACCGTCCCGTTTCCTTCTCGGTGGAGAGCCGTGTCAATGCAGGCTCTCCCGAAGAAGCCTTGTCCGCATCGCTCAACAAGTTCGGCACGGTCAATCTCGGCTATATGCGGGAGATAACCGACACTACGGAAGAGGAACTGCTTGGTGCCCTCAAGGGGCGCATCTTCTACAACCCGCTCGTAACCGGTTACGAAATCAAAGACCGCTTCATCGCGGGGAACGTGATAGAGAAGGCGGAACGCATAGAGGGCTGGATGGAGGACAATCCCGAAAGTGAGCGGATGCCGGAGGTGAAACAGGCGTGGGAGGCATTGAAGGAAGCCGAACCGCAGCGCATAGCCTTTGAAGACCTCGACTTCAACTTCGGTGAACGCTGGATTCCCACGGGCGTGTATGCCGCATACATGAGCCATCTTTTCGACACGGACGTGAAAATCGCCTATTCCGCCAGCATGGACGAATTTTCCGTGGCGTGCGGCTACCGCACCATGAAGATCACGGACGAGTTTTTAGTAAAGGGCTATTACCGGAACTATGACGGTATGCACCTGTTGAAGCACGCCCTGCACAACACCTGCCCCGACATGATGAAAAGTATCGGCAAGGACGAGAACGGCAACGACATCAAGGTACGCGACAGCGAGGGCATACAGCTCGCCAACGCGAAGATAGACGAAATCCGTAACGGGTTCTCCGAATGGTTGGAAGAACAGTCGCCGCAGTTCAAGGAACGGCTCACGACGATGTATAACCGCAAGTTCAACTGTTTCGTGCGCCCGAAGTATGACGGCTCGCACCAGACTTTTCCCGACCTCAACCTGAAAGGGCTGGCAAGCCGGGGAATCAAGAGCGTTTACCCGTCGCAGAAGGATTGCGTCTGGATGCTGAAACAGAACGGCGGCGGGATCTGCGACCACGAGGTGGGAACCGGCAAGACGCTGATAATGTGCATAGCGGCACATGAGATGAAGCGTCTGAACTTGGCGCACAAGCCGATGATTATCGGGCTGAAAGCGAATGTGGCGGAGATTGCCGCCACCTATCAGGCGGCATATCCCAATGCGAGGATTCTCTACGCTTCTGAAAAGGATTTCTCGACCGCCAACCGCATGCGTTTTTTCAACAACATCAAAAATAACGATTACGATTGCGTCATCATGTCGCACGACCAGTTCGGCAAGATACCGCAGTCACCGGAGTTGCAGCAGCGCATCCTGCAGGCGGAGCTTGACACGGTGGAGGAAAACCTCGAAGTCTTGCGGCAGCAGGGCAAGAACGTGTCGCGGGCGATGCTGAAAGGGCTGGAGAAGCGCAAGCACAACCTTGTGGCGAAGCTGGAGAAGGTGGAACACGCTATCAAGTCCCGCACGGATGATGTGGTGGACTTCAAGCAGATGGGCATCGACCACATCTTCATTGACGAGAGTCACCAGTTCAAGAACTTGACTTTCAACACCCGTCATGACCGTGTGGCGGGATTGGGAAACTCGGAAGGAAGCCAGAAGGCCCTGAATATGCTCTTTGCCATCCGTACCATACAGGAACGCACGGGCAAGGACTTGGGGGCTACGTTCCTTTCGGGCACGACCATTTCCAACAGTCTGACGGAACTGTACCTGCTCTTCAAATACCTGCGCCCCAACGAACTGGAACGGCAGGACATCCGCTGTTTCGATGCTTGGGCTGCCATCTTCGCCAAAAAGACGACCGATTTTGAGTTCAACGTAACGAACAATATCGTTCAGAAGGAGCGTTTTCGCTATTTCATCAAGGTGCCGGAGCTTGCCGCCTTCTACAACGAGATTACCGACTACCGCACGGCGGAGGATGTAGGTGTGGACAGACCAAACAAGAATGAGATACTGCACCACATACCGCCCACACCGGAGCAGGAGGACTTCATACAGAAGCTGATGCAGTTTGCCAAAACCGGCGATGCCACTCTGCTTGGCAGGTTACCCCTGTCGGAAACGGAGGAAAAGGCGAAGATGCTCATCGCCACCGACTACGCGAGAAAGATGGCTCTTGATATGCGCATGATAGACCCGAACTACGAGGACCATCCCGACAACAAGGCAAGCCATTGTGCCAAGATGATTGCAGAGTATTACCACAAGTACGAGGCGCACAAGGGTACGCAGTTCGTGTTCTCCGACTTGGGGACATACCAGCCGGGGGAAGGATGGAACGTGTACAGCGAGATAAAACGCAAGTTGGTGGAGGATTACGGCATACCGGCAAGTGAGGTGCGCTTCATTCAGGAGTGTAAGACGGATAAGGCTCGTAAGGCGGTGATAGATGCCATGAACGCCGGGACGGTGCGCGTGCTGTTCGGCTCCACAAGTATGCTCGGAACGGGCGTGAATGCGCAGAAAAGATGTGTCGCCATCCATCACCTTGATACACCGTGGCGACCGTCCGACCTGCAACAGCGTGACGGACGGGGTGTTAGAGCCGGGAACGAGATTGCCAAGCATTTTGCCGAGAATAACGTGGATGTCATCATCTACGCGGTGGAAAAGTCGCTGGACAGCTACAAGTTCAATCTGCTGCACTGCAAGCAGACGTTCATATCGCAGCTCAAAAGTGGAGCGATGGGCGCACGTACCATCGACGAGGGAGCAATGGACGAAAAATCGGGTATGAACTTCTCGGAGTATATGGCGTTGCTCTCCGGCAATACCGACCTTTTGGATAAGGCGAAATTAGAGAAGCGTATCGCCTCGCTCGAAGGGGAACGCAAGTCGTTCAACAAGGGCAAGCGCGATTCGGAGTTCAAGCTGGAATCCAAGACGGGAGAACTGCGCAACAACACGGCTTTCATCGAAGCCATGACGGAAGACTGGAACCGTTTTCTTTCCGTTGTGCAGACTGATAGGGAAGGCAGTCGTCTTAATCTTGTCAAGGTGGACGGCGTGGATTCAACGGATGAGAAGGTCATCGGTAAGCGTTTGCAGGAAATCGCCAAGAACGCCATGACTGGTGGACTGTACAAGGCTGTCGGGGAACTTTACGGCTTTCCGATAAAGGTGGTCAGCGAGAGGACACTCAAAGAAGGTCTGGAGTTCACCGACAACCGCTTCGTGGTGGAGGGCAACTACAAGTACACCTACAACAACGGGCATCTGGCGATGGCAGACCCGATTGCTGCCGCACGAAACTTTCTGAACGCATTGGAGAGGATTCCGACCATCATCGACCAGTACAAGTCTAAGAACGAAGTGCTGGAAAAGGAGATTCCGCAGTTGCAGGAGATAGCGGGCAAGGTGTGGAAGAAGGAGGACGAGCTGAAACAGCTGAAGTCCGAACTCGCCGCACTGGACCGCAAGATACAGCTTGAGCTGGCTCCGGCTCAGGAAAACACGGAAGAGAACCGGCAAGGCAACGAGAAAAAACAGACGGAACAACAGCCGGAAAGCCCGCACGTGGACTTTGTACGCAGTCATTTAATTATAGGGAGACCCGGTTTATCGGAATCCAAAGGTGTAAAACTTTAATATCGAAGTCTTGACAGAAAAAGCCAGTGGTTGAATTTTTTCACCACTGGCTTTAATTCTAATAATTTTTCAATCTAATATGACCGAATCTATAACGTTAAATCATAGATTATGTGTCTATTTGTGAAGAAAAAGACGTAACTTTGTATCAAAATCAAATAAGCATAACAATGGAACCATCTATATACAGTTTTTCACTTTGTACCGCACTGCCGCTGATGTTATTCTTCGGCTTTTATTTTTTGTTTGCAAAGACTCCTGAAAAGAAAATTTTCAAGAATTATCTCCGCTCCCGACAGATTATGGGTATAGCTATGCTGCTGCTTTCGGCAAATTATTCGGTACATTTCTTCTTTGGTATCCGATTCAAAAATGCGGATTCTGCCATATTGATGAACATGTCCACATACTTCCTGTGCTATTCTCTGTTCAGTTCGGCATTGATAATGTTGCTTGATCGTTTTTACATTACCAAACGGCGTGTGTGGACACATATCATTTTATGGATTATATTTTCAACTCTTTCCGGAGTTGTGTTGTTCCTGTTGCCAAGCGGAATCATGCAAAAATTCTCTTTATTTGCTTTAGCTGTATGGTTAGTCGTTTTTGGAGTCGTTTTAGCTCGCAGAGTCATAATTGCATACCGTAGAGCCATTCGGATTTTCAATGAAACTCAGGCGGATGATATAGGTACATATATCGAATGGCTTTCCATATTCACTTATTGGGCTGTTATCTTCGGTGTCGGATGCGGATTGCTGACATTTCTGCCAGACAAATATGTTTTTATCTGGATTTTGTCGTCAATACCGTTCTACAGCTATCTTTTCTACAGCTATCAGAACTACCTGCTGTTCTATGAACAGGTAGAAAATGCGTTTGAGCAGGATATACAATCTGAAGGAGAACTTCTGACAAATTCGGAAACTGAGTCCGAAATGGTTTCAGAGGAAGTTCCTGTGTCCTATACTGAAATGATAGAGAAGGTGGACAATTGGATAAAGACAGACGGCTATGTCCAGCAGGGACTTACCATAAAAGAACTGTCCGAAATACTTCATACGAACCGTACCTATCTTTCCGCTTATATCAAGACTACGTATAAAATGACATTCCGCGAATGGATAACCGGTCTCCGGTTGGAGTATGCGAAAAACATACTGAAGGAGCATCCGGAGATCAATATACAGAAGCTGGCTGAGTCTTCCGGTTTTCTTTCCCGCAGTAACTTTATCAAATTATTTACCGAGAAGGAAGGATGTACGCCTGCCAAGTGGAAAAAAGCAAATCTGAAGTGATTTGCGTGGTAAAAATCCGATGAAAAAGCTCTCAGAAGCCCATTTTCCAAAAGGGCTCAAGCGACAAAAAGTGCTAATTCGACAGCCGCAAAAGTGCTAATTCGGCAACTCAAAAAGTGCCAGTTTGACAAAAAAAGTGCTCATACGACAATGTGAAAAGTGCTCAAACGACAATTTTTATAAAACGCTGTGTTTTAGCCCAAAAAGGTTTCGTAATGTTTTGGGCGCTGGATGGCATTTATTACCTTTGGAGGAGAAAAAGATAATAAATCCAAGTTTTATATGAGCAGAAAAATCCATTTTCTTACCCTATTTCTGTGGCTGATGACGGCAACGATTCCTGTCATTGCGCAGCAGAAAGCAGACACGACCTATACCTTCCGCTTCGTTCCGCAGAAGGATATGTTCTACGTGCCTTGGAATGGCAATGACACGGAACTTGCCCGCCTATTGGGGTGTATCGAAAACTACAAAGCAACAATTCTTGACGGCAAATTGCCGCTACTGGTTGACGGCTACTGCAATTCGCTGGGCAGTGAAGCCAGGAATCTTGCCACGGCAAAGACCCGTGCCAACCGTGTGAAATCAGAACTGATTACACGCGCGAAAATCAAGGAAGAAAACTTCATTACCCACAATCATGCGACAGGAGGTGATTTTGTCATCGTGCGCCTAACGATACCCGCAAAGGAAACAGCCGCGATGGATGCGGAAGCGGAAGCGCGACGCAGGGCAGAAGCCGAACGCTTAGAAACCGAGAAGCGTGCCGAACAGGAACGGCGTGCCGAAGAACAGCGCAAGGCGGAAGAAGCCCGACTTGCCGCTGAACCAACGGTCGCCGGCCGAAGGGAAAGGCAAAAGGCAGAAGCCGAGAAAGCCGCTCAACAGAATACACTTGCCGGCACGCCGTCGGAAACCAAAATCACAACTGATTATCACCTCTCCCTGCGTGCCAACCTGCTGCGCTGGGCTACCCTGACACCCGATTTAGGACTTGAATGGCGCATCTGCCCATTGTGGGGCATTGCCGTAAACGGCTCATGGACTTCTTGGACGTGGAGCGACAAGGACCGCCGCTATGCACTTTGGGAAGTGGCTCCGGAAATACGTTATTACATGGGTGAGAAGAAAGCCTGGTATCTGGGTGCGATGTTCAAGGCCGGACAGTTCAACTACAAGCTCTCCGAAACAGGCAAACAAGGCGACCTGATGGGTGGCGGCATCACCACCGGCTATCAGCTACGGCTGAACAAGGCACTGACGCTTGATTTCAACCTCGGCTTGGGCTACCTGAATACCGATTTCGAAAAATATGAAGTCATCGATGGTGTGCGCGTACGCTGCGGCAACGAGACAAAAAATTGGTGTGGCCCCATCAATGCCGGTGTGACATTGGTATGGAAGTTATTCTAAATAAACTGCAAGCCGAGAGCAGAACGGAACTTGTTCCGGTTATGCCGAGGCGCAGCGTTTGTTGAAGATTGAAAATCTTAACGGAGGAATAGAATATGAAAGCAAGACAATATATATATGATGGGAATGACAGCCGCCGTGCTGCTCTCTTCCTGTGTAAAGGACACGCTTTATGACACGCCGCATCCCGACTATGGGAAAATTACGGTGACAGCCGACTGGTCGGCCTGCGGTGAGGGTATCAACACACCTGCCACGTGGACGGTCACTATGGGCGACTATACGGGTACGGAGACTTCCGCCACCCATGCCCCCAACCATCTGTTTGCTCCAGGCAGCTACACCCTTGCGGTGTGGAACCCAGCTGAAGGAATCACAGTAAATGGTACCACCGCCACCATTGCCGCAGCCACGGGAAACCGGGCAGGCACGG
>OHTU01000751.1_pt1 | contig 11186 bp, 8 predicted proteins | sample 1578961 | NCBI WGS metagenome assembly OHTU01 (sample SAMEA3879582, study PRJEB24766) | human gut metagenome | biome: human-associated habitat; feature: feces | place: USA | collected 1985/1987 | reverse complement strand
ATGGTGTCTTGCTTCTGGTCATCATAAGAATTAATACCAAACATTCCTTAGATAGATTATTATGAGGTACTTTACAAAAATCAGATTAGCCGTTGTCATGGCGCTGGCTTTGTTCTTTACTGTTACGAACGAAGTGATGGCTGTTCCGGCAAATCCGGCGCTTTATCGTTATGTGCAGCCAGACGGTACGGTCGTGACGCTGCAGATGCGTGGAGATGAGTTCTTGCATTATGTAACCACTGTTGATGGCTACACGCTGAAGAAAAACGCTCATGGCTATTATGTATATGCGTCGCGCACAAAATCTGGTGCCTTGGGCTTTTCTTCCGTAGTTGCTCACGATGAAGACCAGCGTGGCAGTGAGGAAAAAGCTTTTTTGGCACAGACACCCAAGTGCTTGACGGATAGAAATGAAGTGAGAAACGCGGGAATCTATGCGTTGCAACGTAAGATGATATTCGATCGCCCCTTGGTTTCTTTGGCTGCTAATCAGTACGACTACACTAAATTCCGTGGCCTTGTCATCTTGGTTGAGTTTAACGACAGGACGTTTTCTCGCCCAGATGCCAAGGATGTATTCTCTGAGATGCTGAACAAGAAAGACTTTACTGGCATTAAAAATCTTACTCTGCTGTTTTGTAAGCCTTGTCCATGCTTTGTATCCGTCGTCTTGCACCGAATATCTTGTAACAGGAATGAAACTCCTTTGTCACGAAACCTTTAATAGAGTGTAACTCTCAAGAAACCTGACCCATCTACTTTTGCGGCAGATTTATAACGCATAAAAAAGTATATGAAAAAGGTTGTTAGAGCTGTGTCTCTTATGCTGCTGATGGCAGGTGTTTGTGGAAATGCATTTGCCGAGGAAAATGAAAACATTGTCCGGCAAGGCGCTATCCGCGGACGTGTGATAGACAATGGAAAACAAATTCTGCCGGGTGCTTCCATCTTTGTTGAAAATCTGAAAACCGGAGTAATCAGTGATGTGAACGGTTTTTATACGCTGCCCAATCTGAAACCCGGAACTTACACAGTTAAAGTAACCTACGTAGGTTATAGCCCCATTGAAATGAAAGTTACCGTCCCCGAAGGCAAGACTTTAGAAAAAGATATAGTGATGAATGAAGGGGTGGAACTGCAGGAAGTGCAGGTAAAGGGAGCTTTTCAAGGACAGAAGAAAGCAATCAATACACAAAAGAATAATCTGGGTATCACTAATGTTGTATCTGCCGATCAGGTAGGGAAATTTCCCGACTCAAACATAGGTGATGCATTGAAACGTATCAGTGGCATCAATGTGCAATACGATCAAGGCGAGGCCCGTTTCGGACAGGTCCGCGGCACTAGTGCCGATTTAAGCTCCGTCACCATTAACGGCAACCGTGTCCCATCTGCTGAAGGGGATACCCGTAACGTGCAGTTGGACTTGATTCCTGCCGATATGATTCAGACCATCGAAGTAAGCAAAGTCGTTACACCCGATATGGACGGCGATGCTATCGGTGGTTCCATCAATCTGGTAACCAAAAATTCTCCTTATAAACGCACTATCAATGCTACAGCGGGAAGTGGTTACAACTGGATCAGCGAGAAAGCCCAGTTGAACTTAGGTTTCACTTACGGCGATCGTTTCTTCAATGACAGACTGGGTATGCTGCTCTCCGCTTCTTATCAGAATGCTCCTTCCGGTTCTTATGATACTGAATTCATGTGGGAACAAAATGAAGATGGCAAAGTATATGTCAGCGATTATCAGATGCGCCAGTACTTTGTCACCCGTGAACGTCAAAGTTATTCGGCGGCTTTTGATTTTGATATCAATGAAAACCATAAATTGACTTTCAAAGGGATCTTCAACAACCGTAACGATTGGGAAAACCGTTACCGTACCAATATCAAGGATTTGGATGAGAACGGAAAAGGCACAGTCCGCATCCAGACCAAAGCAGGTACTCCCGATAATCGCAATGCCCGTCTGGAGCGTCAGCGTACCATGGATTTCGCTTTGGGCGGAGAACACTTATGGGGGGCAATCGGTATGGATTGGAATGCCAGTTATGCAAAAGCTACGGAAGAACGCCCTAATGAACGTTATCTTGACTTCCAACTGAAAAAGCAGGAATTTGATATGGACTTGAGTGATGAACGCCAGCCGTTGGCAACACCTGGAACAGGTTCTACTTTGACACTGAGTGATAAGTTCAGCTTGAAGGAACTGACGGAACAACAGGAGGACATCAAAGAAGAAGATATGAAATTCTCGGCCAATTTCAAGGCCAGTTTAAATAATGGAGCTAAACTGAAGTTCGGTGCGAAGGTAGTACGTAAAACAAAAGAGAAAGAAATAGACTTCTACGAATATACTCCGAAAGACGAGGATGCCTTCATGACCAACAGCCTGAAAAATACGGTAGACCAGAGTACGGATAAGTTTATGCCGAGCGACAAATATCAGGTAGGAACATTTGCCAGTAAAGAATATGTGGGTGGATTGAATTTAAATGATGCTTCCCAGTTCGATAAAGAACAGGTACAAGCCGAATTGGCTGAGAACTTTGAGGCTCGTGAAACTGTAAGTTCCGGGTATGTGCGGTTTGATCATAAATTCGCTTCCGATATAAACCTGATGGCGGGACTCCGTATGGAACATACTTCCCTTCGTTATACCGGCCGTAACTATGATGATGAGACAGATAAGACCACCAAGACCGGCCGCATGACCAACAGTTATGTGAATTTCCTTCCTTCTATTTTGGTGAAATGGGATGTAAATGATGATTTCAAGATACGCGGTTCTTACACGCAGACCTTGAGCCGGCCCAAATATTCAGCTTTGGTTCCCAGTGTGAATATCAACCGTGGTGATAATGAAATAAAGATTGGTAATTCTGACTTGAAACCGACTATTTCTTATAACTTTGATTTGAGTGCCGATTATTATTTCAAGAGTGTAGGTTTAGTGAGCGCAGGTTTTTTCTATAAGAAAATAGACGATTTCATCGTAGATCAGGTACTGACCAACTATGAATACCAAGGAACAGAATATACCCGTTTCACTCAGCCCAAGAATGCAGGAAATGCTAATCTGTGGGGATTGGAATTTTCTTATCAGCGTGATTTCGGCTTCATTGCTCCGGCCTTGAAGTATGTGGGTTTCTATGGAACCTATACTTATACGCACTCACGCGTGGAGGACTTTAACTTCGAAGGACGTGAGAACGAGAGCGGGTTGAGTTTGCCGGGGTCTCCCGAGCATACGGCGAATGCCTCTCTTTACTTTGAAAAAGGAGGCTTGAATGTGCGCCTGAGCTATAACTTTGCATCTGATTTTATCGATGAAATGGGCCCAAGTACATTTTATGACAGATATTATGATGCTGTGAACTATATGGATGTGAACGCCAGTTATACCTTTGGCAAGAAGGTGAAAATGACCTTTTATGCTGAGGCGAACAATCTGCTGAACCAGCCGCTCCGTTATTACCAGGGAACGAAGGATCGTACTATGCAGGCAGAATATTATGGCGTGAGAATGAATGCAGGTTTAAAAATAAGTTTCTAAAAATAAGTATATGAAAACGTTGATGATGATTAGAAGAATGAAAGAAGTATTGACATGGGTATGGATTGCCGTCATTGGTACGGCTATCTGCCTGAATGTGTGTGCCCAGACTCCGCAAGATTGGAAAGGACTGGAGAAACAACTGAATTTTTATATGGCCAACGATTTGGGACGTAACGGTTATTATGACCAGAAGCCCATAGCCGAGTTGATGGGAGAAATGGCGGATGTTATTGGTCCCGAGTGTGTATTTGCAGCCGGAGACGTGCACCATTTTGAAGGTGTGCGCAGCGTTAACGATCCGCTCTGGATGACCAACTACGAGTTGATTTACAGTCATCCCGAGTTGATGATAGACTGGTTTCCGATCTTGGGAAATCATGAATACCGGGGTAATACGCAGGCTGTGTTGGATTATACCAATGTGAGTCGTCGCTGGTCGATGCCTGGTCGTTATTATACCAAAGTCTTTGAGAAGAAAGGAACTGCCATCCGTTTTGTGATGATAGATACCGCTCCTCTGATTGACAAATACCGTAACGAGAGCGAAACTTATCCGGATGCCTGTAAACAAGATATGGATCAGCAATTGGCATGGATAGATTCTGTACTGACTGTTGCCAAAGAAGATTGGGTAGTCGTAATCGGACATCATCCCATTTATGCTGAAACGTCGAAAGACGACAGTGAACGCAGCGATATGCAGAAGCGTCTGGATCCTATCCTCCGTAAACATAAGGTGGATATCTATGCATGCGGACACATTCATAACTTCCAGCACCTTCGTGTGCCGGGCAGTGATATCGACTATGTGGTAAATTCGGCTGGTTCGTTGAGCCGTAAGGTAAAACCAGTGGAAGGCACTCTGTTCTGTAGTCCCGAACCGGGCTTTTCTATCTTTACGGCAGACAAGAAAGAACTGGATATGCACATGATTGATAAGAAAGGAAAAGTAATCTATACTGTAAAACGCACCAAATAGGGATAGTTATTTTAGGGAAAAAGAGTACATTTGCGGTATAAAACTGTAAATGTACTTTTTGTTATGTTGAATACACTCCTTTTGATTGGTGGTCTGGCTCTCATTTTAGCTGGCGCGAATGGCTTGACGGATGGTTCTGCAGCGGTTGCCAAACGTTTCCGTATTTCTGATTTGGTAATCGGGCTTACCATTGTAGCTTTCGGCACTTCGGCTCCCGAATTGGTTATCAGTGTGCTTTCTGCATTGAATGGCAGTGCTGAAATGGCTATTGGTAATGTGGTGGGTAGTAATATATTCAATGCTTTGATGATTATAGGTTGTACTGCCTTGGTACTCCCCATAAAAGTAGGTGAGGGGACGATGAGTAAAGAGATTCCGTTAGTCATTCTTTCTTCGTTGGTACTTTTTGTCTGTGCCAATGACATGATGCTGGACAGGGAAGCGGTCAATGTTATCAGCCGTTCCGATGGGTTTGTTCTGCTGGCTTTCTTCCTTATATTTATGCGTTATACATTTGCCATCGCCCGTAATGGGGCAGATGAGGCAGGAGAGGAGCAGAAGATAAAGGAAATGCCTGTATGGAAATCGGTGTTGTATATTGCAGGAGGGCTGGCCGGACTCATATTCGGCGGACAGCTTTTTGTCGACGGGGCAAGCGGGCTTGCCCGTTCATGGGGTGTCAGTGAATCGGTAATCGGACTGACATTGGTAGCCGGAGGTACTTCCTTGCCGGAGCTTGCCACATCTGTTACGGCGGCTTTAAAGAAGAATCCGGGAATTGCTATCGGCAATGTCATCGGTAGTAATCTGTTCAATATATTCTTTGTTCTGGGGTGCAGCGCTACGGTGTCACCGCTTCCGATGGGGAATATAAATAACCTCGATTTAAGTGTACTGATTGCTTCCTCCCTGTTGTTGTGGCTGGTAGGCTGGTTTTTCCGCAAACGTACCATAACCCGGCTTGAAGGCGCATTGATGGTTGGCTGTTATGTCGTTTATACCGCCTATCTTATTGCCCAACAGTGAAAAAGCCATAAAAAGAATAAGTTTTCTGCAAAAAAACTTCTATCTTTACACCCCGAATTTTATAAAAATACAGCATGGCTATTACCATTAAAAAAGTCAGTTCAAAGAAAGAACTAAAGACGTTTATACGGTTCAACTACGAGTTATACAAAGAGAATCCCTATTCCGTACCCGATTTGTACGATGATATGCTGAATACGTTCAGCCCGAAGAAGAATGCCGCTTTCGAGTTTTGTGAGGCGGAGTATTTTCTGGCATATAAGGATAACAAGGTGGTAGGACGTATTGCAGGGATTATAAATAAACGCGCAAACGAGACTTGGAATAAAAAAGAAGTTCGTTTCGGATGGATCGATTTTCTGGATGATATCGAAATATCACGTGCCTTGTTGGATGCAGTAGCCCAATGGGGTAAATCAAAAGGTATGGATACCATTCAGGGGCCTTTAGGCTTTACCGACTTTGATGCGGAGGGTATGCTGGTAGAAGGATTCGACCAGTTGAGCACCATGGCGACTATCTATAATTATCCTTATTACCCACAGCATATGGAGAAGTTGGGATTCGAGAAGGATGCCGATTGGGTGGAATATAAAATTTATATTCCGGATGCAATTCCTGATAAGCATAAGCGTATCAGTGACTTGATTCAACGTAAGTTTAACCTGAAGGTGAAGAAATATACATCGGGTAAGAAAATTGCGGCCGAATATGGACAGGCTATATTCGAGTTGATGAATGAGGCTTATGCTCCGCTTTATGGTTTCTCGGCTTTGTCGCAAGGACAGATCAACCAGTATATAAAGATGTATTTGCCTATTGTAGATTTGCGTATGGTAACCTTGGTGACCGATGCCGAAGATAAACTGGTGGCAGTGGGGATTTCAATGCCTTCTCTGTCCGAAGCGTTACAAAAAGCGAAGGGACGTTTGCTGCCTATGGGATGGTATCACCTGTTGAAAGTGTTGTTCCTGCATAAGTATCCTCCTATGTTGGATTTGTTGCTGGTTGCTGTAAAACCTGAGTATCAGAACAAAGGTGTCAATGCTTTGTTATTCTCGGACTTGATCCCCGTATATCAGCAACTGGGATTCAAGTATGCCGAAAGTAATCCGGAACTGGAACTGAACGGAAAGGTGCAGGCCCAGTGGGAATATTTCAAGACCGAGCAGCATAAACGCCGTCGTGCTTATAAAAAGAGTATTCTGTAACAACGATATATAAAAATGTGATAAGTCAATATGGAAGAAAACAACGAACTGATAAACAATCCCGCCGTAGAATATACCGACGATAATATCCGCCACCTCAGTGACATGGAGCATGTGCGTACCCGTCCCGGTATGTATATTGGAAAGTTGGGTGACGGATCACATGCCGAGGACGGTATCTACGTTCTTTTGAAAGAAATTATCGATAACAGTATCGATGAATTTAAAATGCAGGCGGGTAAAAAGATTGAGATTATTATTGAAGAAAATCTCCGTGTCAGCGTGCGTGATTATGGCCGGGGTATTCCGCAGGGAAAACTCATTGAAGCTGTTAGTGTGTTGAATACGGGAGGTAAATATGACAGCAAGGCGTTCAAGAAGAGCGTCGGACTGAATGGGGTCGGTGTGAAAGCCGTCAATGCATTGAGCTCACGTTTCGAGGTGCGCAGCTATCGTGATGGAAAGGTGCGTATCGCTACCTTTGCCAAGGGAGACTTGTTGACGGATACCACACAAGATACAACAGAAGAGAACGGTACTTATATTTTCTTTGAACCGGATAACCTGTTGTTTGAGAACTACAGTTTCCGTCCGGAGTTCGTGGAAACCATGCTCCGCAACTATACCTATCTGAATACAGGACTGGCCATTATCTATAACGGTCAGCGTATCCTGTCCCGTAACGGGTTGGTGGACTTGCTTAACGACAACATGACGGCTGTGGGATTATATCCCATCATCCACTTGAAAGGAGAAGATATCGAGATCGCTTTTACGCATACCGGCCAGTATGGTGAGGAGTATTACTCTTTTGTCAACGGACAGCACACCACGCAGGGAGGTACGCATCAAAGTGCTTTCAAAGAGCATATGGCCCGTACCATCAAGGAATATTTCAACAAGAATATGGACTATGCCGATATCCGTAACGGATTGGTAGCTGCCATTGCCGTTAATGTGGAGGAACCGTTGTTCGAAAGTCAGACTAAAATCAAGCTGGGCTCTACCAATATGGCTCCCGGTGGTCCTACCGTTAATAAGTTTGTAGGTGATTTTGTAAAGACTGAGGTCGATAACTATCTGCACAAACATACGGATGTGGCCGATGTGATGTTGCAGAAGATTCAAGAATCGGAGAAAGAGCGTAAGGCTATAGCCGGAGTGACCAAACTGGCACGTGAACGTGCCAAAAAGGCAAATCTTCATAACCGTAAGTTGCGTGACTGCCGTTTTCACCTGAATGATGCCAAAGGAGACAAGAAGGAGGAAAGCTGCATTTTCATTACCGAGGGTGACTCGGCGAGCGGTTCTATCACCAAGAGCCGTGATGTAAATACTCAGGCAGTATTCAGTTTGCGTGGTAAGCCGTTGAATTCTTACGGGCTGACCAAGAAGATTGTATATGAGAATGAAGAGTTTAACTTGCTTCAGGCTGCTCTGAACATAGAGGACGGTATGGAAGGATTACGATATAACAAAGTGATTGTGGCAACAGATGCCGATGTGGACGGTATGCACATCCGTTTGTTGCTGATTACCTTCTTCCTGCAATTCTTCCCCGATTTGATAAAGAAAGGTCATGTATATATCCTTCAGACTCCTTTGTTCCGTGTCCGTAACCGCAAGAAAGGAGTTTATGAAACGGTATATTGTTATTCGGAAGAAGAACGGATTGCCGCAATCGAACGGTTAAGCCCCAATCCCGAAATCACACGGTTCAAAGGTTTGGGAGAGATTTCACCCGATGAATTCAAGCACTTTATCGGCAAAGATATGCGTTTGGAGCAAGTTTCCCTCCGCAAGACTGATCTGGTAAAGGAATTACTGGAGTTCTACATGGGTAAGAACACGATGGAACGTCAGAATTTTATTATAGATAACCTTGTTGTAGAAGAAGATATTGCGTGAGTGAATCACTAAAAAATATGAGAAGAGCGATATTTCCGGGAACCTTTGATCCTTTTACCATCGGTCATTATTCGGTCGTGAAGAGAGCGTTGACTTTTATGGACGAAGTGGTGATCGGCATCGGTATCAATGAGAATAAGAAAACTTGGTTTCCTACAGAGAAACGAGTGGAGATGATCGAGAAACTTTTTGCGGATGATCCCCGGGTAAAGGTCGATGCTTATGATTGTCTGACCATTGACTTTGCCCGAGCTAAGGAGGCGCAGTTCATTGTTCGTGGTATCCGTACCGTACACGATTTTGAATATGAGGAAACTATAGCCGATATCAACCGGAAACTGGCCGGAATAGAAACGATTCTGTTGTTTACGGAGCCGGAACTAACCTCTATCAGCTCTACGATTGTAAGAGAATTGTTGCAGTTTGGCAAAGATGTGACGCCATTCTTGCCTGAAGGAATGAAAATAGACTGACCATGAAATATACTATGTATTTTGCAGGCTTGATTGCCTGCTTTTTTTCTATCGTAGCCGCACAGGCTCAGGAGAGTAAATTCCTGAATTCTCCGGCACGTAAGTTGCAACTGGCGGAATTTGCCATTGCCAATCTTTATGTAGACGAAGTCAATGAGGGAAAGCTGGTGGAAGAAGCTATCGTAAAAATGCTGGAGCAGCTTGATCCTCATTCTACCTATTCTGATCCGGAGGAAGTGAAGAGAATGAACGAGCCGTTGCAGGGAAACTTCGAAGGTATCGGTATACAGTTTAATATGGCGGAGGACACTTTGCTGGTGATACAGCCTGTATCGGGCGGACCGTCCGAAAAAGTCGGTATTCTGGCCGGTGATCGTATCGTCATGGTGGAAGATACGCTGATAGCCGGTGTAAAGATGAGTACCGAGGATATTATGCGTCGTCTCCGTGGTCCTAAAGATTCAAAAGTGAATCTGAAAATACTTCGCCGAGGGGTGAAGGAACTGCTCCCCTTTACGGTGAAAAGGGATAAAATACCTGTTTACAGCCTGGATGCTTCCTATATGATTAAAGATAAGATCGGTTATATTCGTATCAACCGTTTTGCCGCCACTACCCATGAGGAGTTCAAGAAAGCGCTGACCGGGTTGCAGAAGAAAGGAATGAAAGACTTGATTCTTGATTTGCAGGGCAATGGCGGGGGGTATTTGAATGCTGCTATCGATATTGCCAATGAATTTTTGGGTAAAAAGGAACTGATTGTCTATACGGAGGGCCGTCGCAATCCTCGTAGCGAGTTTTTTGCCAAAGGTACGGGCGAGTTTCAGAACGGTCGTCTGATGGTATTGGTTGATGAATTTTCTGCTTCTGCCAGTGAGATTGTGACCGGAGCTGTTCAGGATTGGGACAGAGGAGTTGTTGTGGGCCGGCGCAGTTTTGGTAAAGGCTTGGTGCAGCGTCCCATTGATTTGCCGGACGGTTCGATGATCCGTCTGACGGTGGCCCGCTATTATACGCCTGCCGGACGTTGTATCCAGAAACCTTACGAGAGCATTGAAAAGTATAATGAAGACCTGATAGACCGTTATAATAAAGGAGAAATGATGAGTGAAGACAGCATCCACTTTCCGGATTCACTGAAGTTCAAGACTCATAGGTTGGCCCGTACGGTATATGGTGGCGGAGGGATCATGCCCGATTATTTTGTGCCGATTGATACGACTCTCTATACTAAATACCATCGTCAGTTGCGTGATAAAGGAGCGTTGATGAAAGCTCATTTCCATTTTATTGATGCCCATCGTAAAGAGTGGCTGGGCAAATACAAGACTTTCAATGAGTTCTACAAACGTTTTGAAGTGACTCCGGATATGTTGGCACAACTGGTTGCTACCGGCAAGGAGATGGGAGTGGAATATAATGAAGAAGAGTATCAAAAGGCCCTGCCTCTGCTGAGGTTGCAGATGAAAGCATTGATAGCCCGTGATTTATGGGATATGAATGAATATTATCACGTCATTAATGACGCGAATGAAAGTATCAGGAAAGCGCTGGAACTGTTGGAGCAACCGGACTTTGAGGGGCTGCTGTTGAAAAAGCGATAGTCAAGACTTTATATTAACAGCAGGGACGCATAGTTGCACTCCTGCAGTTGTCTGAAAAACTTCTGCTGTGTCTTCTTTTAGGTGTGGAATAATTTTCCAACCATCACTTTATCTGTCTCCCGAACAACACCTTATTCAGCCATCGGTTCACATACACGTTCACGAAAGCACATCCTACTCCGATAGCGGCTCCTGCCACTACATCACTGGGATAGTGCACCCCTTGGTTCATCCGGGCAAACCCTACTCCGCAAGCCCATACGGCTGAAGGGGCGATAACATACCACTTAGGATAAGTGATGGAGAGTGAGGTGGCTAAAGAAAAAGCTGCCGCAGTGTGTCCTGAAGGGAATGACGGACTATCGGCATCCGGTGCTCCGTATGCATGAATCTTATCCGGATACTTTACAAAAGGCCGGT
>OHTU01000740.1_pt1 | contig 11297 bp, 10 predicted proteins | sample 1578961 | NCBI WGS metagenome assembly OHTU01 (sample SAMEA3879582, study PRJEB24766) | human gut metagenome | biome: human-associated habitat; feature: feces | place: USA | collected 1985/1987 | reverse complement strand
CGTGGTGGTCTCGCCGCCCACGGACAGCTTGGCCACCATGGCCTGCGCCGGCGTCAGCTGGTTCTTGCCGCCGAAGGGCATGAGCACCGTGCCCGCGCCTATGGTGGAGTCAAACTGCTCCGCGAGTCCGCGCTTTGAGCAGATATTGAGGTCGTCGGCGAGGGCAGTATAATTCTCCGCAAATCCGCCGTTTACCTGCCTGCCGTAGGGCTGAGGCTTCTCGGGCGCGGCGGTTATATGCTTCTCCGCACCGTTGGAGTTTAAGAATTCACGGCTGATATCAACTATGGCCTTGCCGTTCCAATTCATAACGAGCCTCGGGTCGGCTTTGACGACGGCTACGGGCACGGCCTGTAAATTCTCGCTGTCGGCAAGGGTCAGGAATCTGTCGACATCCTCGGGGGCGACAACGACCGCCATTCTCTCCTGAGATTCGCTTATTGCAAGCTCCGTGCCGTCAAGACCTTCATATTTTTTGGGCACTGCGTTGAGGTCTATCTCAAGCCCGTCCGCAAGCTCGCCTATGGCGACTGAAACGCCGCCCGCGCCGAAGTCGTTGCAGCGCTTTATCATACGGCAGGCCTCGCCGTTTCTAAAGAGCCTCTGGAGCTTGCGCTCCTCGGGGGCATTGCCCTTCTGCACCTCCGCGCCGCACGTTTCGATGGATTCCAGCTTATGGGACTTGGACGAACCCGTTGCGCCGCCGCAGCCGTCGCGGCCCGTGCGGCCGCCGAGCAGCAGGACCACATCGCCCGGCACGGGGGACTCCCGGCGCACGTTTTCGGCTTTCACGGCACCGACCACGGCACCGACCTCCAGGCGTTTGGCCACATAGTCGGGATGATACACCTCGCGGACGTGGGTCGTGGCCAGTCCGATCTGATTGCCGTAGCTCGAATAACCGGCAGCGGCCTTGAGGCTGATGACGCGCTGGGGCAATTTGCCGGGCAGCGTTTCGCTTACGGGTTGATAGATATTTCCCGCACCCGTCACACGCATCGCCTGATAGACGTAGCTGCGACCCGACAACGGATCGCGGATGGCACCGCCCAGGCAGGTCGAAGCTCCGCCGAAAGGTTCGATCTCGGTCGGGTGGTTATGGGTTTCGTTCTTGAATTGCAGGAGCCATTTCTCGGTCCGGTCATCGACGTCCACATCGACGAAAACGCTGCATGCGTTGTTCTCCTCGCTCACCTCCAGGTCGTCGAGCAGTCCCTTGCTGCGCAGGTAACGGGCACCGATCGTCGCCAGGTCCATCAGGCAGATGCTCTTGCCCTCGCGCCCCAGTTCGCGGCGGATTTTCAGGTAAAGCGCCAGCGTGCCTTCGATCTCGTCTTTCACGAACGACTCCTCGACCGTAATGTTCTCCAGCTCGGTCGTGAAGGTCGTATGACGGCAATGGTCGCTCCAGTACGTATCGAGAATCCGCAGCTCGGTTTCGAACGGATCGCGACCCTCTCTCCGGAAATATTCGACCACTTCGCGCAGGTCGTCGGCATTCATCGCCAGACCGTTCTTCTTGCAGTAGGCATCGAGTTCCGCATCTTCCATCTCCCGGAACCCGTCCAATACCGGCACCGGTTTCACGGGGGCGCTTTCCAAATCGTCCAGGACCCGCAAATCCTTCTCGCGCGACTCCACGGCATTGATATAATAGCGACGAATACGCTCCATCGTCTCCTTGGGAAGTTTCGAAGGGAAGATCAGCAGCTTCGAACTCTTGATCTTCACCTCGGCCGAAGGATCGATCAACCGCACGCAGTCCACGGCCGAAGCCGCTCGCTGGTCGAACTGTCCGGGCAGGCACTCCACAGCCAGAAAGCTGTTGCCGCCCAGATCGCACGAATCCGTCACGGCATCGGTAACCACCTCGCCGAAGACCCTGTAACGGCTCTTCTCCAGCAATTCGTCCGAAAAACCGAACAGGTCGTACACGTTCAGCAGCCGCAGGCCGTCGAGCGAAAGATTCAGGTTGGCATTCAGGTCGCGGAGCAGGCTCTCGGCCTCGACCCGGAATTCGGGGTATTTCTCAACGAAAATACGGTAACTCTTCATTATCTTATTTTTGACTTTATTTCACAAATCTGTCGGCCCACTTGGCGGCATACTCCTCGCCGGTCACACCGACGAAAGTCACGTGTCCCATCTTGCGCTTGGGCTTGGAAACGGTCTTGCCGTAAATATGGACATACACACCGGGGCGATTCTCCCGGGCAAGCGCCTCGGCCCGCTCCAGATCCTGTCCCAGGATGTTTTTCATCACGGTAGGGGCCTTCAGCTGCGGCTCTTCGAGGGGCATATCGAGCAGGTAACGGCACAGCTCCCGGAACTGATTGGTCGTCGAACCCTCGATGGTCCAGTGTCCGCTGTTGTGCGGGCGCGGCGCCATTTCGTTGAAATAGACCTCGTCTCCCTTCACGAAATATTCGATAGCCAGAATCCCCCGGTAACCGCAGTCGCGCATGAAACGCTTGCTCTGGGACACCATCCGCTCCCGCACCTGGTCCGGCATCTCCGCCGGCACGATGCACAGATCCAGAATACCGTCCTTGTGGATATTCCGCCCTACCGGGAAGCAGATCACGCGCTCTCCGTCCGACACCAGCACCACGCTGGCCTCGAAATCGAACGGGACGAACTCCTCCAGAATGCAGGGCACCGCGAGCAGTTCGCGGGCTTTCGCAAGGTCGGCCTCGCCGCGAAGCACCGCCTGACCGTGTCCGTCGTAGCCCAGCGTACGGGTCTTGAGCACGCACGGATAACCGATTCGCGCAATGGCCCGATGCAGCGACTCCTCGTCATCGACAGCCATGAAAGCGGGCGTCTTCAATCCATGATCGCAGGCATTGCTCTTCTCCCGCAGGCGATCCTGCGAGTCGAACAGAGGCCTGAACCCTTGTTTGATATTGTATTTTTGCTCGAGAGCCACCAGCAGATCGCCCGGCACGTTCTCGAACTCGTAGGTCACCACGTCGCTGCGGCGGCAAAGCTCTTCGAGCGCCGCCGGATCGTCGAACCGGCCCACGATCCGCTCGTCGCTGATCTTAAACGCCGGAGCATCCTCCGCCGGATCGAGGCAGATCGTCCGCGCACCCAGCAGATGCGCCTGCTCGATGATCATCAGCCCCAACTGGCCGCCACCGATAATTCCGATCGTCTTCACCGCACTCATCGGTCTAAAGTTCCGCTTTAAGTACATCCTCAGTCTGTTTCGCACGGAACATCTCCAGACGGGCTGCCAGCGCCTCGTCCTTCAACGCCAGGATCGACACGGCGATCAGGGCCGCATTCTTCGCCCCGTTGATCGCTACGGTCGCAACCGGCACGCCGCCGGGCATCTGCACGATCGAAAGCAAGGAATCCAGCCCGTTCAGGGCTCGAGATTTGACCGGCACACCGATCACCGGAAGTGCGGTCATACTGGCCACCATGCCGGGCAGGTGCGCAGCGCCTCCGGCTCCGGCGATGATTACCTCCAGTCCGCGCGACTTGGCCGTTTTGGCATACTCCACCAGCAGGTCGGGGGTGCGGTGGGCGCTCACCACCCGCTTCTCGAACTCCACACCGAATTGCGCGAGCGTCGCCGCAGCGTCGGACATAACGTCCCAGTCGCTGGTCGAACCCATGATTACTCCAACTTTCATAGTAAGAAACGTACTAAATCAACCAAAAAAGAGCCGCTACGACAGAATTCGTCATAGCGGCAAGATTATATTGCTGCGGGAAGCCGATTCGTGCCCTCCTGCATAGTTCCGTCGATAAAATCCGATGCAGGAACGACACTGCACGCTCCGACCGCACATCGAGCCGACAGCATCTGCTGTCGCTTTCGCCGGGTATGGTGCATCTGAATCCTTTCCATCGTTTCGGAAGCCGTAGCCGCCGACGGACCTGCGGCCCATCGTCTTTTACTTGCACAAAAGTACGAATAATTTCAACGACAACCTAACAATCCCGACAGTTTTATTTCGACATTGTATCGACAAAATCCGCTACCGGATTTTCGCCTCGCAATAAGCGCAACGGCAGGTGTCTCCCGCTTTGACGAAAAGCGGATCGACATCCTCCGTAGCCGAAATACACCGGGAGTTGGGACATTTCATACTCCGGTCTATGAACATCCCCTCGGCCAGGTCGGGGACTGCGGCGAGCTTCTCGCCTTCGGCCCACTTCAACAATGTATAGATCAAGGCCATACGCACGAATTTGCCGTTCTCGACCTGCCGGAAATAGGCTACCCGGGGATCGTTGTCCACCGCACGCGTGATTTCGTTCACGCGGGGCAGCGGATGCAGCACGATCATATCCGGCTTGGCCGTGCGGAGTTTCGACGGATCCAGCACGAAGCTGTCCTTCACGCGGTTGAACTCCTCCTCGTCGAGGAAACGCTCCTTCTGCACGCGGGTCATATAGAGAATGTCCAACTCGGGCATCACCTCCTCCATCGTCGATACCTCGCGGAATTCCACCCCTTCGGTCTGGGTTTCGATCTCATGAAGCATATACTCGGGCAGCCGCAGCTCGTCGGGGGCGATCAGCACCACCCGAATCCCTTCGTAGCGCGACATCGCCTTGATAAGCGAATGCACCGTGCGGCCGAATTTCAGGTCGCCGCAGAAGCCGATCGTCAGGTGATCCAGCCGCCCCTTCTCGCGCTTGATCGTCAGCAGGTCGGTAAGTGTCTGCGTCGGATGGCTGTGGCTGCCGTCCCCGGCATTGATGACCGGGATACCGGCATACTGCGAACCGACCAGCGGCGCCCCCTCCTTGAAATGGCGCATGGCGATGATGTCGGCGAAGCAACGAATCACCCGTACCGTATCGGCGACCGTTTCGCCCTTCGACACCGACGACGAAGCGGCGTCCGAAAAGCCGATGACGCTGCCGCCGAGCTCCAGCATGGCCGAAGTGAAACTCAGCCGCGTGCGGGTCGAAGGCTCGTAGAAGAGCGTCGCAAGTTTTTTGCCCTTGCAGACTTCGCTGTATTTGGCCCGGTTGGCGATGATGTCCTCCGCCAAGGCGATGATCTGCCCGATCTCGGCGACCGACAGATCCGTAGGGTCGATTAAATGGCGCATAGCGGTTTATTTATTGATCCAGCTTTCGTCCGAAGGATTGTCGCGGAAGGCGATCAGGCGCTGCCGATCCTCCGGCTTGATATACCCCTCCTCGGCCGCCACTTCGACCAGCGCGTCGAGATTCGAAAGGCTATGGTTGATTACGTCGGCTGCGGCAAGCCGATCCAGTCCTTTCTTCATGCCGTACGTAAAGATGCTCACTACGCCCAGCACCTCGGCACCGGCCGCACGCAACACCTCGACCACTTCGATGCACGATCCCGCCGTCGAAATCAAGTCTTCGATTACCACGACTTTCTGGCCCTTTTCGAGTTTGCCCTCGATCTGGTTTCCCCGACCGTGATCCTTCGAGCCGCTGCGGACATATCCCATCGGCAGGTCGAGGATCGTCGCGGCGATGGCCGCATGAGCGATGCCTGCCGTCGATGTTCCCATCAGCACCTCGCACGCGGGGAATTTCGCCTTCACCGTTTCCGCAATCGCGGCCTCGACCTTCTTCCGCACCTCGGGGGCGGTCAGAATCAACCGGTTGTCGCAATAAATCGGGCTTTTGATACCGCTCGCCCAGGTAAACGGCTGCTCGGGGCGCAGGAATACCGCACCGATCGAGAGCAGGCCTTTGGCAATTTCTCTTTCCATAACTATTTCTACATTCTTTAGATTGTCATTCCTTTTTCCGCAAAAACGGCTTTCCGCCTATCGCTCGTCGAGGGCCATACGGAGTACGGCCTCCACCTCGTCGGGCATAATACCGCCCTCGTGCACTTTCTTGTCCCCGACGTAAAATGTCGGTACGTAATAGTAGTCGTAACGGTCGGCCACTTCGGGTTCGGCCAGTTCGTCGATCATCCTGATTTCGATGCGGCTGTACGGTTCCTGCCGCTGCAGTTCCTCCAGATAACCCAGCGCCTTCTTGCAGAAGGGGCACCGGGGCTGATAGAAAAGTGTAACCGGTTTCATAACTTTCTTGATTTAGAGTAAAACTTATTTCTTGCCTGTCGCGGCAATCGGCCTCTTCGGTCGCCGCAATTCGGCGCGCATTCCGTTCGCACGATCCGGCAACACCCGTGCCGACCGAAGTTCCGCGAACTCCACGCTCCCAAACCCATTTTAGACAACTGCCGCACGACACGAATCCCGTCCGTATCGCTCGATCCGGGCCGCAAAGCAGCCCTTCCTTCCGTACCGCCCGAAATACTCCCTACCGTCGCACACTCTATTTCACGAACTCCTCCACGCACCGGCGATAGGCCGCCACGGGATCGGCTGCCGCCGTGATGGGACGCCCAACCACGATATAGTCCGAGCCGATTTCCCGCGCACGCGCCGGAGTCGTGACCCGCACCTGATCGGCCACCTCTCCGTCCGCAAAACGCACGCCGGGCGTAACGGTCAGGAACTCCTTTCCGCAGGCCGCCTTCACCATACCGGCCTCCAGCGGCGAGCAGACCACGCCGTCCAGTCCCGCTTCGCGGGTATTCTGCGCATACTTGACGATCGTATCGTTGATCGAAGCCGAAATGAGCAGCTCGCGCTGCATACGCTCCTCCGAAGTCGAAGTAAGCTGCGTCACGGCGATCAGTAACGGGCGCGTGCCGTCGGGACGGGTCAGCCCTTCGACCGCCGCACGCATCATCTCGATCGTGCCGGCCGCATGCACGTTGCACATGTCCACGTCGAGGCGCGAAAGCACGGCCATCGCCTTCTTGACCGTATTGGGAATGTCGTGCAGTTTCAGATCAAGGAAAATCCGGTGCCCCCGGCGCTTGATCTCACGCACGATTTCGGGCCCTTCGGCATAGAAAAGCTCCATGCCGATCTTCAGGAAAGGTTTGCGGGCCTCGTTCTTAAACAGATCGAGGAACCGGAAAGTCTCTTCGGCGCTGCTGAAATCGCAGGCGATGATTACGTCTCTGTTGGTCATATCTCTTATTTATAATTTTCACAAAATTACTTCACGATGCCGATAATATCGGACAGCCGTTCGATCCCCAGCCGCTCCATTTCACAGGGCAGTGCCTCGACGATCTCCTTGCAGGCATAAGGGTTCCGCAGGTTGGCGGCCCCCACCTGCACGGCCGTCGCCCCGGCCATCATCATTTCGATAACGTCGTGGGCCGTCTCCACGCCGCCGCACCCCATCACCGGAATCCGGCAGGCCCGGGCTACCTGATAAACCATCCGCACGGCCACAGGGAAGATCGCCGCACCGGAAAATCCGCCCATTACGTTGGCGATGATCGGCTTGCGGCATTTCACGTCGATCCGCATGCCCAGCATCGTATTGATCAGGCAGATGCCGTCGGCACCGGCCTCCTCGCACGCCCGGGCGATCGCCACGATGTCCGTCACGTTAGGACTGAGTTTGATATAGACCGGTTTGGTGGTCACGGCTTTCACGGCACGCGTCACCTCGGCCGCCGCTTCGGGCGACGTGCCGAAGCTCATGCCGCCGTGCCGCACGTTCGGGCAGGAGATGTTGATTTCGAGAATTTCAACCTGCTCTTCCTTCGTCAGCAGCTCGACACAGTGAACGTATTCCTCCACCGAGAAACCGCTGATGTTGGCGATAATCGGCTTATGGAAGATTTTCCGCAGTGCGGGCAGTTCGTGCGCGATGACGTGCTCCACGCCGGGATTCTGCAGGCCGACGGAGTTCAGCATCCCGTTCGGGCATTCCGCAATGCGCGGCGTTGGGTTGCCGAAGCGGCTTTCCGCCGTTGTGCCCTTGAAGGACAGGCTGCCTAAGATGTTGATGTCGTAATACGGGGTGAATTCCTGCCCGAAGCCGTATGTGCCGCTGGCGGGAATGACCGGGTTGTCCAGCGTCACGCCGGACAGGGTAACGCGCAAATCCCTGCTGCTCACCAGATGACCTCCTCTCGCACCAGCACCGGACCGTCCTTGCAGATTCGCTTGTAGCCGCCCTTGACCTTGACCGTGCAGCCCATGCACGCGCCGAAGCCGCAGCCCATGCGCTCCTCGAAGGAAAGCTGTGCCGGATGGTCGTCCGCGTTCATAATCGCCTTGAGCATCGGCAGCGGCCCGCACGCACAGATGTCGGTGAAGTCGATTTCCGGCAGTGCATCCGTCACAAGTCCCTTGATGCCCGCTGACCCGTCCATCGTCGCCAGCACAAACGGCGCGCCGAGCTTCTCCACATCCTCGCGCAGGAACACCTCGTCCGCCGTGTTGAACCCTGCCAGCACGGTCGGGTGCTTGCCCGCTTGCATGAGGCAGCGGCACAGCCCCACCATCGGCGGAAGCCCCACGCCGCCGCCAATCAGCAGCGGACGCTCCCCGCAGCGGGTGATGTCGAAGCCGTTGCCCAGCCCGGTCAGCAAATCGAGTTCCGTGCCGGGACTCATGCGGCACATGGCGTCCGTGCCGTTGCCAACGACCTTGTAGACCAGCGTCAGCGTCTCACTGTCCCAGTCGCAGACGGAAATCGGGCGGCGCAGGTAGAAGCCCGGCACCTGCACCTGAACGAACTGCCCCGGCGCGGTGATGGCGGATGTGTCCCCCTGAAGCACCATGCGGTAGACGCACGATGTCAGCGGGGTATTCTGCTTGATGGCAAAGCGCATGTTGTTACTCCTTCCGGCTCAACGCGTTATACGCAATCTTGTCGCCGCAGACGGTCAGTCGGCATACGGCGTGAACCTCCCAGCCCTCAAAGGGGGTTGCATGCCCTTTCGAGAGGAAGGTGTTCGGGTCAATCTTCTCCCGTGCGTGCAGGTCAAACACGGTCACAGCGGCTTTGTCGCCCACCTGCATCCCGCCATCAATGCGGAAGCGGCGGCGCGGCGCATCCGCCATGCGGTCAATCAGCATTTCCAGCGGCATCTTCCCCGTTTCCACCAGATAGGTGTACAGCAGCGGGAACGCCGTTTCAATCCCGACGACGCCCATTGCAGACCCGCGCAGCCCTTTCGCCTTTTCCTCGGCGGAATGCGGCGCGTGGTCGGTGGCAATCATGTCAATTGTGCCGTCGAGCAGGCCTGCCAGCAGCGCCTCTTGGTCATCCTTGTTACGAAGCGGCGGATTCATCTTGAAGCGCCCCAAGTCCTGCAAGTCATCCTGACACAGCAGCAGATAGTGCGGTCCAGTTTCGCAGGTGATGTTGACTCCCTCCGCCTTCGCCTGACGAATCAGCGCGACGGATTTCTTCGTGCTGACGTGGCAGACGTGGTAGCGGCAGCCGGTTTCGCGGCAGAGGGCAATGTCGCGTTCAATGGGCTTCCATTCACTTTCGGACGGAATGCCCGGAATGCCGTGCGCCTTCGCGAACGCGCCGTCATGAATCGCGCCGCCTGCGGGAATCCAGCTCATGTCCTCGCAGTGCGCCGCAATGATGCTGTCCGCCGCCTTGCACTTTTGCATGGCTTCGCGCATCGTCTCGGCGGTCTTGACCCCGCGTCCGTCGTCGGAAAAACCGCACACGCGCCCACTCAGCGCCGACATGTCGGTCAGTTCGCCCTCGCCCTTCTGCCCCATCGTGATGGACGCGTACGGACGCACATCAATAACCGCTTCGCCTTGAATCAGCGCTTCCGCCAGATGCTCCGAGCTGTCCGGCGCGGGATTCAAATTCGGCATCGCGCAGACGGTCGTATATCCGCCGTGCGCACACGCCGCGCTGCCGGTCGCAATGGTCTCCTTATAAGAAAATCCCGGCTCACGCAGATGCACATGCACATCCACAAAGCCGGGAAAAAGGGCAAATCCACGGCAATCAAACACTTTCTCTGCCGGAAAGGAAAGTTGTTCCCCACGGGCGACAATGACGCCGTTTTCAATTGCCACATCGGTTTGCTTCCACTTGCCCTGTTCCAAGACAGAACCGTCCTTGAGCAGCACTCGCACGTTCAGCCCTCCTGTCGTTTCGGGTTATCCGTGCAATTATAGCAGATTTTCGCGCCGATTGCAAGGTGTATGCGGAAAGTTCCTGTCGAATTGAGAATTTGCAAAAGAGCCACCCGTGCTGGATGGCTCTTTTGTATTTCGAGGGGAATTATTCCGCTTCGACACGCGCGAAGATGTAGCCAACGCCCATGTCGCCGTCTTTCTTGGCGAGGTTGTCGTCAGAGTAGCACAGCACCAGATAGCCAGACGTGGTCATGCCGATGTACTTCATCGTTTCCATGTCCTCGATTTCCACGCCCGTCATGTCCGCGAAACGAACGGTGTCGTCGTCGCCCTTGACGTGGGTCTTGGCGGGGCCGCGGTTGTAGGACGCTGCGGGGTCATAGTCCACCTTCGCGATGACGTTGTTCGCCCATTCGTCCCATGCGCTCTTGACCGTGTAGCTGTCCTCGTCGGAGAAAGTCAGCTCGCCGGACAGGTCGTAGGTGTGGTCGTGGATGTAGGACGCCACGTCCACCATCGTGCCCAGTACCTTGTCGTTCGCGGTCGCGTCCTTCAGCGCGGTGATGGTCAGCGTCGCCGCATTTTCCGGCACAGCCAGCAGGCCGGACTGTTCCACGTCGTATTCCTCAGCGAAATCGGCGGTGATATACGCCGCAACCAGCACCCATTCGCCTTCCCAGTCGTTCAGGCTGGATTCACGGTCGAGGACGAGCAGTTCGTCCATATCCGCGTCCAGAATCGAAGTGGTTTCCGCCATCGCGAAGCAGCCCAGCACCATCGCCAGCGCCATGACCAGAGACAGGATCTTTTTCATTTTGGTTTTCTCCTTTACCATTTCTGCGGTTTATTTCCGCTTTTCGACCTTATTATATCACACCTGTGCGCCAAATTGCAATCATTCCAAACAGATTTTACAATTCAGACACTTTCGCGGCTTACACCCCGGAGTACGCCGCGAACCCGCAGTCAATCGGCAGCACCACGCCGGTAATTGCCGACGCCGCCTCATCATCGGTGAGGAAGAACACACCGCCAAGGAGTTCCTTGCTGTCCACAAAGCGGCCCATGGGCGTGCCGTTCAGGATTTTCGCACTGCGCGCGGTAGGCGTGCCATCCGCGTTGAAGAGCAGCGCGCGGTTCTGGTTGCTGACGAGGAAGCCGGGAGCAATCGCGTTCGCGCGGATGCCCGTGCCCGCGAAGTGCGTCGCCAGCCACTGCGTGAAGTTCGAGACCGCTGCCTTGGCACCGCTGTACGCCGGGATCTTCGTCAGTGGCGTAAACGCGTTCATCGAGGAGATATTCACAATGCAGCCGCCTGTTTCCAGCATGTCGGTCGCAAATGCCTGTGTC
>OHTU01000731.1_pt1 | contig 11419 bp, 11 predicted proteins | sample 1578961 | NCBI WGS metagenome assembly OHTU01 (sample SAMEA3879582, study PRJEB24766) | human gut metagenome | biome: human-associated habitat; feature: feces | place: USA | collected 1985/1987 | reverse complement strand
TTTATGTCTTTTTTAGTTTAACTTTCTATTTTCTATCAATATGTCATTGATTTCGCTGCAAAGGTACGTATTAAATTGACATAAATATAAATATCATATTAAATTTTATCAATATGTCAGTAGTGAGGGCTTCGGTATGCTTTCTTTTTGGCAAGATTGGTGAATAAAAAATATCCGGCAGTGAGGTTGCCGGATATTCTGATGAGCAAACTGTATTTCGAAAGGATTGCTTCTGTTGCTTTCTGATTGTAAGTTAAATAAAGTTATTGGGTGGTTTAGTGTGCCTGCAACCAGTTGTTTCCCCACCCACAATCAGCTTTCAGGGGTACGTGCATGCGATATGCCTGCTCCATCTCTTCGATTACGATTTTCTGTACAAGCTCTTTTTCTGCCTCTGGAACGCTGAAATTTAGTTCGTCATGGACTTGTAAAATCATCTTTGCTTTCAGATTGTAAGCTTGGAAGCGCTGATAGATGTGTGCCATCGCCACTTTTATGATGTCGGCGGCACTTCCCTGGATGGGAGCGTTGATGGCATTCCGTTCAGCATAGCCCCGTACCACCCCGTTTCTTGAGTTGATGTCCGGCAGGAAGCGCTTGCGGTGGAAGATGGTTTCCACGTAACCTTGCTCGCGTGCCACCCGGATGCTTTTGTCCATATACTCCTTCACTTGCGGGTAGGTTTCAAAGTAGCCGTCTATCAGCTCTTTGGCTTCTTGGCGGGAAACGCCCATGCGTTCGGCAAGCCCGAAGACGGAGATGCCGTAGATGATGCCGAAGTTTGCCGTTTTTGCCTTGCGGCGCATGTCGGCGGTTACGTCGTTTATATCTATTTTATATATCTTGGCAGCGGTGGCGGCGTGGATGTCGTGTCCGCTGAGGAAGGCGTCTATCATGTTCTTATCTTCGCTGAGGTGTGCCATGATGCGCAGCTCTATCTGCGAGTAGTCGGCAGAGAAAAACTCGCAGCCGGTGTCGGGGATGAACGCCTTGCGGATTTCCTTTCCGTCTTCGTCGCGGATGGGGATGTTCTGCAGGTTGGGATTGCTGGAGCTGAGGCGTCCGGTAGCGGTCACCGCCTGGTTGAAGGAGGTGTGTATGCGACCCGTGCGCGGGTTGATGAGCTGGGGTAGGGCATCTATATAGGTGCTCAGTAGTTTCTTCAGTCCGCGGTATTCCAGTATCTTTCCGATGATGTCGTGCTTGCTGCGGTAGCTCTGCAGCACCTCTTCGGAAGTGACGTATTGTCCGGTCTTGGTCTTTTTCGCTTTCTCCACGATTTTCAGCTTGTCGAACAGCACTTCGCCTACCTGCTTGGCGGAGCTGATGTTGAATGTCTCGCCAGCCATCTCGTAGATTTCCTTCTCAATCTCCTGCAGACGGACGGTGAAGTGTTGGGACGATTGCTTCAAGGCTTCCGTGTCGAGCAGCACTCCGTTGCTCTCTATATTAACAAGTACGGGGACGAGCGGCATCTCTATTTCGTAGAACAGATGTTCGGCACCTTGCTCCTTCAGTTCCTTTTCCAGCACGTTTTTCAGTTTGAGGGTGACGTCCGCATCCTCGCAGGCATAACGGTAGACATCTTCGGGTGGAAGGTCGCGCATGTTCTTTTGGTTTTTGCCTCGCGCTCCAATTAGCTCATCGATGTGGATGGTCTGGTAGTGCAGGTAGATTTCCGCCAGATAGTCCATGTTGTGTCGCAGTTCGGGTTGAAGCACGTAGTGGGCAAGCATGGTGTCGAAAAGTTTGCCTTTCACCTGGACGCCGTAATTTTGGAGGATAATCATATCGTACTTGATATTTTGTCCCACCTTCATGGATTTCTCGTTTTCGAAGAGGGGACGGAACTCGTTTACAATTTTTAAGACTTCCTCTCGTTCGGCGGGAACGGGTACGTAGTATGCACGGTTTTCGGCATCGCTGAAGCTCATTCCTACAAGTTCGGCGTCCATTGGCTCGGTTCCGGTAGTCTCGGTATCTATTGAGAGAATTTCGCTTGTAAGTAACTTTTGAATAATTTCTGCTCTTTTGTCTTCTGTATCAATGAGTTGGTAGTCTACATCGAGCATTTCTAACCGCGTCAGGTTTGAATTTTCAGAAACGCCCGTCCCCTCGCCCGCAAAATTTGCAAACAAATCGCCTTGAATCGGGGCGCTGTTTTCGGGAGTGGAGGTTTGCGGCTGGGCAAACAGAGTCCCGGCAAAGAGGTCGGGTACCGGAGAGGTTGGAGTAGGGGAGGACGAATTGCCGCTTCCCTTTTTGAGTACCCGGTCGATGAGTGTGCGGAATTCCAACTCCTCGAAAATCTTGCGGAGTTCCTCTTCGTTCGGTTCTTCGCGGACGAGCGAATCCATGTCGAGCTGAATGGGAACATCTGTTTTGATGGTGGCAAGGAATTTGGAGAAGGTTATCATCTCGCGGTTGGTTTCCACTTTCGTTTTCAGTGCGCCTTTCAGCTGGTCGGTATGTTCCAGCAGGTTTTCGATACTGCCGAATTCGGCAATCAGTTTCTGTGCGGTTTTCTCGCCCACACCCGGACAGCCGGGGATGTTGTCGGAAGCATCACCCATCAGTCCCAGCATGTCGATGACCTGCTCGGTGGTCTGTATGTTGAACTTGGTTTTTACTTCTTCGGTACCCATCACTTCGAATCCGCCGGTGTGCTTGGGGCGGTACATGAAGACGCGGTCCGATACCAGTTGCCCGTAGTCCTTGTCGGGAGTCATCATATAGGTGGTGATGCCCTGCCGTCCGGCTTCGGTGGCGAGCGTGCCTATCACGTCGTCGGCTTCGTAGCCGGATACTTCGAGGATGGGAATGCGGTAGGCGCGGATGATGTCCTTTATAATAGGTACGGAAAGGCGGATGGCCTCGGGTGTCTCCTCGCGCTGTGCCTTGTATTGCTCGTAGGCCTCGTGGCGGAAGGTGGGGCCCGACGGGTCGAAGGCTACTCCTATGTGTGTGGGATTCTCTTTTTTGAGCACTTCTTCCAGGGTGTTTACAAAGCCCAGAATGGCCGAAGTGTTGAATCCTTTTGAATTGATTCTCGGGTTCTTGATGAACGCGTAATAGGCTCGATATATCAGTGCATAGGCATCGAGCAAAAACAGTTTATCGATTGAATTCATACATTTAATCCTTTTTTTCATGGTAAAAGTACAAAAAAATACCGTATTAACCGTTTTATTACTATTTTTGTAGGCAAATAGCGATGCATGGACAACTCATCATTGATAAAATCTCCGATTTCTGAGGAATTGGAGGACTTCAAGAAGCTTTTTGAAAGTACCCTCTCCAGTTCCAACCTTTTGCTGAACAGCGTAATTGCGCATATCCGGCAGAAGAACGGGAAGATGATGCGCCCCATTCTGGTGCTTCTGGCTGCGAAGCTTTTTGGCAAGGTATGTCCTGCAACCCTGCATGCTGCGGTTGCGTTGGAACTTCTTCATAATGCCAGCCTTGTGCACGATGATGTAGTGGACGAAAGTACTGAACGCCGTGGACAACTCTCCGTTAATGCCATTTTCAATAATAAAGTAGCCGTACTGGCAGGCGATTATCTGCTTGCAACAGCGTTGGTGCAAGTGGGCATGACCCGTAACCATGACATTATCGACATCGTCTCCTGCCTGGGGCAGGATTTGGCAGATGGTGAACTTCTGCAGCTTTCCAACGTCAGCAATCTCCATTTCTCCGAGGAAGTCTATTTCGACGTTATCCGCAAGAAGACGGCCGTGCTCTTTGCAGCTTGTACGAAGGCGGGCGCTCTCTCGGTGGGAGCCAGCGATGAAAAGGCGGAATCTGCGCGTCTGTTCGGTGAATATATCGGGCTTTGTTTTCAGATAAAGGATGATATTTTCGATTACTCCGAGAGCAAGGAAATAGGCAAACCTACCGGAAATGATATGGTGGAGGGGAAGTTGACTCTACCTGCGCTTCATGTGCTCAATACCGTGAAGGATAAAACAGCGGAAGAAATTGCCGTAAAGATAAAGAATGGGGAGGCAACGCCTGGCGAAATAGCCCATTTAATCGAATTTACCAAGCAGAATGGTGGTATAGAGTATGCTTCGCAAGTGATGTATGACTATAAGGAAAAGGCTCTTTCTTTGCTGGCTTCTTTGCCCGATACGGAGGTAAAAGTAGCGCTAGCCGGGTATCTGGATTATGTGGTAGAACGGGAAAAATGACGGACTGTTTCCAGTTGATAATATGAGAAAGCCTGATGGAACCCACTCCATCAGGCTTTATTTATAGGTAAATACAGCTTTCTCTTAGAAGAATTTCATTTCCTCGCCCTTGATTTCCGAAAGCAGCAGGTTGGCAAGACGACTGGTTCCCAAGCGGAACAGTTCGTTGTTCAGCCATTCTTCGCCGAGCACTTCCTTGACGATGGTGTAATAAATCAGTGCATCGTTCACGCAGTTGATTCCTCCTGCGGGCTTAAAGCCTACCTTGATACCCGTCAGCTCGTGATATTCCTTGATGGCCTGGCACATAACCAGGGCGGCCTCCGGCGTGGCGGCAGGCTGCTGCTTGCCGGTGGAAGTCTTGATGAAATCGGCACCCGAATACATGGAAAGGATGGATGCTTTTTTGATGTTCGAAGCCGTCTTCAAAGCTCCGGTTTCGAGGATTACCTTCATGTGGTGCTCTTTGCAGGTTGCTTTGAGTTCTTGTATCTCCTCGCACATGCCTTCATAGTCTCCCGCCAGGAACTTGCCCACCGAAATAACGATGTCTATTTCATCGGCGCCTTCCATCAGTGCCATGGCAGTTTCTGCCACTTTCACTTCAATGAAAGTCTGGGAGGAGGGGAAACCTGCTGATACACAAGCTATTTTTACATCTTCCACTTCCAGCGTGTCTTTTACGACTTCTGCAAAATTGGGGTATACACAGATGGCTGCCACATTCTTCAGGTCGGGGAACTCTTCGTCGAATTTATTCACTTTCTGGGTGAATTTCATGACGCTTTCATCGCTGTCTTCACTCTTCAGGGTGGTAAGGTCAATGCAGTTGAACAGGAATTTCTTTACCTCCGGTGTATTGTTTGCCGGTACTTTCTCTGCAATGATTCTGGCAGCTTGTGCAGCTATTTCTGCATCATCCAGTTGGGTGTTGTACTTAGCCAGGGCGGCGTCATACTTACTCTGGGTAGGCTCATTCTTCTCCATGGTCTTTCAATTTAGGATTATTGATATGTCTTGTCTGGTCACGTCTGGTTTTCTTCTCGAAGTTGCGGCAGAAGGCGTCTGTCAGGTTCACTCCGGTCTGGTTCGCAAGGCAGAGAAGTACCCAAAGAACATCTGCCATCTCATCGTCGAGATTGTCTTTTTCTCCTTTCTTGAAGGATTGGTCGCCATACTTGCGTGCCATGACGCGGGCGAGTTCGCCCACTTCTTCGGTCAGTATCGCCATATTGGTGAGTTCGCTGAAATAGCGCACTCCGTATTCCTTTATCCAGGAATCCACTTGTTTCTGTGCTTCTTCTAACGTCATTATTCCTTGTTTTTTGTATCTATACAGATGGTCACGGGACCATCGTTCATCAGTTCTACTTTCATATCGGCACCAAATTCGCCGGTACCTATTTCTTTACCTAATGCTAAACTCAGTTCCCGGCAGAATTGTTCGTACAGTGGGACGGATATTTCCGGCCGTGCTGCCCGTATGTAGGAGGGACGGTTGCCTTTCTTGGTGGAGGCGTGGAGGGTGAACTGGCTGATAACCAGTATCTCTCCGTCTGCTTCAAGAATGGATTTGTTCATTACGCCGTTTTCGTCATCGAAAATGCGCAGGTTGACTATCTTCTTGCAAAGCCAGTCAATATCTTCTTTTCCATCGGATTCTTCGATGCCTACGAGTATCATGAGGCCCTTTCCAATGGAGGCTTTGCAGGTTCCGTTGATGGTGACGGAAGCGTGTCCGGCACGTTGTATCACTACTCTCATGTTGTTTTTGTCTTTTTGAGGGGACAAAGTTACGAATTAATTCGTTGTGTGCATGGCTTTGCAGGCTGATTTATCAGTCATTATTTCTCTGAGAAATAGGTCTGGATGATTTTGGCTTTCGCTTCTCCCACCACGGCGGCAAGCTCCTCGGCAGATGCTTCGCGGATACGCTTCACGCTTTTGAACTCCTTGAGCAATGCGCTTTTCGTCTTTTCGCCGATGCCTTTTATCTCGTCCAGTGCAGAGGCAATCTGCCGTTTGCTGCGCTTGTCGCGGTGGAAGGTAATGGCGAAGCGGTGCACTTCATCTTGAATCTGCGTCAGCAGTCGGAAGAGGGGGGTGTTCTGTTTCAATCCGATGGTCTGGGGAGGGTAGCCATACAATAGCTCGGAAGTGCGATGTTTGCCATCTTTGGCAAGTCCGGCGATGGGGATGTTCAGGCCAAGCTCGTCTATCGCCTCGGCAACAAGGCGGTGAATTATGCCGTGGGTGCAGCCGGGGCAGTAATGCAGCGGCACATCCGCAAGTGATTTCGGTCTCTCAAAAACGGTCATTATTCATTCACCTCCGCTGATTTTGCTATTGCCTCGAGCACCTGCTCGGGGTCGGGGATCATGCCGCCCGCGCGGTTACAGAGCGTAACGGGTCTGCTGCATCCGGTGGCAAGGCGTATATCCTCTATCATCTGACCCATCGAAAGCTCGACGGATACAAACGCCTTGACCTTTTTTGCCGCCGCGGCAAGCGCCTCGGTCGGGAACGGCCAAAGGGTTATCGGTCTGATGAGGCCGACTTTGACCCCGTTTGCCCTCGCCGCCGTGACCGCGTTCTTTGACACCCTTGCGGCTATGCCGTAGGCGACTACGCAGTATTCGGCGTCCTCCATCATGTATTCTTCCCACATCGGCTCGTTCTTCTCCACCTCGGCGTATCTCTCGTAGCGGGCGAAGTTAATCTTCTCCAGCTCTTCGGGCTTGAGGTAAAGCGAGTTGATGATATTGTGCTTTCTCTTCATCTGAGTGCCCGTGACCGCCCAGGGCTTCTCAACCTTATGCTCGGTGATGCCCTCGAGCGAGACGGGCTCCATCATCTGGCCCATCGTGCCGTCGGCAAGCAGCATTGCGGGAATGCGGTATTTATCCGAGAGGTCAAATGCCTTGACGGTCAGATCCGCCATCTCCTGCACGCTTGCGGGGGCAAGGACTATCAGATGATAATCGCCGTGGCCGCCGCCCTTGGTTGCCTGGAAATAATCGGACTGTGACGGCTGGATGCCGCCGAGGCCGGGGCCGCCCCTCTGCACATTGACTATGAGCGCGGGCAGATCCGAGCCCGCGATATATGAAATGCCCTCCTGTTTAAGCGAAACTCCGGGGCTTGAGGACGAGGTCATAACCCTGAAGCCCGCGCCCGCAACTCCGTAGACCATGTTTATCGCGGCGATCTCGCTCTCCGCCTGCAAAAATGTGCCGCCGATCTTGGGCATACGCTTCGCCATATAGGCGGCGATCTCCGTCTGCGGAGTTATCGGGTAACCGAAGTAATGTCGGCAGCCGGCTCTGATAGCGGCCTCGGCGATAGCTTCGTTGCCCTTCATCAATACTTTCTCAGCCATGTCGTCACCTCATTTCTCCACGGTTATCACGCAGTCGGGGCACATCGTGGCGCAGAAAGCGCAGCCGATGCACTTCTCGGGCTGAGTGACCTCTGCCGGGGAATGTCCTTTCGCATTTATTTTGTTTTTGGCAATAACGATGATCTTCTTCGGGCAGGCGTCAACGCACAGAGCGCAGCCCTTGCATCTGTCCGAGTCAAACGTGACCTTAGCCATATCCAGTCTCCTTTATGTCAAAAATATTTCTTTTGCAGCTTGAGAGGGAAGAGCTTCTCTGCCTTGATACCGCCGCAGATATCCTCCCTCGCCGCCGTCATTATGACGGGCAGCCCGCTCAGCTCCGAGAGCCTGCGAGCCTGCTCTGCGGTCGCCTCCACATCCTCGGGCAGCGTCTCGTCGCCGAGATTGGAATTGTCGGCGATCGCCGTGAACGGTATGCCGCACGCCGCCTCTATCTCCCGCATGACCTCGAGGGCGCTCTCGGCGTCCGGGGTCAGGGGGCGGTAGAAATTGACCGTGAATATCATCTCGTAGTCGTTCTCCTCAAGTATGAGAGGGGCGAATCTGCCGAGCGCATATGCGCCCGCGTCGTCGCCGCCGACATCAATGACCGCGCAGCTGTCACGGCGTTCAAACAGCCCGTACATCTCCTGCGGCAGGGCGGGGATATCGAGATTAGTGTTCGCATAGGTCGGCGAGACAAGCTCAATGCCTGCCGCCGCAAGCTCCTCGGCACTGTCCTTGGTGCGGAAATACGGGTTAACTATATCCAGATCGGCTATCCTGACCTTTTTGCCGCTGCGCCTCAGGGCGAGCGCATAGTTGACGGCAAGGTTGGTCTTGCCGCTGCCGTAGTGGCCGGCAAAGAGGGTCAGCCGCTTATAATTCTCAGCCATTGCAGACCTTGACGCTCCAGCCGTAGGGGTCGGCGACCTTGCCGCACTGGATGCCCGTGATGGTGTCATAGAGCTTATGCGTAACTTTGCCTATCTCATTGTTGCACACGGTGTATTCCTTGCCCTGATAGAAGAGATGACCTATCGGAGACACAACGGCTGCGGTGCCCGTGCCCCATGCCTCCTCAAGAGTGCCGTTTGCGGCGGCCTCAAAGAGCTCGTCGACCGAGATAAGCCTCTCCTCGACCTCGTAGCCCCAATCCTTCAGCAGCTGCACGCATGATTTCCTCGTAACGCCGGGGAGCACCGAGCCTGTGAGGGCGGGGGTGACTATCTTGCCGTTTATCTTAAACATGACGTTCATCGAGCCGACTTCCTCGATATATTTGCGCTCGACGCCGTCAAGCCAAAGCACCTGTGTGTAGCCGCGCTTCTCAGCCTCCTCGCCCGCTCTGAGGCTGGCGGCGTAGTTGCCGCCGCACTTTGCGTAGCCCGTGCCGCCTCTGACGGCTCTGACGTCCTTGCTCTCTATCGCTATCTTGACGGGGTTGATGCCCTCGGCATAGTATGCGCCGACGGGCGAGCAGATGACCGCAAACACCGCGTGGTGGACTCCGTGAACGCCGAGGTTAGCGTCATCGCCGAACATAAAGGGTCTGATATAAAGTGAAGTGCCTTCCGCCGAGGGAATCCAATCCTTCTCAAGCTCCACAAGGGTCTTGACGATATCGACAAAGGCTTCCTCGTCAAGCTCGGGCAGGCAGAGGCGCTCCGCGCTGTTTCTGAAGCGCTTTGCGTTCTCATCGGGTCTGAACAGGGCGACGGCGCCGTCGGCGCGGCGGTACGCTTTAAGCCCCTCAAATATCTCAACGCCGTAGTGGAAGACCGTGGCGGCCGGGTGTATGGGCAGCGGGCCGAACGGCACTATGCGCGCGTCATGCCAGCCCTTGTCGGGGTCGAAATCCATCAGAAACATATGGTCGGTGAATATCTGACCGAAGCCGAGCTTGGTTTCGTCTGTCGGGTGGGGCTTCGGGGCGGTCGTTTTTGTTACCTTGATTTCGTATTTCATAGTTCAGTCTTCCTTTCGCATTATAATTTATATCTTTGGATCTTGCCGCTCGTCGTCTTGGGCAATTCGTCCTTAAAGACGACTACGCGGGGATATTTGTAAGGCGCTGTATGGGATTTGACGTAATTCTGAATTTCTTTTTTAAGCTCCTCAGTCGGCTCGGTGCCCTTGGTGAGCACTATGCTCGCCTTGACTACCTGACCTCTGACCTCGTCCGGGGCGGCGGAAACGCCGCACTCCACAACATAGGGCAGCTCCATGATGACGCTCTCGATCTCAAACGGCCCGATGCGGTAGCCGGAGGACTTGATAACGTCGTCCTTGCGCCCGACATACCAGAAGTAGCCGTCCTCGTCGCGCCATGCGGTGTCGCCGGTGTGATAAAGCCCGTCGTGCCACGCCTCTTCGGTCTTTTCGCTGTCGAGGTAGTATTCTTTATAGAGCCCGCAGGGAACGGCTCTCGAGGTGCGGATAACTATCTCGCCTGTTTCGCCCGGGGCGACGGTGTTGCCGTCCTGATCGACAAGGTCAACGTCGTACTGCGGCGAAGCCTTGCCCATTGAGCCGAGCTTGAGCGGCGTGCCCCTGAGATTTGCGATAGTCAATGTTGTCTCGGTCTGACCGAAGCCCTCGCTTATCTCAAGGCCCGTGGCGGCCTTGAATTGACGGAACACCTCGGGGTTCAGAGGTCGTATTTTGAGAGATCCTCCTTTATCAGCATTCTGAGCATCGTCGGCGGAGCGCAGAAGGTGGTGATATTGTATTTTGCAAACATCGGCAGGATATCCGAGGCGTCAAAGCGGTCGAAGTCATAGACAAATACCGCTCCCTCGCAGAGCCACTGACCGTAGAGCTTGCCCCAGAGCGATTTGCCCCAGCCCGTGTCTGAGATCGTCAGGTGAAGTCCGTCCCTCTCGCAGCAGTGCCAGTATTTCGCCGTCACAAAGTGGCCGAGGGCGTAGGTGTGCTTGTGCGCCGCCATCTTGGGGTTGCCCGTCGTGCCCGAGGTGAAGAACATTATCGCGGTGTCGTCGCCGCAGGAGGTGTCGGGCGTGCGCTCATATTTGCTTGAGAAGAGCTTGTATTCGGCGTTGAAGTCGTGCCAGCCCTCCTTCTGCCTGCCGACGATGAGTTTATTCTTGACCGTCGGGCATTTCTGAGCGGCTCTCTCGGCGATGTCGGCGGTATCGCCGTCGCCGGTGCAGACTATCGTGCTGACCCCGGCGGCGTTGAAGCGGTATTCAAAGTCGTGCTCCTTGAGCTGATTCGTTGCCGGTATCGCTATCGCGCCTATCTTGTGCAGGGCGACTATCGCAAACCAGAATTGATAGTGGCGCTTGAGCACAAGCATGACCCTGTCGCCCTTCTTGACGCCGAGCGAGGTGAAGTAATTGGCGCATTGGTTGGAGGCCTTTTTGATATCCTTGAATGTGAAGCGGCGCTCGTTCCTCTCGGAGTCGAGGTGGAGCATTGCGAGCTTGTCGGGGTATTTATTCGCTATCTCGTCAACTATATCAAAGCCGAAGTTGAAGGTGTCTGTGTTCTTGAATTCTATGCTCTTGAGCCTGCCGTGCTCATCCTCATGCGTCTTGACGAATTTCTCGCACAGCAGCTTCTCCGAGCTTTTGGCGGAGACTATCGTGCTGCGTACCGTCTCCTCCTTCACATCGTCGCCGGGGAGAACGACGGCGCAGAAGTAGCAGTCCTCGCCGTCAACGGCTATCATTCCGTGAGGGGTGGAGCTGTTGTAATAGATGCTGTCGCCCTCGCCGAGGATCTCGGTGTGCTCGCCGACCTGCACCTTCAGCTTGCCCTTGAGTATCAGGTCGAATTCCTGGCCGCTGTGCTTGGTCAGGTGGATGGGGGCGTTCTGCTGCTC
>OHTU01000728.1_pt1 | contig 11448 bp, 8 predicted proteins | sample 1578961 | NCBI WGS metagenome assembly OHTU01 (sample SAMEA3879582, study PRJEB24766) | human gut metagenome | biome: human-associated habitat; feature: feces | place: USA | collected 1985/1987 | reverse complement strand
TCCCTAACTCAGCAGGACGTATTGGCAACAGCACAAACCCTATCACTCGATTTTCTGGATGAACCGAAGAACATGCCTTCTGATGCGTTTCTTGAGCCCGAATTCCCCTTATTAAGATTATTTTGCGTTTTGTATTCAAAAAAGTTGCAAAAGATTTGGTGGTTTCAAAAAAACGTTGTTAATTTGCACCGTGATTAGGAATCACGGGCGATTGTACGCAATCTGCCAGCAATGCACTACTCGCGGGAGCGTAAGGTAATTGATGAAAGGTAACAGCAGAAATCCACTAAAGGGATGGGCGGTTGTTCTCGGTCATTCATTTCCCCACGCCTCCGCGTTTTTTTGTGCAGCCGAAATTCCTTAATAAAATAGAATACGTTTAAACCAAATAACGACGATATGGAAGTAAAGAATGCATTCGCGGGGACTTTGGAGTCAGGTGACATCCTGGTTCAGATTACCCCCTCGGAGGAAGAGAGCCTTCAGATCGACCTCGACTCGACGGTAGAGTACCAGTTCGGCGGCCAGATTCGCAAGGTCATCAAAGAGACATTGGAGAATTTGGGCGTGAAGAAGGCCCATGTGAAGGCTACCGACAAGGGTGCCCTCGACTGCACCATTCGTGCGCGCGTCACCGCTGCCGCAGTCAGAGCCACGGGCAAGGATGTCTGGGAGGATTAGTCCTCGGCCCGATATCCTTGGAATCTATACTAACGGAAGTCTAAACAGAACAAAGTAACCGACAGAAGAAGTATGCAGAGATTAAGAAGAACTATGATGTTCGTGCCGGGCAACAACCCCGGTATGATGCAGGACGCCTTCATCTACGGTCCCGACTCGATTATGCTCGACTTGGAGGACTCTGTGACGATGGCTGAGAAAGATACCGCACGTTTGCTCGTTTACAACGCGCTGAAGACCATCGACTACGGCACGACCGAGATGGTGGTGCGTGTCAACCCGCTCTCCACGCCGTATGGCAAGAAGGACATCGAGGCCGTCGTCAAGGCTGGCGTCGATGTGGTTCGTATGCCGAAGACGGAGACCGCCGATGAGGTGCGTGAGATGGAGGCCGAGATCGAGCGCGTGGAGAAGGAGATTGGCTGCCTTGGCCGCACGAAGATCATGGCTGCCATCGAGAGCGCGCTGGGCGTGGTCAATGCCTACGCCATCGCTACCGCCTCCAAGCGCATGATGGGCATCGCCCTTGGCGCCGAGGACTATTGCGCCAACCTCAAGACGCAGCGCACGCCGGAGGGCATCGAGCTGCTGCTCGCCCGTCAGACCATCGTCGTGGCTGCCCGTGCTGCTGGCATCGACGCCCTCGACACGGTCTATTCCAACCTCAACGACATGGAGACCTTCCGCAAGGAGGTGGAGCAGATCCACAAGATGGGCTTCGACGGCAAGTCTATCATCAACCCGCGCCAGATCGATATCGTCAACGAGGTGTTCACCCCGTCTCAGAAGGCCATCGACAAGGCCATGGCCGTCGTCGGCGCCATCAAGGAGGCCGAGAAGCGCGGTTCGGGTGTGATTGCATTGAACGGTAAGATGGTCGACCGCCCCGTCGTCCTTCGCGCACAGAGAACGATTGATTTGGCCGTTGCGGCAGGAGTTATAAAGAAGGAGGATTTGGCATGAGCAATTTAGAGGAAAGACAGGCTTTGATCGGCGAGATGGCCGAGCACCTGAAGAAGAATATTTATCACAGCGAGGAGCGCAAGATCACCACGCCCCGCAAGGAGTATCAGGCTGAGAGCCAGAAGGTGGTTTCTCTGGAGGAGGCTATCCGCCGTTCCGGCCTGAAGGACGGCATGACGGTATCCTTCCACCACCACTTCCGTGGTGGCGACAAGGTGCTCAACATGGTGATGGACAAGATTGCCGAGATGGGCATCAAGGACCTCCACGTGGCTGCTTCCAGCCTGAACGACGTCCACAAGCCCCTCATCGAGCACATCAAGAACGGCGTCGTGACCCGCATCTCCACCTCCGGTATGCGTGGCGAGCTGGCCAAGGCCATCAGCCACGGCATCCTCAAGGAGCCGGTGGTGTTCCGTTCCCATGGTGGCCGTGGCTCTGCCATCGCCAATGGCGACATCCATATCGACGTGGCCTTCCTCGGCGCTTCTTCCTGCGACCCGATGGGCAACTCCTGCGGTTTCTCCCGTTCTGAGAACGCCAAGAGCATCTGCGGCTCCCTGGGCTATGCCCTCCCCGACGCCCGCTATGCCGACCACGTGGTGATCCTCACCGACGACCTCGTGAGCTATCCCAACACGCCGACCTCCATCTCTGAGCACGATGTGGACTGGGTGGTCGTCGTCGATTCCGTCGGCGATTCTTCCAAGATCGCCTCGGGTGCCATCCGCGATACGAAGAACCCGCGCGACATCCTGCTCGCCAAGGAGGCTTGCAAGGTGATCGTCAACAGTGGCTACTTCAAGGAGGGCTTCTCCATCCAGACTGGTTCTGGTGGTGCCTCGCTGGCCGTCGTCAAGTATCTGCGCCAGACGATGATCGACCAGAACGTGAAGGCTTCCTTCGCCCTCGGTGGCATCACCGCCCACATGGTGAAGCTCCACGAGGAGGGACTCATCGATCACCTGATCGACGTGCAGTCGTTCGACAAGGTTGCTGCCGAGTCCATCAAGGTCGATCCGAAGCACAAGGAGGTCTCTGCCAACGAGTATGCCTCTGCCGACGAGCCCGGTGCCGCCACGAAGTTCCTCGACATCGTGATCCTCTCCGCCCTGGAGGTGGACGTCAACTTCAACGTCAACGTGCTCGTGGGTAGCGACGGTATCATCCGTGGTGCCATCGGTGGCCACCCCGACACCGCTGCCGACTCTGCCCTGAGCATCGTCGTCTGCCCGTTGCTTCGCGGCCGCATCCCGTGTGTCGTCAATGAGGTGACCAACCTCATCACGCCGGGATCCACCGTCGATGTCGTCGTGACGGAGTATGGCGTGGCCGTCAACCCGCGCCGTCCGGATCTCGCCGAGCGCATGCAGGCTGCCGGCATCAAGCTCGTCACCCTGGAGAGCCTCCGCGACCGTGCCCTCCGTGTCATCGGCACGCCCGCCCCGCTGCCCTTCGGCGACAAGGTGGTCGGTGTGGTGATGAACCGCAACGGCGAGGTGATGGATGTCATCAAGAACATCAAGGACTAATCCTTCATACAAAATAGGAGAAGATGGCGATTGGACTGCCCTGGTGCATGGCCAATCCCTCTCCTCCCTTATTGATTTAAAAAAAACAACCATACGTTGATGGAAATCACGCTCGAACAGCTATTGAAGAGCCGCGACCAGCGATGGGACAGGGAGAGGCGCCTTTTGCAGGAGTTTCCTGGCCAGACGCTTGTCGTGCTGACCGTCGTCATGCCGGGCCGCGTCAAGCGCAATGCCCACACGCGCGTCATCGCCCGTGCTGCCGAGGCTGCCGTCCAGGCCTTCCTGGGTCCGAAAGTGGTGCTCCGCTACACCAACGACGCGCCCACGGGCTACGAGGCCTATTGGATCGTGCGTGCCGAGGCGCGCAGCGTGAAGCGGCAGATGTGCGGCATCGAGGATTTCCATCCCTTGGGTCGGCTTTTTGACCTCGATGTCATCCAGTCCGACGCCACCCCTCTCTCGCGCACCGATGTCGGCTTCGCGCCGCGCCGCTGCCTGCTCTGCGATCAGGAGGCCCGCTGGTGCATGCGCAATCATACCCACACGCAGGAGGAGATTCTCCAGCGCATCGACGAGATGGTGAGAGAGTTTAACGCTGAAAACTGACGCTTATGTATGCCGACTACGAGATAAGAGAAGTGCCCATCGGTTATGGACCTGCTCGCCGCAAGGTGGAGGAGTTTCTCGGAAAGCGCACCTTGCGACTCGACAAGGTCGATTACTACGAGGCCATCTACCCCTGTGGTGGCGACGAGATGCTGGCTGTCGGAGGCCTCTTGGGCGACGCCATCCGTTGCATCGCCGTCAAGGAGGGCATGGAGGACGAGCACCTGGCCAACCGCCTGGTGTCCCATCTGATGGTCATCGTGCAGCGTCGGGGCTACCCCACGGTGAAAGTCTTCACCAAACCCAGCAACAAAGCCGTTTTCGAGAGCCTGGCCTTCGAGACCCTGGCCGAGACCGACAGCGTGGTCTTCATGGAGAACGGACAGATGCCGTTGCGGGACTATCTGCTGAGCCTGGAGCGGCTGGCACGCCCCGGCAAGTCGGGCGTGATCGTGATGAACTGCAATCCCTTCACCCGCGGCCATCGCTACCTCATCGAGGAGGCTTCCAAGCAAGTGGACAACCTATACGTTATTCCCCTCAAGGAGAATAATCGCAACTTCAACTACGAGGAGCGGCGCGAGATGATCCGTCTCGGCACCGCCGACCTCGCCAATGTGACCGTCTGCGAAGGCAGCGCCTATGCCATCTCCCAGGCCACATTCCCCACCTATTTCCTCAAGCAGCTCGACAAGGCTTCGGAGAATCAGATCGAACTGGATCTCCAGATCTTTGCCCGCTACCTGGCCCCCGCCCTGGGCGCCACGGTGCGCTTCGTCGGCACCGAGCCCTTCGACCCGCTGACGCGCCGCTACAACGAGATGATGACCGAGCTGCTGCCGAAGAGCGGCATCGAGGTCGTCCAGATCGAGCGCAAGGAGCTGGAGGAGAAGCCCATCAGCGCCTCGCGCACCCGGGCCTTCATCGAGAACAACAAGCTCCATGCCGCCATGCAGCTCGTGCCTCCCACGACCCAGCCCTACATCATGGCCAAGTTTGCCGTCGATGCGCTCCAGCAGGAGCTCGACACCACGCCGAAGCCCGGACTGGTCGATAAGGACAACTCCGGGGCCCATACCGACATGGACTATATCCTCATGGAGCGCAGCATCAAGTCGCTGCGCCCGTATTTCGTCCGGCTGGCCCAGCTCGGCCTGTCCGCGGACAAGCTCACCACGGCCGACGTGCAGCGCATAGGCATCGAGGCCGAGGCCGCCATGCTGCGCACCACCCACGGGGTCAACACCCACCGCGGCGCCCTGTTTGCCCTTGGCATCACGGTCGCCGCCGCCATGTGGCTCTACGCCCACGAGGGGCAGGAGGTGCGCAAGGAGCGTCTGCAGCAGATGATTCAGGAGATAGCGGCGGGCTTCCCTCCCTCTGCCGACACTCATGGTGCCGAGGTTGTCGCCAAGGCCCGCGTCAAGGGCGCGCGCGAGAACGCCGTCGAGGGCTATCCCGACCTCTTCGAGACCTGGGGACCGTACTACCGCAAGCTGCGCGAGGATCCGCACCGTGCCCACCGCACGCTGCTCAAGATCATGTCGATGCTGCAGGACACCAATATCTATTACCGCACGGATGCCGAGACGGCCGAGATCGTGCGCCGGTCGAGCGGCGAGCTGCTCCAGCGGTTCTCCGTCAATTCGCTTCGCGAGGCCGACGCCGAGTTCATCCGCCACAACATCTCGCCGGGTGGCTGCGCCGACATGCTCTCGCTGACGATTCTCATCAACGCCATCCTCCGATAGGAGCGGGCGCCATTCATATCAAAAACAGAAAATAATAATTCTATTAAATAACAAAAAGTCATTATCTATTATGGTTGAACTGATCAAACATGGAGTGTATCTGCTCGACGGCCAGAAGGTGGTTGAGGATACAACGGGTATGCCCTCGGCCGACGAGGCTCGTGAGAACACCATCACCTACGGCATTCTGCGTGCCCATGACGTCAATGGTGGCAAGGGCAAGGAGATGCACATCCGCTTTGATGCGATGATGTCGCACGACATTACGTACGTAGGTATCATTCAGACGGCTCGCGCCAGCGGCCTGACGAAGTTCCCCCTGCCGTACGCCATGACCAACTGCCACAACTCTTTGTGCGCCGTCGGTGGTACCATCAATGAGGACGACCACGTCTTTGGTCTTTCTGCAGCAAAGAAATACGGCGGTATCTACGTACCCGCCAACCAGGCCGTCATTCACCAGTTTGCCCGCGAGGAGATGGTGAAGTGCGGCAATATGATTCTCGGTTCCGATTCCCACACCCGCTATGGCTCTCTGGGCAACATGGGTGTCGGCGAGGGTGGCGGTGAGCTCGTCAAGCAGCTCCTCCGCAACACCTGGGACATCAACGCCCCCGAGGTGGTCCTCGTTTGGCTTGAGGGCACGCCGCGCCACGGTATCGGTCCCCACGACGTCGCCATCTCGCTGGTCAAGGCTGTCTTCGAGAGCGGCTTTGTCAAGAACAAGGTGCTGGAGTTTGCCGGCCCCGGCGTCGCCAACCTCTCTGTCGATTTCCGCAACGGCATCGACGTGATGACTACCGAGACCACCTGTCTGAGCTCTATCTGGGTGACGGACGAGAAGGTCCGCGAGCACTATGAGCTCCACCGTCGTCCCGAGGCCTACAAGGAGCTGCGTCCGGGCAAGGTGGCCTACTACGACAGCATGGTGCGCATCGACCTCTCCAAGCAGGAGTCTATGATCGCCCTGCCTTACCATCCCTCCAACGCTGTCTCCATCCACGAGCTGCAGGCCGATCCCGAGACCGTGCTGCGCCGTGTGGAGGAAGACACGAAGCGCCGCTTCGGCGACAAGGTGCACCCCGACTTGGTGAGCAAGATCCGCAATGGCAAGGTCTATGCCGACCAGGGCATCATCGCCGGCTGCTCCGGTGGTACCTATGAGAACCTCTGCGAGGCTGCCGCCATCCTGCGCGGCCAGTCTGCCGGCAACGACTACTTCTCTTGCTCGGCCTATCCGCAGTCTTCTCCCGTCTATATCGCTGCCAATCGTGCCGGCGTGACGAGCGACCTCATCGAGGCCGGTGTCGTCATCAAGCCCGCCTTCTGCGGTCCGTGCTTCGGTGCTGGCGACGTGCCTTCCAACAACGGTCTGAGCATCCGCCACACCACGCGCAACTTCCCCAACCGCGAGGGTTCCAAGCCGGGCCAGGGCCAGATCTCCATGGTCGCCCTGATGGATGCCCGCAGCATCGCTGCCTCCGCAGCCAATGGTGGTGTCATCACCGCCGCCACCGACATCGACTACGAGGCCGACTACAAGCCCTACAGCTTCGACGACAAGATCTACGAGCATCGCGTCTATAGAGGCTATGGCAAGGCCGACGCCGAGCAGCCGCTCCGCTACGGTCCCAACATCAAGGACTGGCCCGAGATGTACCCGATGCAGGAGAACATGCTGGTCGAGCTGGCTGCCGTCATCCACGACCCCGTCACGACGACCGACGAGCTGATCCCCTCCGGCGAGACTTCCAGCTACCGTTCCAACCCGCTGCGCCTCTCCGAGTTTGCCCTCTCCCGCCGCGTGCCCGAGTATGTCGGCCGCAGCAAGGAGATCCAGCAGCTGGACCGCGACCGTCGCGCCGGCAAGGCCTCTGACCACATCCTCGCCGCCCTCAAGCAGGTCGGCGCCTCTGTGGAGACCACGTCCTTCGGCTCTTGCGTCTTCGCCAACAAGCCCGGCGACGGTTCTGCCCGCGAGCAGGCTGCCTCTTGCCAGAAGGTGCTCGGTGGCGACGCCAACATCTGCTACGAGTATGCCACGAAGCGCTATCGCAGCAACTGCATCAACTGGGGTATCGTGCCCTTCACCATCAGCAAGGACACCGAGTTCCAGTATGAGGTGGGCGACATGGTCTTCGTGCCCGGCATCCGTCAGGCCATCCTCGACGGCAAGGAGGAGATCGACGCTCAGGTCATCACGAAGAACGGCGTGAAGCCCATCCACCTGCTCTTCCAGAACCTCACCGAGGACGAGCGCACCATCCTGGCCGATGGTTGCCTGATCAACTATTACAAGGAGCACAACAAGTAAACAGCAAAAAATATGTTTGTCTGGCCACGGGCGGGGCGGGCCTCTGACGGCCCTCCCGCCACGTGCCAGCACGAAGATATCATCAAAGAATCAATCAATTACTAATAAAAAAGTAAATTCCTACAAAGCAATGGAAAAAATTCAGATGACCACCCCTATCGTTGAGATGGACGGTGATGAGATGACCCGAATTCTGTGGAAGATGATCAAGGACGAGCTGATCCTTCCGTTCGTTGACCTCAAGAGCGAGTACTACGACCTCGGTCTTCCCTACCGTGACCAGACCAACGACCAGGTGACGATCGACGCTGCCAACGCCAACAAGAAGTATGGCGTGGCCGTGAAGTGCGCCACGATCACTCCGAACCACCAGCGTATGGACGAGTACAAGCTCCACCAGATGTGGAAGAGCCCCAACGGCACGATTCGTTCCATCCTCGACGGTACGGTGTTCCGTGCTCCGATCCAGCTGCCGAGCATCAAGCCGCAGGTTCGCTCTTGGGAGAAGCCCATCACCATCGCCCGTCACGCCTATGGCGACGTCTATAAAGGCGTAGAGGTGCGCTGCGAAGAGGCTGGCGTTGCCAAGCTCGTCTTCGAGGGCAAGAGCGGCAAGAAGGAAGAGGTTGTTATCCACGAGTTCGACGGCCCGGGCGTCATCCAGGGCATGCACAACGTCGATAAGTCTATCCGTTCCTTCGCTCACGCTTGCTTCACCTACGCGCTCGACGTCCACCAGGATCTCTGGTTCGCTACCAAGGACACGATCTCTAAGAAGTACGACGCTCAGTTCCGCATCATCTTCAACGAGGTCTATGAGGAGTGCTACAAGGAGAAGTTCGAGCAGGCTGGCCTGGAGTATTTCTACACCCTCATCGACGACGCTGTTGCCCGCGTAGTACGCAGCAAGGGCGGCTTCATCTGGGCTTGCAAGAACTACGATGGCGACGTCATGAGCGACATGGTCTCCACCGCTTTCGGTTCTCTCGCCATGATGACCTCTGTCCTCGTCAGCCCCGATGGCAACTACGAGTACGAGGCTGCCCACGGCACCGTCACGCGCCACTACTACAAGTACCTCGCCGGCGAGGAGACTTCTACCAACCCGATCGCTACGATCTTCGCTTGGAGCGGCGCGCTCCGCAAGCGTGGTGAGAAGGACGGCATCCAGGCTCTCGTCAACTTCAGCGACCAGCTGGAGGGCGCTTGCTTCGACACGATGAACAGCGGTATCGTCACCAAGGACCTCGTCAACCTCATGGAGGGCGTCGAGGCCAAGGCTGTCAACTCGCTCGTCTTCATCCAGACCATCCGCAAGCACCTTGAGGAGCGTCTGAGCAAGTAAAAAGACGATCTATTGGGATTATAATAAAAATCCGACCTGCCGCAGTGTGGCGAGGTCGGATTTTTATTTTCTATGCGCTGACTTCTATCGCTTCACGAGGTGGCCGATCACCTGCTGGCGGTTGTGGCCCGCGCCCCGATAGCCGACGTGTATCCAGCAGGTCTTGCCCCGGGATGCGGTCTCCCAGATGAGCTGGTCAAACGGGAGGTTGTCCATCATCCAGGAGAACCACTCGCGGCCTGTCTTGATGTCGGGAACAAAAATGTCGGCGGCGCAGCCGCGCGTGTGGTCCGAGTTGCTCACGCCCCCTACGGCGGCGTTGAGCCTTGGCGACCGGTAGCCGCTGTTGATGCGGACGGCGTGGCCGAGGTGGGCCCGCAGCGGCTCCAGGACGTGGAGGCAGAGCTGCTGGAGGTTGCCGACCGCCGAGAGCGGCGGCGTGTTGTCTATGCGCCGCGTGGCGGCGACGAGGGAGGTGGTAAACTCCGTGAGGTTGAAGTGTTCTGATAAGATTATTGACATGTTCTTGATCATTTTTTGTTCTTGAAGATTGTTTTGACGACAGTTTTTTGAAGACTGCTTTGAAGACAGTTTTGAAGACTGCGAAAGCCCGTGAGGGGGAAGTGGGAAAGTGAAAACGTAAGGTGTAAGGTGTAAGGTGTAAGGTTGCAAGGACAGGCTTACACCATTTCTTGACGATACGTTTTTTTATACACTCCTTTTTTGAGCCTCTCGACCATTCCCTGGCGTTCCCATCGACTGAGCATGGTAAACACCCTTCCTCTCTGGACATCGAATCCTCTCACACTAACGGTGGCGCCATAGGCTTCCTCTGTGGTAAACTGACCGGCTAACTTTCGATAGATCGTGTCATTGCTACCCTTTTGGGTGCGGGGAGCGTCAGACGGAGCGTATGTGGCCGCCCGAAACGCCTCCTCGATACGCTCTCGGAAGAAGTAGATGGCGTTGTCGATCATGTAGTCGGCCAGCACGTCGAAGGTGGCGAGCATCTGCGGCGTCTGCTGGCGCTGCAGCAGGTTCTGCCATAGCGTAGGATCGGCTTTCAGTCGTGTCTCAGCGCCTTGCAGTCCATGACGTTGGATGAGCAGCTCGGCCACGCGGCAGAGCATCAGACAGGCCGTCATGCGCATGGCCGTAGGGCAGGTGCGGAAGCGCTGGCGCGCCTTGGTCTTGTCGTCGTTCTCCAGCGTCTCGATGCGGATTCGCTCCAGCCACTGGCGGCCTCGCTTCTCCAGCTTCGGCAGTTCCACGTCGCCGTTCATCAAGGGCAGCAGGTGGGCCACTTGCTGGATCTTCGCCCGATGTTGCTCCGTCAGACGGTAGGGGCTCTCCGCGAGCGCCGAGAAGGTGTTGTCGGGCGTGCGGGCCACGGCTACACGGCTCTGAAAACCGTCCGTGTAGTTGGTGATGACGCGGTAGAGAGCGTCGGGCGTGCCACACATCACGACGTTCCACAACAACTTCTCTATGTGGACGTTGACGGCGTCCGCCGACTTCGCCTCGCGGTCGTAGGGTGTGCCGTCGTAGGCCTGGCGCAGCATCACGGAGAAGTCGCACATCGCCGTGCGCCACTTCTGCGCCACGGTGTCGGCCTCGGGCGTAAAAGAAAAAGCGTGCTTGCCCTGGGTGTTGGCCAGTCGGTCGGCGAGGTTGGCCACGGTGTTGTTGAGGGTCAGGTAGCGCACGGGATACTTCGGGTCCTCGGGCTGCTCCTTCTTGTTCTTGGCCGCCCGCTTCCGCGCGCGCCATTCCTCCTCGGCCTCCAAATAGCCTTTATCGACCATTTTTATCTCGGAGAGCCAAGTGGAGATGATCGGGTCGATACTGCCCTTGCCCGAGGCAAAATCTCCTGCGATATAACTGATGAGGTTGAGTTGCGAGGGTGTGCCGTGGATATCAACGCGCACGCCCGTGGCGAGCATCCCGATGGCGGGTGTGATGGCGAAGATAGCTGGCATGGCGAGGTATGGGCCCACGGCGCTGATGCTCTCCCTCACGCCTTGCGGCATTTTTGGCAGCGCGTCGTAGTAGTAGAGGTCGTCCTGGAGCAGCGCTTCCTCCGCCTCGGCCTCCTCCCGGACCTCGGTCCTCATGTCCTGGCGCACGGCCATCAGCACGTCTTTCAGGCGTTTCGGCATCTGCGTCTTCTTCTCGCCCAGGGCCGACCGGATGCAGGTCATTTTCTCCGCCTCGGGAAATCCGTCGTAGCAGGGGATGATGCGGTCCAGCAGC
>OHTU01000720.1_pt1 | contig 11501 bp, 8 predicted proteins | sample 1578961 | NCBI WGS metagenome assembly OHTU01 (sample SAMEA3879582, study PRJEB24766) | human gut metagenome | biome: human-associated habitat; feature: feces | place: USA | collected 1985/1987 | reverse complement strand
ACAGGAAATGAATGGAAAGTACAAGAATACGTAATTGAAACGCATGATCAATATCCTAAAAAAATGTGTTTTGACGTATTTGGAGCAGATAAGATAGCGCAATTTAATATTCAGGCAGGTGAAGAGTTGAATGTGTTTTTTGATGTGGATGCCCGCGAGTGGAATGGTCGTTGGTTCAACAGTATCCGTGCGTGGAAAGTAGAGCGTGTGGGTGCCCAGGGACCTGTTGCACCGGATGCTCCGTTTCCTCCCATGAATGCTGCTCCCGCTGCACCGGTAGATTTTGCCGCGACAGACGAGAAGGATGATTTGCCTTTCTAGGGGATAGAGGATTCCCATAAACATAAATAAGCCGGCAGGATCCGTGAAAAGGATTTTGCCGGCTTATTTTATATAGTCTGTTTTTATGGTCATTCTCAATCATGGTGTGAAGTGTTGATGGGATATTTGCGTTCCATGAATTTCCATTTATCATCCGGTGTGGTATGATTACGGTGTAAATTAAACAGGCGGAAACTATATTGCTGTAGTTGCCGCCTGTTCTTTATTTGGTTAAATAAAAAAGTCTTAAAATGTAGTGTAGAAGATTTGCATTTTCAGCTTATTCTCAGGATTCGTTCCACCTTTTAACATAGCGCTTTCCATACCTAAGCTGTTGGATATTTCAACTATTTCATTGTTTGAATTGGATACTGCTTTGACAGGTATGATGACAACTCTGTTCCAGTCCGGATTTTTAGCGTCCCATTCTTTTCCGTCTTCTTCCTTTTCAGGATCTCCACCTGCTGCTGTTATGCCTTTTTTCCGTTCCTCAATGCAGTAAGTGATTAAGGGAGCGATGTTGGTAAAGGTGTATGTATTGTTACTGCTGCCATATTGGGGGATGCCCATTTTGTATTTGGACTCTTTCTCGTTGTAGCGTGTGAATGATACATTTACACCATTTAGCGTATCTCTTTTATGTTCATTGTAAATCTCTGCAATGGGGAAAGTCGCTTCTGTAAAAATACCTGCCGGACTTTTGAGGTAAGTATGGTCCGGATCTTGGGCTAACTCTTCCAATCTGTTACCGTTACTGAAGTGGTTGGCTTGTATCACTTCCTTGGTTGCTCCAAAGAAATAGGATTTGTAAACCAACGAATCCCGCTTGCCGGAAGAACTTTCTATCAGGGCTTCAAAATTAAGATTCAGGCTTAAACCGTCAATGTATAAAATGGTTCCGTCGCCATGAGTACAGCGAATGTAAACTCCCTTTAATACATTCTTGATAAAACTTTCAGGAGTCTTGAAATACTCTTTGTTCTCCTTGTATTTGTTGAAGATGTGATCGCCTAATGAATTGGGCAATTTGATAGTCTGTATAATTGTTCTTTGCTTGACACCGCTGCTTGTGGTTGTAGTTTCATCTTTGCTTGTAGACGGACCTACTGCCGAATAGGCTTTTACAGCGATAGGCTTTCCTTTTTCGTTGTAATAATCTTTAGGATCCACACTGGTATAGAAAGTGCTTAGTTCTTTTTCAGGAATAACCTTGTCCAATGTGTCAACCTGTAAGCGCATGGCATTCAGTGAGTCGCCAAAGAAAGACCCGTATTGCAGACTTATATTTACTCCGATGACTTTGGTCAGCTCTTCTTCAAATTTGAAGTTGTCCATACAGGTGAACTGTGCTATAAAATCGGCAGTAAATTCTCCAAATTGCTCATCGGTATATCGTCCTAAATATGCAGTACTGGTACGTGCATAAACGGAGTCGGCCAACAGAGATTTGGTGGTAAACTCATAACTGTCTGTATTTGCCGGAATCTTATCTCCACCGGGGATAAGATCAGTCCCGATGCCGGTTGTTGAATCATCGCAACTATAAATAAGTGCAGCCAACAACAATGCGCATAAGTATTTGATTTTCATCTTTATTATTCTTAGTGAGTTATTTCTTTTCAAACTCCCATACTTTGTCATAGAACTCATTGAAAGCATCTACATAGGTATCGGCAGGCTGATAGTCGAGCACGGGCACACCCGATTCACGGGCGAATTTCATGACATTCTCGTTCACTTTTTCGCTGTTTTGTATCACACCGTCGGAGTAGGCAATGGCCAGTTTGCACAGCTCCTCGTAATTTGCCGGAGATTTGACGATGCTTTCCACATCATTCTTTTCAATGCCTTTCAGCATGAGTTTTTCAGTCAGATTACCTTCGCAGTCCGATTTGAAATCATCTTCAAATACCGAAAATACTACTTTTGAGTCTCTGAATGACGGTTCATCCTGATAAGCCTTCTTGATATAAAGAGGTACAAATGCACTCATCCACCCTTGGCAATGGATAATGTCCGGACACCAGCGTAATTTCTTTACCGTTTCCAATACGCCGCGTGCATAAAAAATAGCACGTTCGTCATTGTCTTTGTATTCTACACCGTTTTCGTCAGCTACCATTTGGCGGTGCTGGAAATAGTCGTCATTGTCAATGAAGTAAACCTGCATACGTGCAGCTTGGATAGATGCTACCTTGATAATCAGCGGATGGTCCGTATCGTCTATGATTAAATTCATGCCGGACAGGCGGATGACTTCGTGTAATTGGTTTCTGCGTTCATTGACATTGCCCCATTTTGGCATAAAAGTTCTGATTTCTCTGCCTTTTTCCTGAATAGCCTGAGGAAGAAATCTTCCCATGTTTGCCATTTCGGATTCGGGAACGTAAGGGGTAATCTCTTGTGTAATAAATAAAACTTTATTTGCCTTCATCTTAACTTTTTGTTGCTCATAATCATTTTGCAAAGATATAAAAAAAATAGATGAGAGTGGCAAGAAACGAGGAATAATAATTCCTTATGATATGTTAAGTGGCTGGTAATTAGTCGTTAGCAATTTGAAGTTAATGGCCGATGTCTTGCGGAATTAGGTGAAAAATGGGAAAGAACAAGTGGCTGGCCGGTAGCTGAAGAGGGCTTATTGCGTCATATCTGCAAGGTATTAACCGCTTATTACTAATTACTCATCATTAATTAAAATTCTTTTTTTTCTTCGTTATCTCCCAAATAATGGTTTACTTTGCAGCCGTTTTAAATGAAACTACTCAAACAAAAGAGATAAAAAGATGAAGTTAGTTCAAACAATCAAAGAGCTTCAGTCAGAGCTGGATGCCCTGCGTAGTGAGGGAAAGACAATAGGTCTGGTACCTACGATGGGTGCACTCCATGCCGGACACGCTTCGTTGGTGAAACGTGCTGTTGCAGAAAATGATGTAGTGGTGGTAAGTGATTTTGTGAATCCTACCCAGTTTAACGACAAAAATGACTTGGCAAAATATCCGCGTACATTGGATGCCGATTGTGAATTGTTGGAAAAAGTAGGGGCGGCTTTTGTTTTTGCTCCGTCTGTAGAAGAGATTTATCCTGAGCCTGATACCCGGCAGTTCAGCTATGCGCCGTTGGACACAGTGATGGAAGGCCGTTTCCGTCCGGGACATTTCAATGGAGTATGCCAGATAGTGAGCAAGCTGTTTATGATTGTAAATCCTACCCGTGCTTATTTCGGCGAGAAAGATTTCCAGCAGTTGGCTATTATTCGTGAAATGGTGAAACAGATAGGGTTCAACGGACTGGAAATTGTAGGTTGTCCTATTGTGCGTGAGGAAGACGGGCTGGCATTGAGCAGCCGCAATGCACGGCTTTCTGCGGTGGAGAGAGAGTATGCGCTGAATATTTCGCAGACTTTATTTAAGAGTTGTACTTTTGCAAAATCTCATCCGGTCGCTGAGACTCAGAAGTTTGTAGAGGATGCGATTGCTGCCGCTCCGGGTTTGCGTTTGGAATATTTTGAAATAGTAGATGGCACTACGCTTCAGAAAATAACGGATTGGGAAGATACGGATTATGCAGTAGGTTGCATTACGGTATTTTGCGGAGAGGTACGTTTGATAGATAATATAAAATATAAGGGATAGTGATCGTTAACCATTAGAATTATGATGATTGAGGTATTAAAATCGAAACTGCATTGTGTCCGTGTAACGGAAGCCAATTTGAACTACATGGGTAGTATTACGATTGACGAGGACTTGATGGATGCCGCCAACATGATTGCCGGCGAGAAAGTGCACATTGTGGATAATAATAACGGCGAGAGGTTTGAAACTTATATTATTAAGGGTGAGCGCGGTTCGGGATGTATTTGTCTGAATGGGGCTGCTGCCCGGAAAGTACAGGTGGGTGACATTGTGATTATCATGTCATACGCCATGATGGATTTTGAGGAAGCTAAATCGTTCAAGCCGACGGTGGTTTTCCCCGATTCGGCGATGAACAAGATTGTATAACGATATTTTTGTTCGGTAATCCAAAAGCCCGGTAGACGTGAGTCTGATACGGGCTTTATTTTTTTATCCGCAATCATAGGGCAATAAACTTTCATTTATTATCCGGTAGTATGATTGCGGATAATCTGTTTATATGGATTTCTCCTTGATAAGTCCTGTCCGGTAGGCCATCAGCAATTTCTTTAAATCGTTGATCTGTGTCACCAGTTCCCGTCCTTTGTCAGTGTCCTTTACCATCATGCGTTGGGTGCTCATTTCTACTATCTGAGTGCTCGATTTGATATCCTGCCCTTCTTCAATGGCTTTTTGCATTGAGGTGAACGGTTCGTGCTGTACCAGTTGGAATCCGCGCGAATGGTATACCAGTGTATATCCGGCAATTCCGGTTTCCGAATGATACGCTTTAGAGAATCCTCCGTCTATGACCATCATCTTGCCGTTTGCTTTTATCGGATTCTCACCTTGGATGGTTTTTACGGGTACATGCCCGTTGATGATATGGCGGTGTGTTCCTATCACGCCGAACTCGTCCAGCAGCATGTCACATACTTTTTCTTCATTGCGCAGGCTGTAATAGTGACCTTTCACTTCCTTGTGCAACTCTTTCTCTTTTAAGAAGTAACGTTCAAAAGTAGCCATTTTGTCTTTGTCGAAAGCAGGGGAGTCTTTGCCACACCACAAGTACCATACATAGTCTACAGCAAAGGGTCTGTCCTCGTTGTCTTCCTCAGCGAAGAAGGCGGTACGGATCAAATGCCCTACTTTTTCCAGCAAGGCTTTTCCCTTGTACGTTTTTCCGGCTATGGACACATCTTTCAGCGTACCGTCGGCATTCAAGGGAATGGAGGCGTGGAACAGCAGATTTGAGTTGCTCACCGTGTACATGCATCCGTAACGGAACAGGCAGCGGATATGTTTTTTCAATTTCTCACTGCTGACAAATGAACGATGGAGTTTGTTCATAATTTCCCGTTCTTCGTCTGTCAGCTTATAAGGATCGGCAGGATCTACCGTAGGAAGAAAACTGTCTTTCAGCTCATATTCTTTTCCATTGGGCATTGTGATGGTCTTACGCTCGAAGTCTATACGGTGTAGCAGCATACGGTCGTCCATCTCGAAATCGGGGCGGCGCCTGATAATCTCCGCTTCCAGCTTGAACTGGATAACACTGATTGCTTTGTGCATCTGGCCTATCATGCGCAGCGTCTTGGCATTGTACGTACAGTCTTCTTTCTCTACTTTCGGTCCGAACAGGGTGCAGGGATCATCAGCGTATGTTTCCATGGCAAAGGTGGCCAGGGGCAGAAGGTTGATGCCATATCCGTCCTCCAGAGCGGCAAGGTTGCCATAACGCATGGCCAGGCGTAGCACGTTTGCCATACAGCAGTCGTTGCCGGCTGCGGCTCCCATCCATAAAATGTCATGGTTTCCCCATTGTACGTCGAAATTATGATAATCGCATAATATGTCCATAATGCGGTGGGGGGCAGGGCCACGGTCGAATATATCACCCAGCACATGCAGTGTGTCTATGGTGAGCCGTTGGATGAGGTTGCATAGGGCAATGATAAAGTCATCGGCGCGGCGGGTAGAAATGATGGTGCTGATGATGACATTAATATACGCCTGTTTGTTGGGAACCATTGAGTTTTCGTGCAACAACTCCTGAATGATATACGAGAATTCTTTGGGAAGCGACTTCCGCACTTTGGAACGGGTATATTTGGAGGATACATTCTGGCATACACGTACCAGTTGGTTCAACGTGATGACATACCAGTCGTCCAAATCCGTTTCCACTGCTTTTACCAGATCCAGTTTTTGTTCCGGATAATAAATCAGCGTACATAGTTCTTTTTTTTCATTCTCGCGCAGGGTATTGCCGAATATTTCATTTACTTTTCTTTTGATGGCCCCGGAAGCATTCCGCAATACATGCTGGAATGCCTCGTACTCTCCGTGCAGGTCGGCAAGGAAATGTTCTGTACCTTTAGGCAGGTTCAGAATAGCTTCCAGGTTGATTATTTCCGTACTGGCATCGGCTATAGTGGGGAAACTATGCGACAGCAGTTGCAGGTATCGCATATCTTCCTGTATGGTTTCCGGTGTGATAGAATTATAAGCGTTCATAGCTGGAAATTATATAAAAAACATAAGTATTAATTGGGCTATAATGACCCGGCTGAACATGGACAGCGGATATACGGTGGCATAACTCACTGCCGGATTATCACCGGGTAACGTGTCATTGGCATAGTTCAATGCCATAGGGTTTGCCATGCTTCCACACAGCATGCCACAGGTGCTTCCGAAGTCGAGGTGGCTTATGCGGAGGGCCACTAATGCCATGATGACTACCGGGATAAAGGTGATGGCGAAGCCTATAGCTATCCAGATGGCTCCTTCGGGGCGCATCACTGTCTCGAAGAAATGTGCGCCTGCATCCAGTCCCAGGCAAGCCAGATAGAGGGATAACCCGATACCGCGCAGCATCAGGTTGGCACTCCGGGTGGTATAAGTGATGAGGTGGAAACGGGGGCCAAAGCATCCGATAAGAATTCCTACTACGATAGGTCCGCCTGCCAGGCCTAATTTAACGGGAGTGCTGATGCCGGGGATGGCGATAGGGATGGAGCCTAGTATCAATCCCAGTACAATACCTATAAAAATGGCGGCAAGATTAGGGTCCTTCAACGTTTTAACCGCATTGCCCAATACTTTTTCCACATTCTCTATGGCTTTGGCTTCTCCCACTACGGTCAGCCGGTCGCCCAGTTGGAGGATCAGCCCCGGTGTGGCAAGCAGTTGTACCCCGCTGCGCATCACACGGCTGATGTTGATGCCATAGCTGTTGCGCAGACGTAAAGAGCCTAGTTTTTTCCCGTTTATTTCGGGGCGGCTGATAACGATATGTTTGGAAATCAATTGGCTGTCTATGGCATTCCAGTCGATGTCTTCTTTATTCCAATCCTGGTTTTCCTGTTCGCCGAAAAGAATCGTGAGCGAGGGAGCGTCCTTTTCGGTGGTGATAACCAGCAGGCGATCATTCTCTTTCAGTATTTTTTCGGAAGTGGGGATGCTTACCGTACCTTCCCGCCATAAACGGGAGATAACAAATTTAGGATAGCTTAATAAAGCTACTTCTTTTATGCTTTTATTGAAAATGGCGGGATTGTGCACTTTGAAGGTGGCAATGAACGTTTGATTGGTGTCCTCGTGCTCGTGAATGTCGATATCTGAGGGACGGACAAATAATTTGCGTACCAGCAGCATGGCCAGAATAACACCTACCACTCCCAGCGGATAGGTTACGGCGCAACTTAACGCAGCGCCACTGGCGGGTTCCCCCATTTGTTTCAATGTCTGTTGGGCGGCCCCCAAAGCGGGAGTATTGGTGGTGGCTCCACAAAGGATGCCTACCATATCGCTCATCGGTATGCCTCCCAGTTTGCTGAAAAGCACCGTCATGACCGTACCTGCCAGAATAACGCCTATGCCCAGCATATTGAGCTGTACGCCGCCTTTACGGAATGAACTGAAAAAGCCGGGACCTACCTGCAAGCCCAGTTCGTATACAAAAAGCACAAGACCGAAACTCTCGGCGTAATTCAGCATATTCGGGTCGATTGAGAATCCCAGGTGTCCGGCCAGAATACCGGCAAAAAAGACGAAGGTAACTCCCAATGAAATGCCAAACAGGTGGATTTTACCTAAACCGAGCCCCACGGCAATGATAATCGAGAGGATTACAACCGCCTGTAAAGGCGTGTGTTCAAAAAATAAGCTATTTAACCATTCCATATTGCAAAGATAGTACATTTTTAAGTTCTGCAAGCGATAAATAGGTATTTATGGATGGAACATGACTCATCTCGTTCTATAAATGATCCTTTTCCTCCAGCCACGCATCAATCAGTTTTCTTGCCAGGCTCAGCTTTTTGGGTATCTCCGGCAAGTTGTCTTTGGTATAGAAAGCGCCGGCATTCAGTTCTTCTTGTTGTAGTTTGATGTTTCCGCTTTCATAATCGGCGGTGAAGCCTATCATGATTCCGCTGGGATAAGGCCACGGCTGGCTGCCGAAATATTTCAGGTTTTTGATATGGAGTCCTGTTTCTTCCAGTACCTCGCGGTGCACACATTCCTCCAAAGTTTCGCCCGGTTCAAGAAAACCGGCTACCAAACCGTTGAAGGTTCCCCGGAAGTTGCGGGCGTGGACCAGCAGTATGCTGTCTTCCCGGCGTATCAATACAATGATGGCAGGAGAGATGCGCGGATAAATTTCCTGACGACATTGGGGGCATTTTTTAGCAATAGGAGAAATCTGTACGGTAGGTACGCCGCACATGGGGCAATAGCGGCTGTTCTTGTCCCAATTCAGTATCTGGAAGGCTTTTCCACCCACATTGTACTCTTCCCAAGGCAATACGTCGTATGAACTCCGGAGATCCATCATCAGGTGGCGGTCATTTTCGCTGCCGGGCACCGGGGCATGTACGGAGAAAGTCTTGGCAGTGCGTCCCTCTATCTCTCCGATGGTGTGGATAGTGCTTCCCACCGGAACAGGCATGGGAGGCTCTGTTCCGAAAGGTATGGTGTACATTCCGTTCTTTTTCTCTATCAGCAGCTGATCCTTATAAAAAACGAACCAGCCGCAGGTTTCTATATCTTCTTCCATATTCTTTTTTACCTTGTTGCAATTATTGATTCAATCCTTTCATAGTGAGCTGGATGCGCTTGCGCTCTAGGTCTATGCTCATCACTTTCACCCGTACATGCTGATGGATGCTGACTACGGTGGTGGGGTCGCTCACAAATTTGTCGGCCAGTTGTGATACGTGCACCAGACCCTTCTCTTTGATTCCTATATCTACAAAGCAACCGAAGTTGGTAATATTGTTCACAATGCCGGGCAGTTCCATTCCTTCAGTCAAATCCTCTATGGTCTTTACATTCTTGTCAAATTCAAAAACTTGGATTTGTTGCCGTGGGTCGCGTCCCGGCTTGTCCAATTCCTGCATGATGTCTGTCAAGGTGGGAAGCCCCACTGTCGGGGTGACATACTTCTTGATATCAATCCGGCTGCGCAGTTCTTTGCTTTTTATCAGTTCGTCTACGGTGCAGTTCAGGTCTTTGGCTATCTGCTCCACTATGGGATAGCTTTCGGGATGCACGGCCGAGTTGTCCAGCGGATTCTTCGCTTGTGGGATACGCAGGAACCCTGCGCATTGCTCAAACGCTTTCGCTCCCATCCGGGGTACTTTCAATAATTCCTTGCGTGAACTGAAAGGCCCGTTCTCGGTGCGGTAATCCACAATGTTTTGAGCCAAGGCAGGACCTAGTCCCGATATATAAGTCAGCAGATGGCGGCTGGCGGTATTGAGGTTCACACCTACCAGGTTCACACAACTTTCCACTGTCTGGTCCAATGACTTCTTCAATAAAGTCTGGTCCACATCATGCTGGTATTGTCCCACTCCGATAGATTTGGCATCTATTTTCACCAGTTCGGCCAGCGGGTCCATCAACCGGCGGCCTATGGATACGGCTCCACGCACGGTCACGTCGTATTCAGGGAACTCGTCTCGGGCGGTTTTCGAGGCCGAGTAAATGGATGCTCCGTCCTCGCTTACTACAAATACTTGCAATTCACGGTCATAGCGTTGTGAAGTGATGAATTGTTCTGTCTCACGGCTGGCGGTGCCATTGCCTATGGCGATTGCCTCTATCTGATATTGTTCTACCAATTTCACGATGCTGCGGGCTGCCTGTGAGTATTCATTCTTAGGCGGATGCGGATAAATGGTTTCATTGTGCAGCAAAGAGCCTTGGGCGTCCAGACAGACTATTTTACATCCGGTACGGTAGCCGGGATCAACTCCCATGACCCGTTTCTGTCCTAAAGGGGGAGCCAGCAGAAGCTGTCTCAGGTTTCCGGCGAAGACGCGGATTGCCTCCTCGTCGGCTTTCTCCTTGCTCAAGGCTGAAAATTCGGTTTCGATGGAAGGCTTCAGAAGCCGCTTGTACGCATCACGCACTGCCTCGCCTACCTGGCGGCTGCATTCATTGTTGCCACGGACATACATTTGTTCCAGCCGTCCGGCGCACTCTTCGTCATCAGGACTTATACTTACTTTCAACAGGCCTTCCGACTCTCCCCGGCGGATAGCCAGCAGACGGTGGGAGGAACAGCGTTTCAAAGGTTCGCTGAAATCGAAATAATCGCGGTATTTGGCGGCTTCTTCCTCTTTGCCTTTCACCACTTTGGAGGTGATGACAGCTTGTCGGGAAAATTGGTTGCGCAGTTGGTTGCGGGCGCGCTCGTCTTCGCTCACTTGTTCGGCTATGATGTCGCGCGCGCCTTTCAGCGCATCCTCTTCGTCTTTCACATCTCCTTTCACAAAAGCGGGGAGACGGCTGTCCAGATGGTTTTCGCGTTGCAATAACAGTAAGGTGGCAAGCGGTTCCAGTCCTTTTTGCCGTGCCGCTTCGGCGCGGGTTTTACGTTTCGGCTTATAGGGCAGATATATGTCTTCCACTTCGGTGGCATCCCAACTCTGTTCAATGCGTTTGCGCAATTCTTCTGTCAGTTTGCCCTGTTCTTCTATGGTAGAAAGAATAGTTTCTTTTCGCTTGGCCAGTTCACACAACTTGTCATTTCTGTCTCTAATTTCGCCTATTTGTACTTCGTCCAGTCCTCCGGTTGCCTCTTTCCGGTATCGGCTTATGAAAGGGATGGTAGCTCCCCCGTCCAGTAGAGATAATGTATTGTCTACTTGATGTACGGAAACCTTCAGGGCTGCGGCAATCATTTTATTGAATAGTTCCATGTCTGTTGTTTTCTTTTGGGGGCAAAGGTATAAAAAAGGTATGGGTTTTTCCGTATAATTTGAGGTTGAAAACAGTGTATCTTATCCGTTCGCTCGGTATTCTCTTGATTTTGAAATGACTGCATCGAACTAGGAAGTCATGGAAACATTGTGTTTATTGGATGACAACTTATCATGGGAAAAGAAAATAACTTGGTCGAATTTATAGAAATGCTAAAAGAAAAGACCGGTTGTAAGATAACATTATGACCAACAGCAGAAAAGAGGTTTCTCAATGAGAAAATAGTCCATAATGGGTATAACTAATAATATTGTAAGAATTTGATGTACAATCGAATAAAAAGCG
>OHTU01000710.1_pt1 | contig 11628 bp, 9 predicted proteins | sample 1578961 | NCBI WGS metagenome assembly OHTU01 (sample SAMEA3879582, study PRJEB24766) | human gut metagenome | biome: human-associated habitat; feature: feces | place: USA | collected 1985/1987 | reverse complement strand
ACTGGTCCGGCTACGATGTGACCCGTGAGTTCTATATCAACGACGCCGGCAACCAGATCCAGAAGTTCGGCAAAAGTCTGGCAGTGCGCTACCTACAGCAGTTCTGCGGCGAGGAGGCCTATCCCCTGCCCAAGGAGTGCTATCAGGGCGGCGACATCAAGGTGCTGGCCGGGGAGTTCGCTGAGATCAACGGCGACCAGTACGTTGCCGCCTGCCAGGGTATGGACGAAGAGACCCTGTTTGCCAGCGATGCTTTCGCACAGCTGAAGGACGCTCTGGTGGCCTACGCCCTGCCCAAGAACATTGCTGCCCTGAAACGCGACCTCGGCAAGTACCGCATTGATTACGACGTCTGGTTCCACGAGAGCACCCTGCACGAGTCCGGCGCAGTGCTGGCTGTGGTGGATAAGCTGCTGGAGCTGGGTGCCTGCTATAAGGCCGAGGACGGTGCCATCATGTACCGCAGCGCCCAGTACGCTGCCAAGTACGGCACCGTGAACAAGAAAAAGACCGAGGACGGCACCGAGGAAGAGGCCAAGGACGAGGTACTCGTCCGCGCCAACGGCATCCCCACCTACTTTGCCGCCGATATCGCCTACCACTACAACAAGCTGGCTACCCGCGGTTTTGCCAAGGCCATCGACGTGTGGGGCGCAGACCACCACGGCCATGTGGCCCGCATGAAGGGCGCCATGGATGCCATCGGCCTGAATGGCGAGGATCTGGACGTTGTGCTGATGCAGATGGTCAACCTGATGCGGGACGGCCAGCCTGTCCGTATGTCCAAGCGCACCGGCAACGCCATCACCCTGACCGACCTGCTGGAGGAAGTGCCCATCGACAGCGCACGCTTCCTGTTCAATATGCACGACGCCGGCAGCGGCATCGACTTTGATCTGGATCAGGCCGTCAAGACCGACAACGACAACCCCGTGTACTATGTGCAGTACGCCCATGCCCGCATCTGCTCCATCCTGAAAAAGATGGAGAGCGAGGGCGTGCAGTTTGCCGGTGCGGAGCACATCGACGCCACCCTGCTGACTGAGCCCTCCGAGATGGATCTGATCCGGATGCTGGCTGCTTTCCCGCAGGAGATCGTGATGGCTGCCGAGAAGTATGACCCCAGCCGCATCAACCGCTTTGTCATCGATCTGGCCAGCGCCTTCCACCGCTTCTACGGCAACTGCCGCATTCAGGGCGCAGACCCCGCCGTGCAGCAGGCACGTCTTGCCCTGTGCATCGGCGTGAAGAACGCCATCTTCAACGTGCTCACCATGTTCAAGATCAACGTGCCCGAGAAGATGTAACATAAAATCACAGGGGCTGTTGCACCAAACAATGTGCAGCAGCCCCTTTTTGATAAAACAGATACAAGGAGAACCCATGGAACCTTTGAAGATCGGCAATATCACCCTGCCCCACCGGGCGGTGTTCGGCCCTATGGCGGGCTTTACGGATGCCCCCTGCCGCCGCCTGATGGCGCAGCACGGCGCTGGCTTTACCGTCAGCGAGATGGTATCCAGCCGGGCGCTGGTGTACGGCGACCATAAGACCGTCAGCCTGCTGAAGGCAGCGCCCAACGGCGCACCCTACGGGGTGCAGATCTTCGGCGAGGTGCCGGAGATCATGGGCGAGGCCACCGCCGCCATTGAGCAGTATGAATTTGACTTTGTGGACATCAACATGGGCTGCCCTGCCCCCAAGATCGTTTCCGGCGGGGCGGGCAGCAAGCTGATGCTGGACCCCGACCGCTGCGGGCGTATCGTGGAGCAGGTGGTGGCGCACACCAAGCGCCCTGTTACCGTAAAGATGCGCAAGGGCTGGGACGCCGACCACATCACCGCCGTGGAGTGCGCCAAGGCCTGCGAGCAGGCGGGCGCGGCACTGGTAGCGGTGCACGCCCGCACCCGGGAGCAGATGTACACCCCGGGCATCGACCCGGAGATCATCGCCCGGGTAAAGGACGCGGTGAAGGTGCCGGTGCTGGGCAACGGCGATATCCACTGCGCCGAGGATGCCCTGCGCATGGTGCGGGAGACAAACTGCGACGGCGTGATGATCGCCCGGGGCGCACTGGGCGACCCGTGGCTGTTTGAGCGGGTGAACGCCGCGCTGGAGGGTCTGCCCGCCCCCAAGGAGCCGAACTTGCAAGCGCGGATGAACGCGCTGCGCCGTCAGGTGGAGGAGATGGTAGAGCAGAAGGGCGAGTTTGTGGCTATGCCGCAGGCACGCGCCCAGACCATGCACTACATGAAGGGGCTGAAGGGCGCTGCCGCCCTGCGCCGCTACTGCTGCACCCTGACCCATTTAGAGGACTTGGACGAGCTGATCGCCGCCGTGTTTGAAGAGCAGCGCAAAGCCGGGCTGGACCCTGACGATGTGCGGGAAGTACCGTTCCCGTAATTTGACCCGAAGCAGAGCAATGCCGGGTAGCCTGTGGGCTGTCCGGCATTGTATTTTTTTACGGCTTCGTCAGCTCGTCCAGATTCTGGGTGTAGCAGGGCAGGCAGTGCTCCAAAAACCAGTCGGCCTCCGGGCATTGCATGGCCTGCAGCGCGGCGCGCTGCTGCGTGAGCGCGGCGTCAAATTCGTGGTTGCCGCTGCGCTGCTCCTCGGTGCATTTGATCAGCGCGCTCAGCCGGTCGGCAGCCTTGAGCAGCCGGTGCTCCTCTGCCGTCAGGACGCTGCCGTCCATGCAGGGGGTCAGCTCTGCAGCCAGCTCTGCGGGCAGCAGAGCCGCCATGGAGCGCACGCTCTCGGTCTCCAGCGCCTTGTAGGCGTCCCGCAGCGCCGGGGAATGGTACTTGACCGGCGTGGGCATATCCCCGGTGATAATCTCCGGCGCGTCGTGGTACAGCGCCGCCACTGCCACCACCTCGGGGCGGCAGGGCGTGCCGGTGTAGTGCTTGGCGATGAGGCACAGCAGGTGCGCCAGCAGCGCGGTGTCACAGGTGTGCTCGCTGAGGGATTCCGGCCGAGTGGAGTGCATCAGGCTCCACCGGGTAATGTACTTCATGCGCGCCAGCAGAGCGCTGAAGGGATACAGCATGGCAATACGCCTCCTTTTCTTCACCATACCCGCCCCGCGTGCGCTTGTCAAGCCCTTTTTTCTTGCGCGCCGCCGTGCTATACTACAAGGTGACATCAAATCCACTTCCGCGCCGGTGCGCGGAGAAAGAGGAACGCTATGGAAAAGTTCAAAAAACCACGGCTGCTCACCCCAAGGGGGCAGAGCCATAAAAAATTCTGGCAGGCGGTGGGGCTGTGCGCCCTGACGGCGGCCATCTTCTTTTTGCCGTTCTACATCCTTGACGGCGGCTTTTTCCACTATGCAGGCGATTTTAACAGCCAGCAGATCACCTTTTACCGGTATATGAACGGCTTCGTCAAGGGCGCAGGTTACCCGGACAGTGCCTTTGCCGGTGCGCCGCGCAATACCTTTTCGTGGGCGACCGACCTTGGCAGCGGGGTGATGAACGCCTACTCCTTCTACCTGTACGGCTCGCCGTTCTTCTGGCTGTCGGTGCTGCTGCCGCAGAGCTGGCTGCCCTATATGATGGTGCCGCTGCTGGTGCTCAAGTTCGGCGTGGCGGGCGGCGGCGCGTTTCTGTATCTGCGCCGCTACGTCAAAAACGAGAACTACGCGGTGCTGGGTGCCTGCCTGTACGCGCTTTCCGGCTTTGCGGTGTACAACGTGTTCTTTAACCACTTTGTGGATGTGGTGGCGCTGTTCCCCTATCTGCTCTGGGCGCTGGACGAGGCCATTTATGAAAACCGTCACGGCCTGTTCGCCTTCTGGGTGGCGGTGAACCTGCTCAACAACTACTTCTTCTTTGTGGGACAGGTCATTTTCCTGTGTATCTACTTTGTGTGCAAACTGACTGCCAAGGACTTCCGGCTGACCGGGCGCAAGTTCGGGCATCTTTTGTGGGAGAGCGTGCTGGGCGTTGCCATGGGTTGTCTGCTGCTGTTCCCGGCAGTGCTCAGTCTGCTGCAGAACCCGCGCACCATCGACCTTTCCTCCGGCTGGGGCTTTTTGGCCTACGCCAAGGTGCAACAGTATCTGGCTATCCTGCTCAGCTGGATCCTGCCGCCGGACTCCCCTTACCTCACCTCGGTGTGGTCGGAGGGCGTGATCAAGTGGACGAGCATGACGGCCTACCTGCCCCTGTGCAGTCTGGCTGGTGCCATGGCCTACTGGCGCAGCCGCAAGGCCGACAGCAAAAAGCGCATCGTGGCAGTATGCGCCGTGTGCGCGCTGGTGCCGGTGCTGAACAGTGCCTTCTACGCGCTCAACTCCAGCTACTACGCACGCTGGTACTATATGCCCACCCTTATCCTTGCCGCCATGACCGTGAACGCGCTGGAGGACCCGGATGTTGATCTGGACGCCCCCGCCCGGGGCATCGGCTGGATCATGCTGGCTACGCTGGTGTTTGCGGTGGTGCCCGTGCGGGACGATACCACCGGAACATGGTCCTTCGGCGTGCTGAAGAACCCGGAGCAGTTCTTTGTCGTGCTGGGCTTTGGTCTGCTGGGGCTTATGCTGTACCGCTACCTCTGCGGCATATGGCGGCAGAACAGCCGCTTTGCCCAGCGCATGACGGCGGCGGTGCTGGTGTTTGCCTGCGTGTTCAGCATGGTGCACATCGGCATTGGCAAGTTCGGCCAGTGGCACACCGACAGCGACCTTGTGGAACAGGATACCAACGCCCTGCAGCTGAAAAACGACCTGCCGGAGGGCGACTACCGCATCGACACCTACAAGATCCACGACAACATCGGGATGTGGCTGGATAAAAGCTGCCTGCAATACTTCGGCAGCACGGCGGCTCCCAGCATCCTCAGCTTCTACCCGGGGCTGGGGGTCAAGCGGGACGTGCGCAGCGAGCCGGAGATCACAAACTACGCTTTGCGCGGCCTGTTGAGCGTGGAGTACCTCATTACCACCCCGGAAAAGCGCGAAAGCTTTGAGGACGAGGCGGACGCAGGCTGGACCTATCTTGCCGACGTGGACGGCTACACGCTGTACCACAACGATAACTACGTTCCCATGGGCTTTACCTACGACTACTATGTGACCAAGGCTACCTATGAGGCCTCGGTCAAGACCCTGCGCTCCAACCTGCTGCTGCGGGCGCTGGTGCTGGAGGACGAAGACGTAAAGGCATACGGTCAGTACCTGACCGAGCTGCCGGACGCGATGCTGGACGACCTGCACTACGACAGCTACACGCAGGACTGCGCCGACCGCCGTGCCCACAGCTGCTCGGTGTTCCAGATGAACAACGCGGGCTTCCATGCCGAGATCACGCTGGAAAAACAAAACCTCGTCTTTTTCTCCGTGCCCTACGATGACGGCTTTACCGCCTATGTCAACGGCGAAAAGGCCGACATCCTGCGTGTGGACGAGGGACTGATGGCGGTGCTCTGCCCGGCGGGCGCAAGCAGCATCGACTTTGTGTATCAGGCCGCCGGGCTTTCTGCCAGCCGGATGGTGACCGCAGTGGCCATCCCGGTGTGGGTGGTGTACGTTGCCTACTTTGTGCGCCGCAAGCGCCGCAGCACCGGTGCCCCGGCAGAAGAATGACTTTGACCGGGCCAAAAAATAAAAATTTAAAAATCCCTCTTGACTTTACGAAGATAAAGTGTATAATGCAATCAAACCGATGAGGCGGAAGAGAACCTGCACAGCGCATCTGCAGTGAGCCCGGACAGTGCAAACGGGCGAAAGCGGGGCAGAGTTTCGTGGGCCGCCGAGGGCCGGGCAAACGGGCACAAACCCCAGTAGCTTTGGACGGAAGTCTCCGTTACAGGACAGGGGAGTGTTGGCTCTCCGTGAGTGGCTCTGCTGTATTGGATGCAGAGCAAGCAAGGTGGCACCGCAGAATCGTATTTACCGATCCTGTCCTTGTGGATAACACACAGGGACAGGGTCGTTTTGTTTTAAGACCCGTCCCGCAAAGGGAGCGGGTCTTTTGATTTGCCGCCCGCTCCGGGAAAGGAGTTACCACTATGAAAAACCTGAACATGATTTCCCGCCGCAGCTTCCTGAAGGCCGCTCTGGCCGCTTCCGCTGTTTCTGCCATGGCACTGACCGGCTGCGGCGGCGCTGCTTCCAGCACCGCCTCCAGTGCAGCAGTCTCCTCCTCCGCAGCGGCTTCCGGCAGTACTGCCGCCGCTGGCGAGACTTTCAAGGTGGGCATCGTCAACTATGTGGACCACGCCTCCCTCAACCAGATCGTGGAATCTGTGGAGAGCCGTCTGGACGCCATCGGCAAGGAGAAGGGCGTCACCTTTGACTACGCCGATTACTACGCCAACGCACAGGCCGACCAGTCCAACCTGAACCAGATCGGCGCAGACCTTGTGGCTGACGGCGTGGACGTGATCGTAGCCGTGGCCACCCCCACCGCCGCTACCATGCTGGCTGCCGTGGAGGACACCGACATCCCGGTGGTCTACTCCGCTGTGACCGATCCCGCTGCCGCAGGCTTTGACGGTGAGGAGAACATCACCGGCACCTCCGATGCCCTGAACACCGACGCCATCATGAACCTGATCGTGGCGGCAAACCCCGGCATCGATACCATCGGTCTGCTGTATGACCTGAGTCAGGATGCCTCCACCCAGGCCATTGCGGACGCCAAGGCCTTCTGTGAGAAGAACGGCATCAAGGTGGTGGAAAAGAACGGCACCACCACCGCCGAGGTGCAGATGGCTGCCGAGGCACTGGTAGCCGCCGGAGTCAAGGCCGTGTTCACCCCCACCGATAACACCATCATGACCGCCGAGCTGTCCATCTATGAGAGCTTCATCGAGGCCGGTGTGCAGCACTACACCGGTGCCGACAGCTTTGCGCTGAACGGTGCACTGGTGGGCTACGGCGTGGACTACGTCCAGCTGGGCGAAGCCACCGCCGATATGGTCAGCCAGCTGCTGTGCGACGGCAAGACCCCCGCAGACCTGCCCTACCAGACCTTTGATAACGGCATCGTCACCATCAACACCGAGACCGCCGAGGCGCTGGGCTTGGATCTGGCTGCCCTGAAGGAAGCCTTCAAGCCCTACTGCACCGAAATTACCAAGGTGACCACCGCCGAGAACTTCTCCTGAGCGCCCCGCTCCGTCAAAACCTGACGGTTTTTCCGGCTCTCCCGCAAGGGAGAGCTTTTGGCGGTTCTGGGGAAAGTGGTTCCCCTCTCCCGTGAAAATGCGTTTGTCGCACTCCGCAGAGCAATGCGGTGCGCATTCAAAATAACATAAAAGGAGCATACACCATGCTGGCGAGTATCTTTTCCCTCAACGTTTTGCAGACAGCGCTGGAGCTGGGCTGCATCTACGGACTGGTGGCGTTGGCACTGTTTCTGAGCTACTCCATCCTGAATATTGCCGACCTTTCCACCGACGGCTGCTTTACGCTGGGCTGCGCCGTGGCCTGTCAGGTAGCACTGACCGGCCACCCCATCCTTGCGCTGGCGGCTGCTATGGCTGCGGGGGTGTGCTCCGGCTTTGTCACCGCTTTTTTGCAGACAAGGCTCGGGGTGGAAAGCATTATGGCCGGTATCATCGTCAACACCGGCCTGTACACCATCAATCTGGCGGTGATGGGCTTCTCCTCCACCATGTCGCTGGTCAAGACCCCTACCATCTTCTCCATGGCAAAAACTTCGCTGAGCTTTCTGGGCAGCTGGTACAAGCTGGTGCTGGCGGCAGTTATCATTGCCATCGCCTGCGCGGCGATGCTGGGCTTTCTGGGCACGCGGCTGGGGCTTTCCATCCGCGCCACCGGCGATAACGCCGCCATGGTGCGGGCTTCCAGCATCAACCCCGCCTTTACCATCACGGTGGGTCTGTGCGTGTCCGGTGCGTTGTGTGCACTGTCCGGCGGGCTGCTGGCACAGTACCAGAAAAGCTGCGATATCAACGTAGGCACCGGCATGGTGACCATTGCACTGGCTTCCCTCATCATCGGCGAGACGCTGGTGGGCAAGCGCACCATGCTGCGCCGCATTCTGGGCGTGGTGTTCGGCAGCTGCCTGTACCGCTTTATCGTGGCCGTGGCGCTGCGGTTCAACGTGCCCGCCGCCGCCATGAAGCTGGTTTCTGCCATCATTGTGGCAGTGGCCATCTCCATGCCCGCCATCCGGGAGCACTTCGCCTTTGAAAAGCGGCGGCACGCTGCCCGTGCCCGCCGCACCGTGACCAACAGGGAGGGACAGTAACATGGAAATGCTGCAGCTGAACGACCTGCACAAAACCTTTAACCCCGGCACCGTCAACGAAAAGGTGGCGCTGAATGGGGTGAGCCTGCAGATGGAGGCCGGAGATTTTGCCACCATCGTGGGCTCCAACGGCGCGGGCAAATCCACCCTGTTCAATGCCATCACCGGCGGCTTTATCGCCGACGAGGGCAGCATTCTGCTGGGCGGGCAGGACATCACCTTTGCGCCGGAGCACCAGCGCAGCAAGGTCATCGGACATCTGTTCCAGGACCCGCTCAAGGGCACCGCGCCCAACATGACCATTGAGGAAAATCTGGCGCTGGCCTACCTGCGGGCAGGCACCGCGCCCAACGCCATCTTCTCCCGCATCTCCCGCAAGGATAAGGCGCTCTTCCGCGAAAAGCTGGCCCTGCTGGACATGGGTCTTGAGGACCGCATGAAGCAGCCGGTGGGGCTGCTCTCCGGCGGGCAGCGGCAGGCGCTTACCCTGCTCATGGCTACCCTTGTCACCCCCAAGCTGCTGCTGCTGGACGAGCACACCGCCGCGCTGGACCCCGCCACCGCCGAAAAGGTGCTGGCGCTGACCAAGAGCATCGTGGCCGAGAAAAAAATCACCTGCCTGATGGTGACCCACAATATGCATCAGGCGCTGGAGCTGGGCAACCGCACCCTGATGATGGACGCCGGGCGCATCGTGTTTGACGTAAAGGGCGCAGAGCGCAGCAAGATGACCGTGGACGATTTGCTGGAAAAGTTCCGCGAGAACGCGGGCAAAAATCTGGATAATGACCGCATCCTGCTGAGCAAGGTGGAGAAATAAAAAATTTTTACCAGAGGTGTCGTATGATAAAAATTGCGTTTTTTGATGTAGATGGAACCTTGCTCAAGCTGGGCAGCAAAGAGCCATCCCCCAAAACTGTGCAGGCTTTACAGCAGCTGCAGGCAAACGGGGTCTTGTTGTGCATGGCGACCGGCAGAGGCTATCTCTCCATCCCGCATTTTGAAGGTGTCGATTTTGATATCTGGCTGACCTTCAACGGCTCCTATGTCCGCAGTAAGGATACCGTGCTCTTCAAAAATCCGCTGGACGCTGACGACAAACACAGAATTCTGCAAAATCTGAAGCAGATGCACCGGGCAGCTGCTATCAGCAACGAACACTTTATCGTAACAAACGGGACAGACCCCGATCTGGCACAATACTTTTCCTTTGGCAGCGAAAAGCTGGTGATCTCCGAGCATTTTGATGCGCTGTGCGAGGAGGAGATCTATCAGATCATGTGCTCCTGCAACAGCACCGAATACGCACAGATCTTACAGGGGACGCACGCCACACAGATCACCGCATGGTGGGACAAGGCAGTAGATATTATTCCGCTCTCCTGCGGCAAGGGAAACGCTGTAAGGGCGGTCTTGGCGCATTATGGATTTTCAAAGTCCGAAGCCATTGCCTTTGGGGACGGACGGAACGACATTGAAATGCTGGAAGCGGTCGGCACAGGTGTCGCCATGGGAAACGCGCTCGAGGAGGTCAAGGCCAGAGCTGCCGTCCTCTGCCGCTCTGTGGAAGAGGACGGGGTCTATCATTACTGCCTTGAAAACCACCTTATCTGAGGGAGACTTCCTTCTATGCTGTGTTCCTTCTCGTAAAAGCGAAAAAGGTCTGCTGCACCGGCACGATGCAGCAGACCTTTTTAACTTTTATTCCTTTACCACAGGCGAATGACCTTGATGACGCCCTCGGCTTTATCACGGGCCAGCTCCAGATGGTGCTGCAGCGCCATGGCTGCACCGTCCCAGTTGTCAGACAGGGCAGCATCCAGAATCTGCAGATGCTCCTCACAGGTCTGCTCCTGATTGATCATGCTCACCTTGCCGGTCATGATGCGGAAGCGGGTGTTCAGGCCGGTGATGCGGTCGTAGGCAGAGCGCAGATACTTGTTGGGCAGGGTGCTCATCAGCAGCTCATGGAAGTCATCGTCCGACTCGCAGAAGTCCTCGATGCGCTCGCTGTGGTGCATCAGCTCGGCGTAGGCCTCCAGCTGCTCCCGGGGGATGGCATTGCCGTAAGTACGCAGTGCGTAGGGCTCCACCAAAAGACGCATCTCAAACATGCTGTGCACGTCCTCTTCGGTGATGCCGGAGACCATCAGACCCTTTTTGGGCAGAATGGTGATCAGCCCCTCCTGCTCCAGACGCCCCAGCGCATCCCGCATGGGGGTGCGGCTGATGTTGCCCATCTCGGCGCAGAGTTTCTGCTCATTCAAAAACTCGTTGGGGCGGTACTCGCAGTTCAAGATCTTGGTTTTGAGGTACTGGTACGCTTGCAGCTTCAGGCTGAGCTTTGCCTGTGCGTCCTGCTCTTTCATAAGCACACTCTCCTATTCTTCTTCTCCAAAAACGTCCGAACCGGCAGCGCAAACCCACCGCTGCCGGCTTCTTCTTCTCCATGTTCAGCCAGCTTGTATCCCGGCTGCAATCCAACCACTTTATCCAGTATATTATTTCACATTAGGGCATTTTTTACAAGACTTTTTGCTTAACTTTGGCTTGTTTTCCGTTTTATACAAAGATTACGCCTCGATTTTGCTACTTTTTACAATGTTTTTTGTGCTTGTCGCCAAACAGCCCCACTTTCCGCCCGCTTCTTTTGCATCCAAGCGCAAACTGTGCTACAATAGAGGTAAAAAACAACACATCTACACCGGAAAGGACCGAAACTCTCATGGCACGAAGCGATGGCTACAACACCCGCACCCGGCAGCTCATCTTGGATTACCTCATCAACAACCGCCAGCACGCGGTCAGTGCATCCAACATTCTGGAACATCTGGAGGCAGAGGGGGCCAGCCCCAATCCCACCACGGTGTACCGGTATCTGGACAAGCTGGCAGGCGAGCAGCGCATTATGAAATATGTAGCCGATAAAGGCGAGCGGGCGGTGTTCCAGTATGTGGACGAGGGACGCCATTGCCGGGAGCACCTGCACCTCAAGTGCGTGCAGTGCGGGCGCATCTATCACTTGGACTGCCATTTTATGGATGAGGTGCGCGCTCACCTGATGGCAGAGCACGGCTTTACCCTGCAATGCGAGGGCAGTGTGCTGTACGGGCTGTGCCGTCATTGCGCGCAGAACGCGGCACCGTCCGCAGCGGAAGAACAGCCTGCAAAAAAATGCGCCTGCTGTGTTGACACGGACAAAAACCCGTGATACAATGCAGACAATAAAAGTGTTGACCGGGAAAAGTAAGGCCTCAGGTTTTTCTTACAGAGAGTGCGGGATGCTGGAAGCCGCGCAGAAAACGAAGCCCGAAGAACACCCGTGAGCCGCTCCCTGAACCTGCATGCGCAGCAGTAGGGGCAGACGTGCGCCGCTCGTTATCGCGGCAGTGCTTTCAACGGG
>OHTU01000705.1_pt1 | contig 11682 bp, 10 predicted proteins | sample 1578961 | NCBI WGS metagenome assembly OHTU01 (sample SAMEA3879582, study PRJEB24766) | human gut metagenome | biome: human-associated habitat; feature: feces | place: USA | collected 1985/1987 | reverse complement strand
GTTAAATGGCTTTTATCGTACTTATGCGGCGTTTTTTAAGGATTAACTGGCAAAGTTAAAAGGGTGTATCATAAACATTCAAATGCTTTATGATACACCCTCTTTCTCAGGATTCTGAATATTTTTTCGTGTTTATAACGCTTCGTCTTCAGGGCGTGGCATCTGTGTCTGGGGCTTCTGTTTCTTGCCTGACTTCATGAATAGTTTCTTCTTCTTGAGCCATGCAGCCTTGCGTATCTCGTATTCTTCGCGATGACGCTCCAAAAAATTATCTGCCATGTTTCGTTTCCTTTTTTACTTTGCGTTATGAATGCTTATTCTTTTTCTTTAAACTTACTGTAAATCACCTTTATCTGTATAGGACTTGTCTCCTTGCCGTTGCTGTCGGTGGTTATTACACCTCTTTTCAGTCGGGTAGAAGCGAGTGACATATCGTGATTAATCTTGGAGATGACGGTAGTATGTCCCTGTGCGGTTGTGATGATGTTTACAGGAACCAGTACTACTTTATTCCAGTTTTCTCCCTTGCCCTTGTTCTTATACATGGCAGAAACCAGGTTGGCGATATTCTGGAATGTATAGGCATTCTTATAAGTACCTGTACTGCTGTAGCTTGTGGTATAAGAAGTGCGGCTATCTGCCAACTTGCTCTTTTCGAAGAACGACTGCAAACTGTCTTTCTGAACCATCAGGATGGTGCTTGGTGTAGCAAAGTTGTATGGGTTGTCTTCGTTGTCATTGTTGAGCCGTGGGAAAGAGATGGTAGCTGTGTTGAGCGTATCCTTCTCATGTCCCTTCATGATATCTTCGATAGGGAGGGTAACCTCGGTGAAGATACCTGCCGGTGACTTGAGATAAGTACAGTTCTTCTCCTGACTTGCCAACTGCTTCAGTTTCACGGTGTCGTTCTCAATCTTGTTGAGCTGCAATACCTCTTCTGTACCATCGAAACGGTTGTATCCGATGCCTACAGCTATACTGTCTGTAACGCCGTCCTTTGCCTTGATGGTCTTGTGGCGGGTCCAGTAGAAGATAAGCTCTGTATTCCAGATCTTAGCCATGTTACCCGTACCGCCTACATTCTTGATGAAGAAGCCAGGGCAGACGTTGTGCAGGAACTTGTAGTTGGTCTTGAAGTACTCAGGATGTTCTGCGTATGTTTGCATGATGTAAGAACCATAGTTCTTGTATGTCTTACCATCTTTCTCATACTTCTTATTCAAGTAAATCTTGAAGTTCTTGACATCTGATGTATTGCTCAAGTTGTAATTACTGCTCCAATGCTGGTTGTTTTCGCTTACCCAGCCTTCCTTGAAGGCATCATAATCAGAGTAATACTCCTTATCTTCTGCCATCGGCTTTGTCATCTCATAGGCTGTCACCTTCATTGGGGCGATAGTATCGCCGTAGCTGGCATTGTATGAAACCAGGAGGTAGCATGAGTCTGCTTCGATAGAACCTTTGTTTGCCTGCTTGATGTAATCGAGTGTATCTATAGAGAAAGTAGGCAATACGCTCAACTGGGTCATGTAGTCACCCTTTACATAGTTGCCGGTTTCCGGGTCTTTCATCTTACCGATGAGACCGCTGTTGTTGCGGCTCAATACGGCACCTGAAACCATAGACTTTGTAGCTACAGGAAATACTGCGCTAGTGATGTTGATGTTGTCAATATCGTTAGTGATGCTACCACCGATTCCCTCGGTGGTGTCATCACATGCAGCGAAAGTAAGCGCTGCTATTACTAATACTGTTAAGAGTCTTAAAATTTTCATTATCCTTGTATGTATGTGTCTCTGTTGTCGGAATTTTATTCTGCGTCAGGACAAACCTTGTTGATGAAGTCTGCGTATGGCTCCTGGATATCTTCTCCCGGATAAGCCAGTACAGGCTTGTTCTTCTCCTTCGCATAATCAAAGAGAATCTGGTTAGCTTCTTCTTCACCTTCTACTACACCGTCGCTATAGTCGATGGCGAGTTTGCCGAGCTCAATGAAGTTGAAGTCGTCCTGATAGCCGTCGAGCAGTTCTGACTTGGCATCGCGGAAGGCAACGCAACGTTTGAAGTTGGTACCCAGTTCACCCTTGAGTTCGTTGGTATAGAGAGCGGTAATCACCTTTGATTCTGCAAATGAAGGCTCTTCGCTGTAGGCTGTCTTTACATAGAATGGTACTACTGCGCTAGCCCAACCCTGGCAGACGATTACATCAGGCTGCCAGCGGAGCTTCTTTACGGTTTCCAATACGCCACGTGCAAAGAAGATAGCTCTTTCTCCGTTGTCGGCATATTCCTTTCCGTTTTCATCGGTGCCCATCTGGCGGCTCTTGAAATAGTCGTCATTATCGATGAAATAAATCTGCTGTCGTGTTGTTGGTATAGATGCAACCTTGATGATCAGCGGATGGTCTGTATCATCTATGATAAGGTTCATACCAGACAGGCGAATGACCTCGTGCAATTGTCCGCGACGCTCGTTGATGGTGCCCCACTTAGGCATGAAGGTGCGGATCTCAAAACCTGCTTCCTGCATCTTCTGAGGCAGTTCGCGTCCCATGATTGACATGTGAGACTCGGCTACGTATGGGTCGATCTCCTGATTGATAAATAATACTTTTTTTGCCATAAAATTTAAATTTTATTCTTACGAATTACGTGCAAAGGTACAAAAAAAACTTCAAATAGGGGCATTTTTTCTCCGAAATTCATTATTTTCGGCAATAATTCGCATATTTTTAGGTTTTTTCTTTCTCATTTGAGAAAAAAGTTGTTATTTTGCACCCGAAAACAGATTATGACGATGAAAGTATTCAATAAGATTGTTGACCTCCAGAACGAACTCTTCATGTGTCGTAAGGAGGGAAAGGAAATCGGCCTTGTGCCAACTATGGGTGCGCTGCATGAGGGTCACGCCTCTCTTGTTAAGCGCAGTGTGAAGGAAAATGGCGTGACTGTGGTTTCTGTGTTCCTGAATCCTACACAGTTTAATGATCAGGGTGACTTGGATCGCTATCCTCGTACCCTCGATGCTGACTGCAAGCTCTTGGAGGCTTGTGGTGCTGACTATGTGTTTGCACCATCGGTGAAGGAGATGTATCCTACACCAGATACACGCCACTTTGAGTTTCCACCTGTTTCTACCGTGATGGAGGGTGCCAAGCGCCCGGGTCATTTCAATGGTGTATGTCAGGTAGTGAGCCGTCTTTTCTATATCGTTCGACCAACTCGTGCTTATTTCGGTGAGAAGGATTGGCAGCAGATTGCTGTCATCAAGCAGCTCGTGAAGTACATCAACAGCGATGTGCAGATTGTGGAGTGCCCTATTGTCCGTGATGAGGACGGTTTGGCTAAGAGCAGCCGTAATACTTTGCTGGCTCCTGATGAGCGTGCCATTGCGCCAAACATCTATAAGGCCCTGAAGGAGAGTGTGGAGTATGCCAAGACTCATACCGTACAGGAAACTCATGATAAGGTGGTTGCCGACATCAATGCTGTAGAGGGTCTGGAGGTAGAGTATTTCCAGATTGTGGATGGCGACAGCCTGCAGGATGTTTCTTCATGGGAGGATAGTGCCTATGTGGTAGGGTGCATCACCGTTTATTGCGGTAAGACTCCTATCCGTCTCATCGACCATATCAAGTATAAGGGATAATTCCTCGATAGATATTCTTTATTAAGTTTAATCCGTAACAGATCAAGTAATAACAGAACAATGCAGATAGAAGTATTGAAGAGTAAGCTCCATTGTGTGACCGTAACTGAGGCTAACCTGAATTATATGGGTAGCATCACCATCGATGAGGACTTGATGGACGCTGCTAATCTGATAGCAGGCGAGAAGGTTCAGATTGTAGACAACAACAATGGTGAGCGCTTGGAGACCTATATTATCAAGGGTGAGCGTGGCAGCGGTTGTATCTGCCTGAACGGTGCTGCAGCCCGCAAGGTGCAGGTGGGCGATACCGTCATCATCATCGCTTATGCCCTGATGGACTTTGAGGAGGCTAAGACCTTCAAGCCAACCGTAGTATTCCCAAAAGAGGGAAACAGGGTTTAATATTCAATGGAAACAAAAGAAAGGGTGTGTCATGGACTTATGGCACACCCTTTCTTTTGTTATGGTGAGGACGAATCACATCGCTCTTGTTCACCACGTTGTCGCCATCCTTGGCGCTGATAGGGATAAATAAGGTGTAATTACTATATAATTTAAGGTGTAATTGCGATGGGTTAAGGATAGATCTCGATATGACTGCTGCCGGAGTTGCCATTCTTGATAATCCTTATCTGGGTGGTGATGCGCTCGCTCATCGTGTCGGTATGACTGATGACGCCCACCTTCTTGCCTTGCGAACTTTGCAGCATGGCGAGGGAGTCGATGACGGTGGCTAAGGTATCGGGGTCGAGGGTTCCGAAGCCTTCATCGATGAACAGGTTCTCGAAGGAGATGTTGCGGGAGGACAACGCCGACAGGCCCAAGGCTAGACCCAGACTCACGATGAAGGTTTCGCCACCTGATAGGGAGGTGGTGTCTCGGATATCGTCGGCACGGTCGTGGTCGATGACTCGGATGCCCAGCGAATGCTTTACCTGCTGCAGTTCGTAACGGCTGTTGAACTTTCTGATTTCCTGGTTGGCGTGCGCTATCAGGAAACTGAGCGTATAGCATTGGGCTATCTTGCGCAGCGTCTTTCCGTCTGCTCCGATGGCATCTGTGATGGCTGTCCAGTCGTCCTTTTCCTGTGTTACGAGTTGCAGAGCCTCAGCCTTGTCACCCAACTGCTTCACGGCTTCCTGATGGTTCTGCATCCTGGCTTTGGCAGCAATCAGTTCGTTGCGCTGGCTTCTCTCCTGATACTCCTGCTGAATGGCTAAGAGAACATCACGGGTTTGGGCAGGCTGATGTTCCAAGTGCTGCTGATGCGCCTTTTCTGCACTTTGGTAAAGGGCGGTAGTTGAAGCCACGGCTTTCTCCTTTTCGTCCTTTTCCCGTCGGATGGCATTCCAGTCTTCGGCAGAGTGAAGCATCTCCCGGATGGTATTTCGGTTGATAAGGCTTGGTTCGATACTTCTTTCCTCGATGCCTTCCTCCTCGGAGTCTTTTCCTTCGATGCTCTTTTCTTCAAACTGCTTGTTATATTCCTCAATCCAAAGGTCGAGTTCCTTTTCCTTCGCTTGCAGATTCTCTTTCATCGTTTTGTTCTGAGACAGCATGGTTTGATGCGAACCTTTACTGTTGGCGAGTTCAGCCTTCAGTTTGTTGATATTCTCGTTCTGGTTATCTGCTGCTTTCGTTGCCTCATCCTTTGCTGCTGTCAGTCTTTGTTCAGCCGCATCTGGTTCTTCTCCATTCAGAATCTGCTTATATTTCTCCTGCCATTCCTCCATTTCCTTCTTGGCGCTATTCCATGTCTGAAGGGCTTTCTCGTAAGCCTCCTTCTTACTCTTTTGCTGCGAGGTAAGGTTGATGGTAAGTGCTTTCTGCTCAGCCAGTTTTGTGGTGCAGGTTGAAGTATTTTCCTGGACTTTATTCAGCATTGTTGAAGCCTTGCTTTCATACGCAGCTTCATCCTTTACAGCCTTATCCTTGAGTTGGGTCAGCCGTTCTATCTCTTTCTGAATCTTGTTAAAGAGGCTCAGTTTGCTGCTCGCATCTTTCGCCTTGTTTTCATAGATAGGCAAGAGCGATTTCAGTTCTGCCTCTGCCTTCGGAATCTTTGGATACTGGGCGATGAGCGCCTTCCAATCCTCTTCGTAAGTTGCTATTTCTTCCGAGAGCTTTTCCTGTTGTTTCTGGAGCGTCTGTACTTCGCCGTCGTTCTGTTTTCTCTCGCCGGAAAGATCCTTCTCCTCTTTCTGCTGCAGTTTCAGCAGATCCTCCTTGGCTTTCAGAAGTTGAGAGAGTTCTGTAGTGGCTTCCTCAAACTGTTTGTTGTCGGTATGATAAGGATGGGTCGTGCTGCCGCAAAGCGGACAAGGTTTGCCTTCGGTCAGGTTGGCACGATGAATCTCCCATTTCTCACTCACCATGAGGGTATAGGCATTTCTCAGCGTCAGGGTCTCTTGGGTCAGAGCCTCGATGGTCAACTTGCCCAGGGCTTCATCTATCTCTGCGTTTCTCTTGCCCAAGACCTGGATTCGCTCCTCATTCTTCTGCTTTTCTGTTGTGGCAGCATCGAGATGAGCCACAACCTTGATGGCTTGCTGGACATCCTGTAGTTTCCTGTCGGCTACAGTCTTGCTGTTCTGCAGTTCCTCTATGTTCTGTCCGACAGTCTTATTTCTTTCCGTCTCCCAAGCCTGTTCAGCGGCTTGCGTCGCTTCGTGCAGAACCTGTTTCTGCTTGGCAATCTCTTCCTGTGTCGCTTTGAGAGCAAGGTTCGCTTTCTCCGTTTCAGCTTCCCATTTTTGGATGTTTCGGGCGTTTTCCTCCACATCTCTTTGGGCAGTTAGATTCTCTTTCTGTGCCAACTCCAATGCCTCTTTCTTTTCTTTCAGATTCGGCATCGCCGCTTCCATTTTTGTTTTCAGCGCTCTTGCTTCAGCGATGACCGGCAGCGCCTTTTCCAGCTGTTCCTGTGCCTTGCTTACTGCTTCCTTCAGACTGGCGAGAGTTTTCTCGCTTTCGCTGATGGCAGACTCTTGACTTTTGATGTTTCCTTCCGCTTTCAGGATGTTTCCTTCCTGCTCGTGGATGCTTTGCGTCTGTCGTTCTACTTCTTGTAGTAGGTTGACGGCAGGCTGTACTTCATCGTGCAACTGCAGACGGAGAATCTGGGCTTGCATCGCTTTAATGGCTTCTGCTGCTTGCTTCATATCAGTCTGGTAGATAGCGATTTGTTTGATTTGCTTATCGTTTTCCTCAAACCATTGCAGGTCTTTCGAGATGGCTTGCAACTGGCTGTCGAGTTCCTTCTCAGCCTTTTCCAGGCGGGCGATTTCCTCCTTCAGTTGGGCGAGTTCTTCATCGTTCAGTAGGTTCTGTTTTACGGCTTCCACCGATGCAGCCATCTGGTTGTAGGCATCCGTCGCCTGGTCTTTCGCCTTCTTGATTTCAGTAGCGATGTTCGTATAAGTTTCCTCGCATCCGATGAGTTTTTCCAGGAGTTCGTACCGTTCGTTTTCCTTTGCTGTCAGGAAGTTGGCAAACGAGCCTTGGGCGATGAGTACGGTACGGAGAAACTGGTCGTAGTCGAGTCCGATGATGTTCGGCAGCTCGTTCCAGTCGGCAGTTTCCTCTGTTATCTCTTCTCCGTTTCTCGTGATTTTATAGAGCGCAGTCTTGGCGTTCTCGTAGCGCACTCTCTGGAATCTGACGTGCCATTCTGCGCGGTAGATGCTGCCGTTGTTGGCAAGGAAGGTGAGTTTGCTGTAGCCTTCCTTCTTGCCACGTGTCAGGATGTTTCTACTGTCGGTAGGTGCCAGACGGTTGTTTTCGCTGGCATCGGCAGCTCCGAAAATCTCGATGTTCTGGTTCTTGTCGCCTTTCTTCCTGGGGTAGCGAGGGGCGCGGTTGTAGAGGGCAAGGCAGATAGCATCGAGTAGGGTAGACTTGCCACTTCCCGTCGGACCTACGATGCTGAAGATGGTGCTCTCGCCTAAGGCACCTTCTTCAAAGTTGATGACCTCGCCACCCTGTTTGTCAAGCGAAGCGAGGTTGAGTATTTCGAGTTGTAGGAATTTCATAATGATGATGTCGTTAATAAATCGGATAACATTTTCTCCTGTCTTTCGTTCATCGGAGCGTTGTGTCTGATGGCGAAGGCTTCTTTCAGCGTGTCGAGCGGAGGACGGTTGATGATGTCTTCTATGCTGGTGATGTGCTGGGAACCCTGGATGGTGGAGAGGTCCAGTTGCGGGATGATGCGCTGGATTTTGCAGAGCACGGCATCCTTTTCGTTGACGAGTTTCTCCAGTTCCTTGATGTCATCGCTGGTCAGTTTCTCCTGTTTCACCTTCAGCATCACGTAGTCGAAATGGTCGCTCAGTTCGCCGTCGGTTCTCTCCGAGAGTTCAGAATTGATGACCTTCTGCCATTTCTTGAAGGTCAGTTCTTCCTCATTTTCGGGCAGGATGCGGAGGGCGTGCTGAGGCTTGTATTCCAGGAAATCTACTTTCCATTCCTTGCTCTTGCCGGTTTCCTTTCCTTCCTCCTCTTCTCCGTGTTTTATGGTGATGAGGTCGATGCCGTGGGTGTAGTCTTTCTCGGCAAACGACATCGGGAGGATACTTCCCGTATATCTTGCCCAGTCGGTATTCCAGATATGTTGCCGTTTGTGGATGTGTCCGCAAGTCATATAGTCGGGATGTTCGTTCCATCCTTCCAGGTCCACTTCCTCCTGTCCGCCGATGATGATTTTCTCGCTCGCATCTTTTTTGGCGATGTCCGAACCCTTGGCGTACATGTGTGCCATCATGATGCACTTCCTGCCCGGGTATTTCTTTCGAGCCTCAGCCGTCAGTTCTCTCAGAAAGTCGTTGACTCCCTGCGAGTAGCTGGCGTTCTGCACCACATCGCTTCTAAGGAAAGGTACGGCGAGGATGATAACTTCTTCTCCTGCCTCGTTGGTTACGGGGATGATGAGGTCATCGAAGGAATAGATCCAATGTCCGCCGGTTTTATCATCGTCCTCGCTTTCTCCCTGCTTCCAGATTTTCCTTACGTTTCCTCTTATTTCCACATGGTATCGGGTGAGCAGCGGACGGGGAGCCTCCAGTCGGCTGGCGGAATCGTGGTTGCCGGCGGTAATGATGACCTGCATGTTCGGGCACAGTTGGGTAGCATCGGCAAGAAACTCGTAATAAACGGTCTGTGCCGCTGCCGATGGATTTCCGTTATCAAAGATGTCTCCTGCTATGAGGAGAGCATCGGGCTTTTGTTCAGCTATCTGCTCCAGGAGCCATTTCAGGAAATGCTTGTGTTCCGGCAGACGGTCGTTGCCGTGAAACAGGTTGCCCAGATGCCAGTCGCTGGTTGCTAATATCTTCATACTCATAAGGATGTCTAATCTTAGTCTTTTTCTTTGTCTTTGGTTTGCAATCTGACTACAAAGTTAACACAATTATTTGGGATACGCAAAGAAATAAGCTCAAAAAACGAAGAATTATGGCCGGAAAAGTAAAGATATTCAGGAAAAGTCTTGTTTTATATCTGATAAAGTTGTATCTTTGCAAGGTAGAAATCTTCGTTCACCGACGTTGAACCGACATTCATCGACGTTGAACCGCCGTTCATCGACGCTGAACGGACATTCGGCGTCGGTGAACGGAGATTTCTCCTAGGATAAAATACTTTTCTTCCTAGGTTTGTGGTCTTTTCTTCTTAGGTATGATCATAAATACTGTAGGATGCAAAGGCTGCTGCAATAAGGAGTGATAACAATCTTAATAAGAAAGGAAACTGATATGGCTAAGTACAAGTTGCAAGAGTTGAATGATTTGCGTGATGAAGGCAAGCGCAGAGTTTATCCCAAGATGGTGACCAACCGTACACTATCCCGAAAAGAGTTCGTCAAGATGATGCAGAACTACCATCGCGGTATTTCGGAAAGTACCACGGAGGCTGTATTGACCGATGTGGTTGATATGCTGACAGATATGCTCTCCATGGGGTACAATGTGAATCTGGAAGGTTTCGGCACCTTCTCCCTCTCCCTCGCTTTCGAGGATGAGAAGCCTAGGGAAATTCTGAATCCAGATGATAAGATGACGTATCGCAAGGTGGGAGTGAAGGACATCAACTTCAAGGCGTCTCCTGAGTTTATCAAGGATGTGAAGCGTGAAACCGACCGTGACCTGGAGCGTGATATGGGTGGTGTAAAGGTTATCCGTAAGCAGCTGTATTCCAGGGAAGAGCGCATCGCCCGTGCCCTGGAGGTGATAGAGAAGAACGGAGTCCTCACCCTAGGCGATTATGCCTCCATCAACAACCTGAGCCGTACTGCTGCCTCTATGGAACTGAAGGAGCTGACAAATGACAAGACTTCACCGATAGATTCACTAGGCCGCGGCAGCCATAAGGTTTGGGTGAAGAGAAAAGAATAAATGCAACGATAGTATTAAAATAGATGTTTAATTTAAAGTCCAAATAATTATGAAGCAGATTACTATAGATTTTAAGAACGCTTTTGATTGTTCCAAGAAGGAAAAGTCGAAGGTTTGTCGCTCTGGCTATGTACGTTTGGTTCGTTTTATGGATGATAAGAAGCATACTAGACCACAAGTGTATGAGGGCGATTTGTTGGAGGCTATTATGGATGTAAAGAGGGGGAATGTCAAGAACTTCGATACATTGGAGGATATGATGAACTATCTGGAAGCTTAGACATGAGTATAAAATGCCTGGTTAAGAAGTAAATCATTGAACTTTTGCATGTGGTTCAAGCACGGGCTGAAGGCCCAAAAGCTCCTAGCCCAGGGCAACACCCTGGGTATTAGGGCGTTGTCCCCCCTGCGCCCTGTAAGGGCAAAAGCCTTGAATATATGCTGCTTTATAACCAATTCTTTTTCGTACTTTTGCAGTTGTATGGAAGTTTAGATACTCAGAGATATGTAGTTTTACCATATGAGAGAAATAGTGGCAATATGACTCTTATTAAAGAGAATGACTTATCTGAAAAGTATCCTATGACTTATAGTTATTTAAAAAAATGTGAAACGATTCTTAGAAGAAGAGAAAAAGGTCGTTTTGATATTGATAATGAATGGTTTCAATTAAGTAGAAAGCAGGGGTTAGCTTATGCGACTTCACCAAAACTTATCGCTCCAGATATTTCTATGGGGGTAACTTTTCCTTTGATGAACAAGGTGTGTTTTATCAAACTGCTACTCTTTATGGTTACGTTAAAAAGGACGATGTACTGGTGTCATACAAGGTCTTAATGGCTGTTTTAAATTCTCGTTTATGTTGGTTTCCATGCCGGATTTGTAGGCGGCAATGATTTTTTCAGCCAGGCGCTCCTTGTGTTCTTCCATGTTGAGCAGCGCAAGAACCTGTTCAGTTATGTACCATTCAAGGAAATCTTTCCTTTCCGGCTTTTTGTCGCACCCTTTTCCACGGCACTTGCAGCGATAATAGTGGTGCTGCGTTCCATTTTGCGAGGTTCCTCCCACTGCAACCATACTCTCTCCGCAGATACCGCATTTAAGCCGCCCTGCGAGATAATATTCAACTTTTGCCCTGGCTCTTGCCGGGGCTTTTTTTGTGTGCTTGAGGAGTTCCTGTACTTTGTCATAAATGTCATGGCTTATAAGTGCAGGACAGCCGTTTTCAATGGAAATATCCGTTCCGTAGGTAAATGTATCTATATATTTCGGGTTAGTCAACATATTGTCAAGCGAATTTACCTTGAACTCTCTGCCTGTTCTGGTGCGGAAACCGCGGCGGTTGAGCTCATCGGCAATGGTCTGCTTTCCCTTACCATCTGCGTACATGGAAAATGCAATACGCGGTATGTCTGCTGTGGCTTCATCAATTTCAAGGTGCTTATCTGCTCCCCATTTGTAGCCAAGCGGAGGTTTTGAGCCTGTGGACATACATTTCAGTGCGGATTCTCTCATTCCGCGCTTTGTTTTCTGACCAAGCTCCGCAGAGTAGAACTCCGCCATAGCTTCAAGCATTGCTTCCTTATCTTTTTGCATTAAATGGTTATAAATTGCCCGGTGTTGTGTCAAAAGTTCTCCTCT
>OHTU01000702.1_pt1 | contig 11702 bp, 10 predicted proteins | sample 1578961 | NCBI WGS metagenome assembly OHTU01 (sample SAMEA3879582, study PRJEB24766) | human gut metagenome | biome: human-associated habitat; feature: feces | place: USA | collected 1985/1987 | reverse complement strand
CATTCTGCTGTTCAGTGCGCTGCTGTGGCGGGGCATCACGCTGGCGGCGCACGCGCCGGACCGCTTCGGGGCACTGCTGGTGGTGGGTTTTGTGGTGCAGGTGGCGCTGCAGGCGGTGCTGAATATTGCGGTAGTTACTAACACCATCCCAAACACCGGCATCAGCCTGCCCTTTTTCTCCTCCGGCGGCACCAGCCTGATGATGCTTCTGGGCGAGATGGGCATCGTGCTCTCCGTCTCCCGGGGCGAAAGCTGATAAAGACCGGCATTTCCAGCCGCAAAGGGGAAATATCGGTGCAGGAAAGCCGAAAAAAGCGGACAAATGACCGGACAAATCCCGCAGAGGGCGGGAAAGCCGTTTCCGTGCGTTTTGTTGACCAAAGACCCTCGTTTTGCATACCATGGGGTATCTTTTGCAGAACGGGGGTCTTGGCATGGCTGGGGATTGGATCATTACGGGCGGACGGCCTTTGCAGGGCAGGGTGGAAGTGCCTGCGGCCAAAAACAGTGTGCTGCCGCTGCTGGCAGCTTCGCTGCTGTGCAGCGGGCCGGTGCGGCTGCAAAATGTGCCGCGCCTGACCGACGTGGAGGACTGTCTTGCCCTGCTGCGGGGCGTGGGCTGCACAGCAGGCTGGCAGGGCGCAGCGCTGGCGGTGCAGGGACAGCCCGTGCGCACCGACCTTGCACCGGAGGCCGCAGGCCGGATGCGGGCATCCATCCTGTTCTGTGCGCCGCTGCTGGCGCGGCTTGGGCGGGTGAGCACTGTACTGCCCGGGGGCTGCCGTATCGGGGCAAGACCCATCGACCTGCATTTGCAGGGGCTGGCGCAGATGGGCGTGCGGCAGCTGCCCGCAGCGCCCGGACAGCTTACGCTGTACGCCCCGGCGGGGCTGCGGGGCGCAGAAATTTGTCTTAGTTTCCCCAGCGTGGGCGCTACCGAGACGCTGCTGCTGGCCGCCGCCACGGCGCAGGGACAGACCGTGCTGCATGGCGCTGCAAAAGAGCCGGAGATCGCGGATCTTGCCGCCTTCCTCAACGCCTGCGGCGGCTGCGTGGAGGGGGCGGGCACCGACACCATCCGGGTGCAGGGAAGGCGCTGCCTTGCGGGCTGCACCTTCATGCCGGTGGCAGACCGCATCATCGCCTCTACGCTGGCTTGCGCGGCAGCAGCGGCGGGCGGCAGGGTAGAACTGGCGGGCTGTGCGCCCGGGCTGTATGCCCCGCTGCTGGAAATTCTGGAACAAATGGGCTGCACCGTAGAGCGGGCACGCGATGCTGCCGCCATTTCGCGGTTCGGGGCACTGCGTGGCGCGGGAAACGTGCACACAGCACCCTACCCGGGCCTTGCCACGGACGCCGCCCCGCTGCTGGCGGCGGTGATGCTCTACGCACAGGGGGAAAGCCGCCTGCAGGACAGGGTGTTTGAAAATCGTTTTGCCTGTGCCGAGGGCTTTGCGGCGCTGGGTGCGAACGTCCGGGTGGCAGAGCGCACGTTGTATGTGCAGCCGGGGGGGACGCTGCGCGGGGCAAAGCTGACTGCACCGGACCTGCGGGGCGGGGCGGCGCTGGCGCTTGCGGCGCTGGCTGCCCGGGGCAGCAGCCGCCTTGGCGGGGTGGAGTTTGTCCGGCGCGGATATGCAGACCTTGACCGGCTTTTGGCGGGGCTGGGCGCACAGATTTGGCAGGAAATACCCGCCCGGAGTGGGGTTGTGAAAAAAACACCCACGAAAAAGCAATTTTGTCTTGCAATCGGAGCAAAAAAATGATACGATACAGTTATATAAATATCGTATGATAATTTCTGTGCGGCATTTGCGCAGTTCCACATAAAAATCCGATGGAGGACAAAGTTATGGCATTGATGCTCGATGAAGAACTGGACGAAAACGTTACGACGATCAAGGTGATCGGTGTGGGCGGCGGCGGCGGCAACGCCGTGAACCGCATGGTGAGCGATGGCCTGCAGGGCGTGGAGTTCATCGCAATGAATACTGACCAGCAGGCACTGGCTAAGAACCATGCCTCGGTCAAGGTGCAGCTGGGTTCCAAGCTGACCAAGGGTCGCGGTGCGGGTGCAGACCCGGAGATCGGCCAGCGCGCCGCTGAAGAAAGCAAGGACGAGATCGCCAATGCCCTCAAGGGCTCCCAGATGGTCTTTATCACTGCCGGTATGGGCGGCGGCACCGGCACCGGTGCGGCACCCGTTGTGGCCGAGGTGGCACACGATCTGGGCATCCTGACCGTTGGCATCGTTACCAAGCCCTTCTCCTTTGAGGGCAAGCGCAAGATGGGTCTGGCCGAGCAGGGCATTGCCAACCTGCTGATGCACGTTGACAGCCTGATCGTCATCCCCAACGAGCGCCTGAAGATGATCAGTCAGGAAAAGATCACCCTGATGAATGCCTTCCAGGCTGCCGACAACGTGCTGCGTCAGGGCGTTGAGTCCATCTCTGCCCTGATCAACGTGCCCGCCTTCATCAACCTGGACTTCGCCGACGTGCGCTCCATCATGAAGGATGCCGGCTACGCCCACATGGGCGTGGGCAGCGCCAAGGGTGCAGGCAAGGCCGAGAACGCCGCCAAGGCTGCTATCTCCAGCCCGCTGCTGGAGACCAGCATTGCCGGTGCGCACGGCGTTATCATCAACATCACTTCCAGCCCGGACATCGGTCTGGAGGATGTGGAGACCGCCGCAGGCCTCATCACCCAGAGCGCACATCCCGATGCAAACATCATCTGGGGTACTGCCTTTGATGAGAACCTGTCCGACGAGATGCGCGTGACCGTTGTGGCCACCGGCTTTGACAACAAGAGCGCCAGTGATCTGCGCAACAGCATCAACAACGCCATGGGCGGTGCACAGTCTGTGCCGTCTGCGGTGTTCAGCAGCGATACCGGCGCAAGCGCAGCCCCGGCATCCAATGCCGCCCCGGCTGCTGCTCCGGCTGAAAAGAAGGCCGTGGAAGAGGAAAGCAGCGACAATCGTTACTACGACGAGCTGCTGGCTATTCTGAACAAGCGGAAGTAATTACAGGCTACAATGGGGCTGGCAGCTGCGCCCATGCGGTCAGCGAAAGCCCCGTGCAAGGTGTGCATGGGAGGGCATCATGGTGCAGACAGAGCGGGAGACCGGTGCCCTGCGCGGACAATTTGCCCGGCAGGCCGCTGTACAGGCATCTGCCGCAGCACAGGCGGAAAGCGCCCGGGCACAGGCAGAGCAGCTGAGCCGCAAGCTGGCTGCGGCACGCGCCGAGGTGCGCCGGTATCAGACCCGGATGTTCGCCTTTGAGCGCACGCTGCTTGCCCTCAAGCACGATAATGCAGAGCTGGAAGCCGCCTGTGAGCAGGCGTGGGAGCAGCTGGAACAGGCCAATGCCCGGGCAGAAAAGGCCGAAGCCGCCTGCCGCAGAGCCGAGGCTGCTCTTGCCGCCATGCAGCAGACCGCCCCGGAAATACCTGCGCAGCCGGACACCGCCCCCGAGGCTGTGCCGCAGTGCGAGGCTGCACCGGAACAGCCTGCACCGGAAACGGAAGAAAGCCTCTGCGCCCCGGAACAGGCACTGCCCCCGGAGCCTGCACAGCCTGCATGGCAGCCGGAGACCCGGCTGGAACAGATGGCTGCGGAGCTGATGGGCTGGTTCGATGCCATGATGCCCCAAGAATGAATCTTAAAAGGACTGTTGCGTGTTTTGCGCAAATGAATCTTAAAAGGACTGCTGCGTGTTTTGCGCAGCGGTCCTTTTTTCTTTCTGCGTGGGACGATTTGAAATGCGCTCCGCTTTGCTCTGCGCATCATCAGCGGAAATAAGGTTTATATTTCGCGGTTGCCGCGCTCTGCGGAGCGCGGCAACCGCATTTTCACAGGAAGGGCTGTAACGACAAACGGCTTGCTTTCGAACAACGGTTGCAAAGGGTACTGTAAAAATTGGATTGCATTTATACAACCGGGAATGAAAACGTTTGCGGAAAATACCGGAAAATGGCAGAAATGTTGCACGCAGCCTTGCATTTTGCTGTAAAATCCAGTAAAGTATAAATGAATGCTATAAAGCGGATGCCAGGGAAAACCTATTACATCCAGTCAGTGCGGACGGTGTGCCCGGAACAAAGCCGGGGCAGAAGGATGCGCCGCAAAAGGAGAAACATGGCCATGAACGAGAAACCGAAGATTCTGATCGCGGATGATTCCGAGATCAACCGTGCCCTGCTCAAGGAGATACTGGGCGATGGCTATGACTATCTGGAGGCGGAGGATGGCGCAGCGGCAGTGGAACTGATGCGGCAGCGCACGGATATCTCCCTGCTGCTGCTGGACCTGATGATGCCGGGCATGGATGGCTTTGACGTGCTGCGGGTGATGAAGTATCACACATGGCTGGACGAGATCCCGGTCATCGTCATTTCGGCGGCAGAGGATACCGCCAACATTGAGCGTGCCTATGATCTGGGTGTGGCAGACTATATCCGCCGCCCCTTCGAGCGGATTATGATCCTGCGCCGGGTGAAGAATATCCTCATGCTGTACGCCAAGCAAAAGCGGCTCACCCGCCTTGTCACCGATCAGGTGTACGAAAAAGAGCACAACAGCGTGCTGATGATCAGCATCCTGAGCCATGTGGTGGAGTTCCGCAACAGCGAAAGCGGGCTGCATGTCCTGCACATCCGCACCCTGACCGACCTGCTTTTGCACCGGCTGGTGCAAAAGACCGACCGTTATCAGCTGGACGAAAGCGATATCGCCCTCATCAGCACCGCTTCGGCGCTGCATGATATCGGCAAGATCGTCATCCCGGAGGAGATCCTGAACAAGCCCGGCCGCCTGACTGCCGAGGAGTTTGCCATTATCAAGAACCATACTGTGGCGGGCGCACAGATGTTGCAGGATCTGGGACAGGCGATTGCGCGGGACGAGCCGCTTTTGCAGGTGGCGCACGCCATCTGTCGCTGGCACCACGAGCGCTGGGACGGCAATGGCTACCCCGACCGGCTGAAAGGGGATGAGATTCCCATTGCGGCGCAGGTGGTGGCACTGGCAGACGTATACGACGCTTTGACCAGCGAGCGCTGCTATAAGCACGCCTACGACCACGACACCGCGCTGCGCATGATCCTGAACGGCGAGTGCGGCGCGTTCAACCCGCTGCTGCTGGACTGCCTGCGAGAGTCCTCGGAGCAGCTGCGCACCGAGCTGACCCGCTCGGAGTGGGACAGGGGCTTCCGGCAGGAGACCCACCGCCTTTCCGAGGAGATTTTGCACCGGGAGGCGCTGCCCCGGGAGAACCACTCCCAGCTGCTGCTGGAGCAGGAAAAGGAGCGCACGGATTTCTACGCCGCCCAGTGCGGCGGCATCCGGTTCGACTACGACCTGCTGGCCGGCAACGTGACCGTGTATGACTACCATGCCGAGCCTTTGCAGCAAAAAACGGTGACCGATTTTGCGCAGGGCAAGGGGCTCAGCTTTTTGAACGAACAGGATCGGCGCAAGCTTTCCAAGGCCATCAGCCGCGCCACGCCGGAAGCGCCGGACGTGGTGCTGCCGGTCATGGTGCAGCGAGATGGGAAGCCGCACCTGCACCGGATGGCGCTGCATACCATCTGGAGCGGTGCCGGGGTGCGCCGCTGCGTGAACGTGCTGGGGCACCTCACCGATGAACAGCACCGCGTGGAGCATCAGGCCGAGCTGCTGACCGCCATCGACCCGGAGGAAGATTCCGCCCGGTTCCTACGGCGGCTGCAGGGCATCTTTGATGTGGTGCGTCTGGTAGACCCGGAGCACCGCAAGGTGCTTGCGCTGGACAGTGACGGCATCCTGACCGAAAAGCCCGGCAACTGCCACATGGTATGGAACAAGGATACCCGGTGCGAAAACTGCATCTCCGCCAAGGCCTATGCCCGCAAGACCATTCTGAATAAGATCGAGTTCAAGGACGAGGAAGCCTATTTTGTCATTTCCAAGTATATCGAGGTAGGCGGCAGGGGTTGTATGCTGGAAATGGTCACCCGGCTGACGGATGGCCGCTGGCTGGATATGGGCGGCCACCGTCTGCTGCTGGACCGCTGCAACGGAATGGAGCGCAGCGCCTTCGTAGACCCCCTGACCGGAGCCTACACCCGCCGCTATTTTGATAAGTTCCTTGCCGGGGGCGAGATGCACGGCGGCGTGGCGATGATCGATGTGAACCAGTTCAAGTCGGTCAACGACAGCTTTGGACATCTGGTGGGAGACGAAGCATTGCAGACCGTGGCCGCAGCCATGCAGAGCTGCCTGCGTCAGACTGATATCCTGATCCGCTATGGCGGCGATGAGTTTTTGCTGCTGATGCCCCAAAACTGCCCTGACGGCGTAGAAAGCGTCATCCGGCGGGTGCAGAACGCTGTGCAGGCGGCACGGGTGCCCAGCCACCCGGAGCTCCGGCTTTCGGTAAGCATTGGCGGCGTGTGCAATGTGCAGCCCTTGACCGAGGCCATCCGGCAGGCCGATGCCCGGATGTATTGCAATAAAGAAAACGGTGAGCCGGTGTTATAACCGCAGCCGACAACAAAAAAGAGACAGGCGACCCTTTCCGGAAAGCCTGTCTCCTCTTTTTTTCAAAGAAATCTTTTATTTCCGCTGCCGGGCGGCGATCTGTGCGGCAGTGGGCGGGATATCGCCCTGCGCGGCCTTTTCCAGCTGGCTCAGGCGGCGGTCCAGATCGGTGAGCCGCTGCGAGACGATGTCCGGCAGATCCTGCTGATCCAGATCGTCGGCGGGGTTCACCGCCTTGTTGTTGATGCGCACCACCTCGGCGGGCACGCCCACGGCGGTGCAGTTGGCGGGCAGGTTGCGAAGCACCACGCTGCCTGCGCCGATGCGGGCGTTATCTCCGATAAACACCGGGCCCAGCACCTTGGTGCCCGCGCCGATAAGCACGTTGTTGCCCAAGGTGGGGTGGCGTTTGCCAGTATCCTTGCCGGTACCGCCCAGCGTTACTCCGTGGTAGATGGTGCAGTTATCCCCGATCTCGCAGGTCTCGCCGAACACGATGCCCATGCCGTGGTCGATAAACAGACACTTGCCGATGGTGGCACCCGGGTGGATCTCGATGCCGGTGCGGTGGCGGCCATGCTGGCTGACCCATCGTGCCAGAAAAAAGTGCTTGTGCTCGTACAGCCAGTGCGCAATGCGGTGGTACACCAGAATGTGGAATCCCGGGTACAGCAGCATTACCTCCAGCACGCTGCGTGCGGCGGGGTCCTTGCGCTGGATGTTCCGCGCGTCCTCAAGTAAACCCATGCGGAAAACCTCTCTTTCCCATAAACACCCGCCCACGCGGCGGGGCTCTCCCTTTTACCGTATTATAATAGCACAGCAGGAGACGAAAGTACAGTGCTGTACTAGGGATTGTGGAACAAAATGGCATTTATTTTGCCGCGTGGCCCGGGTTTTGGGTAGAGTGTCCAAAATTCGGCGAGAGATGCCAGAAACCTTTTAGCACCTGATTTTGCGCACAGCCATTGACACATTTTGCGGTTCTATGATAAAATAATACGAATGAAAACGCAACCATCAAGAAAAGGAGAAACACCATGCTGTGCAGCGCCCAGAACCCGAAACTGAACAAGCAGTTCGCGTCCGGTTTTGCCGTGGCTTCGTTGTTTCCTTTTTTTGCGCAATGAGCTTTTCCCTTTGCGGGGAAAAGTTTTTTTTTGCCCGTTTTCGGGCGCCTGACACACAAAAATATCATTACAGGAGGGAACCGCGATGCTGCTGACAAACGCTGTGAACACCGAGGGACGGCCGCTCGAGATCTATGTAAAGGATGGCAAAATCGCTGCCGTAGGGCAGGATCTTTCCGCCCTTGCTGCCGAGAACGAGACGGTGGTGGATGCCGGTGGGCTGACTGTGCTGCCCGCATTTGTGGACCTGCACTGCCACTGGCGCACCCCGGGCTTTGAGTACAAGGAGGATATCGAGACCGGCAGCCGCGCCGCTGCCGCCGGTGGCTACACCTTTGTAAACCTGATGCCCAACACCAAGCCCGTCTGCTCCTCTGCCGCACAGGCCATGATGGTGGAGCAGAAGGCTGCCGAGGTGGGGCTGTGCGATGCAAACCAGACCGTCTCCATCACCGAGAACTTTGACGGTGTGAGCATCGACCACCTCAAGACCCTGCCCGCCAGCGTGAAGTTCATCACCGAGGATGGCCACGGCGTGCAGGATAACGCCACCATGGCGCGGGCCTTTGCCATCTGCACCCAGAAGGACATCACGGTCATGAGCCACGCCGAGGATATGGAAATCAGTCCGTGGGACTACCGTCTGGCCGAGGATATCGAGACAGTGCGCAACTGCTGGCTGAGCGAGTACTACCAGACCCGGCTGCACATGTGCCATGTGTCCACCCGGGGCGCGCTGGACGCCATCCGTATGGCAAAGCTGCGGGGTGCACCGGTCACCTGTGAGGTGACCCCCCACCACCTGTGGTTCACCAACGACACCTGCGACTACCGGGTCAACCCGCCCATCCGCACCGCCGATGACGTGGAGGCGCTGGTGGAGGGCATCCGCACCGGCATCGTGGACGCCATTGCCACCGACCACGCACCCCACTCCGAAGAAGACAAGCTGAAGGGCATGGCCGGTATGGTGGGCAGCGAGACCGCCTTTGGCGTGTGCTACACCAAGCTCTGCAAGCAGGAGGGTCTGCCGCTGGAGCTGCTGGTGCACCTGATGAGCACCCGCCCCGCCGAAATTCTGGGCCTTGCCAAGGGTCAGCTGGAGCCGGGCTTCGATGCCGACTTTGTGCTGGTGGATCTGGACACCCCCTACACGGTGGAAAAGGAAAAGCTGCACTCCAAGAGCCACAACACTCCCTTTGACGGCGCACAGCTCTACGGCAAGGTGTTTGCCACCATCAAGGCCGGTAAGATCACCTATCAGGCCGAGGAGTAAAAAGAACGAAACCCTCTCAGGCAAAGCCTTACGGTAAGGGGCTTGGCTCTCCCTTTGGGAGAGCTGCCGAACGAAGTGAGGCTGAGAGGGCGAGGACGCTTATAAGATGCGATATAACGATATCTAATATAACAGAGAACAAACAGGAGGACACCCAAATGACGAACATGGACAAACTGTACGAAGCTGTGGAAGCCCGCGGCCCGGTGTGCGTGGGTCTGGACACCGATTTCAGCTACCTGCCTGCCGATTTTGTGGACAGCACCCTGACCAAGGGCGAGAACATCGTGCGCTTCAACAAAAAGCTCATTGATGCCACCAAGGCTGTGGCCGGCTGCTACAAGGTGCAGATCGCTTATTATGAGTCTCTGGGTCTGGAGGGCATGAAGGCCTACGCCGACACCCTGAAGGCTGTGCGCGAGGCCGGTGTGCCGGTGATCGCGGATATCAAGCGCGGCGATATTGCCAAGACTGCCGAGATGTACGCCATGGGTCACTTTACCGGCGATTTTGAGAGCGATTTCGTCACGCTGGCACCCTACATGGGTCTGGACTCCATCAGCCCCTACCTGCCCTACGCCGAAAAGCAGGGCAAGGGCATGTTCGTGCTCTGCCGCACCTCCAACGGCGGTGCCAAGGACTTTGAGTACGAGAAGCTGGCCGACGGCCGCCACGTCTACGATCTGGTGGGCGACAAGCTGAACGCTCTGGGCAAGGACTACATGGGCGAGCACGGCTACTCCTCCATCGGTCTGGTCATCGGCGGCACCCATATCGAGGAAGCCACCGAGATTCGTGCAAAGTATCAGGACAGCTTCTTCCTGATCCCCGGCTACGGCGCACAGGGCGGCAAGGCCGAGGATATCGCCCAGTACCTGACCAAGGGCAACGGCGGCGTGGTCAACTCCAGCCGCGGCATCCTGCTGGCTTACAAAAAGCAGCCGGGCGTTGCCTTTGACGAGGCCGCTTACAACGAGTGTGTGAACATGAAGGAGGCCATTGCTCATGCGTGCAGCCTGCTGTGAAGCCACCGTCCTGCGCAATGAGGTCATTGCCCCGGACATCCGCCTGCTGACCGTGGTGTGGCCGGACCGCGACCACGCCCCCCACGCAGGCCAGTTCTTCACCCTGCGCTCCTGGGGCGCAGACGAAGCACCCTTCCTGTCCCGTCCCATCAGCGTGCACCGCTGGAACCCGGACAGCAGCACCATCGAGTTTTTGTATCAGGTGGTGGGCGAGGGCACCGAAAAGCTGGCACAGCTCAAGCAGCAGGCCAGCGGATTTCGGATGAACGAAAGCAATTTTCATTTGGCCAGCACCGTTACGAGGAGCTTTGTCGATCATGCGAACGCCAGCTTCGGTCAGGTCAGCGATAGCTGCTTTGATGTCGTCAACGCGCAGAGCCATATGTTGGATGCCAGGGCCGTTTTTAGCAATGTATTTGCCGATAGGACCATCGTTGTTTTCAGTGATATCAACAAGGAGCTCAATCAGGGTTTCGCCGCAGGGAACAAATACGGTAGCAACACCTTGTTCTTTAACTTCTTCAGTACCGGTAGCTTTCAGGCCCAGTACCTCAGTGTAAATTTTTGCAGCTTCTTCCAAGGTACCAGCGCAAGCGATACCTACATGGTCAACACAAATAGTTTTGAATGCCATAATAAATTCCTCCTAAAATTGTTTTTTTTGGCGGTTTATTTTAAAACCTTGCCAACAATATCATCAACGACAGAGTACGGCTCAATCTCGCGGGACTGCATTTTAACAACCAGGTTGTCAAATTCATCCGTTTGAATGACGTTCTTGTCGATGTAGCGATTTACATGGTCATTAAGCATAGCGGTAACCTCGTTTTTAATACGAGCTTTACGGATATCGTTTAATTTACCACTCTCAATCAAATATGCCTTGTGAGCCTCAATAGAGTCCACAACAGCCTCTATACCTTCACCCTTGCTGGCAATGGTCCTGTTAATCGGAGGACGCCAGCCAACATGTTCGGGATTTAATTCGAGCATCATCTCAATCTCAATGTTGAGCTTGTCTGTACCTTCACGATCAGCTTTGTTAATCGTGAACAGGTCACCGATTTCAAGTATACCTGCTTTAATAGCCTGGATATCGTCGCCCATGCCAGGAATTACTACTACCATAGTAGTATCTGCGGTCTTTACAATGTCAACCTCAGATTGTCCTACGCCTACGGTTTCAACGATAATTACATCCATGCCGAAAGCATCCATTAATTTAACAGCGTCACCTGCTTTTTGAGACAGGCCGCCAAGACTGCCGCGAGTTGCCATAGAGCGTACAAAAATGCCCTCGTCTGCGGTCAGATCCATCATTCTGATACGGTCGCCTAAAATAGCGCCGCCAGAATACGGGCTAGTGGGGTCAATTGCTACGATACCTACGGTCTTGCCGCGTTTACGGTATTCCTTAGCCAATTTATCAGTCAGAGTACTTTTACCAGCACCCGGAGGGCCGGTGATACCAATTACATAAGCATTACCAGTATGAGGATAAATCTCTGTCATAATTTGGACAGCATCATCGTATTCATTTTCAACAGCAGTGATTGCTTTAGATAATGCAAGACGAGAATGATTTAATAATTTATCTACTATTTCCATAATTCACACCGCCTTGTTTTTGGATAGTGAATATTTTATAAGGCAAGCCGGGACAAACCCGGCTTGCTTTAAGGGATAAAATTATTTTACGTTAGCGTTGATGAAATCAACAATTTTGCTGGTCGGGGTGCCCGGAG
>OHTU01000700.1_pt1 | contig 11723 bp, 8 predicted proteins | sample 1578961 | NCBI WGS metagenome assembly OHTU01 (sample SAMEA3879582, study PRJEB24766) | human gut metagenome | biome: human-associated habitat; feature: feces | place: USA | collected 1985/1987 | reverse complement strand
GATCTTTTATTTACTCAAACTCAATTATTAATCTTTTTAAATTGTATTCGTAATTTCATGAAGAGTAATTTTCAGAAAATTGCGGTCCTGTGTACATGCACAGGATTGCTATGCTCTTGTGGTCAATCGGACAACAAGCAGGAACATCACAAAGAATTCATTCCCATCACCATTCTTCACCCCACAACCATTGAGTTTCCACGCTCATATGTAGCTGATGTGCAAGCTATACAGTTTGTAGAAATTAAGCCCAAAGTGGAAGGATTTGTTCAACAAATATATGTAGACGAAGGACAGAAAGTCAAAAAAGGACAGCCCCTATTCCAACTCAGTTCCGACCAATATAGCGAAACGGTAAAAGAGGCGCAAGCCAATTACAAACAAGCACAGGCACAATATGAAATGGCAAATTATGAAGCCGAAAGAATAGGCCGGCTGGTTGACAAACAAATCTTATCAAAAATCCGACTCGACCAAGCCAATAAAGAAAAAGAAGTGGCCCAAATGAAAGTGGAACAGGCAAAAGCACAAATGCAACGTTCACAGATGGATTATTCTTACACCACTATCACTGCCCCTTTTGACGGCTACATAGACCGTATTCCTTATAAGACGGGAAGTCTGGTAAATCCGCAAAGCTTACTGACTACCGTAAGTGATATTTCCGAGATCTTTGCTTACTATAAAGTGAACGAAAGCGAGTATCTGGAATACAAGCGCCAACAACTTAGCGGACAAAAACAGCACGAAGAAAATAATGTGGAACTGATTTTGTCAGACGGTTCCATCTACTCCCACAAAGGCACATTAGAAACTGTAGAAGGTGACTTTGAACGAGGAACCGGCTCCATTGCCTTCCGTGTCCGTTTTCCGAACCCGGACGGACTGCTGAAACATGGAGTGACTGGAAAAGTACGTATGATGACCCAAATGGACAACATCTGCCTAGTTCCCCAGAAATCAACATTCGAAATTCAAGATTTCACCTATGTATATACCGTTGATAGTGCCAGTGTAGTAAAAGTACGCAGCTTCCAACCGCTGGAACGCTATAATAATTACTATGTGACACAAGACTTCTCTCCTAACACTGCCATCGTATACGAGGGAGTGCAAATGATGAAGGATGGCATTACCATCAAGACTGATACCATTGATATGGAAGCAATCAGAAAAGAAGTTGAATTAAAACAACCTATCGTAAAATAAAACGGACAGTTTATGTTTAAGCTATTTATAAAAAGACCGATACTTTCAGGAGTAATCTCCGTCATTATCGTCTGCTTGGGCGTACTGTCTATTTTGACACTGCCCATCACTCAGTTTCCCGATATCGTACCCCCATCTGTAACGGTAACCGCCCGATACACCGGGGCTAGTGCCGATGTGATGTCTAAAACAGTCGCCACCCCGTTAGAGCGTGCCATCAACGGAGTACCCGGCATGACCTACATGACCACTGTTTGTACCAACGACGGTATGTCCCTTACTACTATTTATTTTAAAGTGGGAACCGATCCGGACGTAGCTGCCGTAAATGTACAGAACCGTGTGACTACCGTACTAGACGAATTGCCTGAAGAAGTAATCCGTGCCGGAGTTATTACAGAAAAAGAAGTAAACAGTATGTTGATGTACTTGAACATCATGAGTACGGACAGTGCACATACCGAAAAGTTTGTTTATAACTTTGCCGATATCAATATTTTGCGCGAATTAAAACGTATTGACGGTGTAGGCTTGGTAGAAATCATGGGTAGCCGTGATTATGCCATGCGTGTATGGCTGAATCCTAATCGGCTGGCCGCCTACAACATGGTACCTCAAGATGTAACTGAAGCCATCCGTAATCAAAACATAGAAGCAGCACCCGGCAAGACAGGTATCAGTTCAGACAAATTACCCCAACAACTGCAATATGTACTACAATATACCGGAAAGTTCAGCACAGCAGAAGAATATGGAGAGATCGTATTGAAAGCTCTTCCCGATGGTTCACTGCTACGTCTGAAAGACGTTGCCACTATTGAATTCGATTCTGAAGATTATAACATGACCTCTATGACCGACGGAAGGCCATCGGCATCTATTATGATCAAACAACGCCCCGGCTCCAATGCAAGGGAAGTCATCCAAAATATTAAAACCAAAATGGCAGAAATCAAAGAAAGCAGTTTTGCGCCTGGCATGGATTACAATATCTCCTATGACGTATCACGCTTTCTTGACGCCTCCATACAGTCAGTGCTGAAGACACTGCTCGAAGCATTCATACTGGTATTTATTGTGGTGTATATATTTTTACAAGATTTCCGTTCCACCTTAATTCCGGCTATCGCCGTACCAGTTTCATTGGTCGGTACATTCTTTTTTATGGAAATGCTGGGCTTCTCCATAAATATGTTGACCTTATTCGCCCTTGTGCTCGCAATAGGTATTGTAGTAGACAACGCAATAGTCGTCGTAGAGGCTGTCCATGTAAAGATGCATCATGAGAAACTCTCTCCTTATAAAGCATCTGTAGCAGCTATTAATGAAATCGGTGGAGCCATTATCGCCATCACGCTAGTCATGTCGGCAGTCTTTGTTCCGGTGGGCTTCATGCAGGGAACTGTAGGTATTTTCTATCGGCAATTCTCATTGACACTGGCGGTAGCCATTGTTATCTCAGGAATAAACGCATTGACCCTCTCGCCTGCCCTATGTGCTTTGTTACTGAAACCCGCTGATGGAAAAAAGAAGAAAAAAGCAGGATGGCTACGTCGTTTCTTTATTTTTTTCAACCGCCGGTACGACCGCTTTGAAAAGAAATACAATATCGGATTACACAAGTATTTGAGCCGGAAAATAATCACTTATGCCACACTGATTATTTTCTTCCTTGCCACTTTCGGCATGAGCCAGGTACTTCCTTCAGGCTTTATTCCCAATGAAGACCAAGGTATGATTTATGTCAATGTAGATGCGCCTCCGGGAGCAACATTGGAACGCAGCGAAAAAGCCTTGAACGCTGTACAAGCTGCATTGCTTCCTTTCAAAGAAATTGAAAGCATCTCCACATTAGCAGGTTATAGTTTGATGACTGAAACGGAAGGTGCCAATTTCGGTATGGGTATGATTAATCTCACCCCGTGGAGTGAACGCGATCAAACAGCAGCCGAACTTATAGAGATATACAAAGACCGTACCTCACATATCAAAGATGCGGATATTCAGTTCTTCCTGCCTCCTACAGTTCCGGGATTCGGTAATGCCAGCGGCTTCGAACTTCGTTTACAAGATAAAACAGCAGGCAGCTTTGCAGAATTTGCCGATGTTGCCAATACATTAGTAGAAAAACTGAATGAAGATCCGCGCATTGTGGGAGCAACCTCAGGATTCAATCCTAATTTTCCACAATATCTGCTGAAAGTGGATATTGCTAAAGCAGCTAAATTAGGAGTAAATCTAAATGAATCCATGGAAACACTCCAATCCTATATCGGCAGTTTCTACTCATCCAACTTTATTCGTTTCGGACAAATGTATAAGGTGATGTTACAGGCTTCTCCAGAGTATCGTATGAATCCTGAAGATCTGTATAAGTTCTATGCCAAGAACAAGGACGGGAATATGGTACCCTACTCTAACTTTATGACGATGGACCGTATATTCGGTCCTAACCAGATTACACGCTACAATATGTTCACCTCGGCCTTGATTACAGGTGAACCTGCCGAAGGAGTCAGTTCAGGAGAGGTTATCGAAGCAGTGGAACAAATTGCCAAAGAGACATTACCTCGCGGTTATGATATAGAATGGTCAGGAGTTACTCGTGAAGAGAAAGATTCGGGTGGACAAACCGTTCTCATTTTCGGTATCTGCCTGCTGTTTGTTTATTTGTTGCTGGCAGCACAATACGAGAGTCTGTTACTGCCTTTTCCCGTCATACTTTCATTGCCGGCAGGTATCTTCGGTTCTTATTTTTTCCTGCAACTGGCAGGCTTGGAAAATAATATTTATGCCCAGGTAGCCTTGGTAATGTTGATTGGTCTGCTAGGCAAAAATGCCATTCTTATTGTGGAAATGGCCAACCAGTACCGCAAACAGGGAATGAGCATCTTTGATGCTGCCGTTAGAGGTTCCGTAAGCCGTCTGCGCCCCATCCTGATGACATCCTTTGCATTTATATGCGGACTAATCCCGTTGGTAATGGCAAGCGGAGCCGGTGCTTTGGGCAACCGTTCCATCGGAACAGCTGCCGCCGGAGGTATGTTTATCGGTACATTTGTAGGAATCTTCCTTGTACCTGGACTTTACCTTATTTTCGAGAGTTGGTCTGCACATCTTAACCGTAATAAAGTCAGCTATGATGAAGAAGATGAAAAATAACAATATAAACAAAACAGGTTTAATAATAGGAGCTTTCTGTCTGATTATGGTAAGTTGCAAAGCCCCTTCCCTTACTCCGACAGAAAAGATAGAGTTACCCAAGTTCTATATGGATAGGGAAACGGACAGCACTACTATCTCTTCCATGTCATGGAAAACATTTTTTCCAGATACGTTATTGCAAAGTTATATAGCCGAAGCGTTAAATAACAATCATTCATTCCTTCAAACTATAGAACGGATATCCATTGCCCGTTCACAAGTTCGAGTAGGAAAAGGAGCGCTGCTGCCCGATCTTTCATTAGGCATTGATGGTGGAGTACAACGTTTTGGCGAGTACACTATGGACGGAGTTGGTAACAGCACCACCAACACTCCCGATTTAGAAAAAGACAAACATATTCCAGATCCCTACCGGAATTTCAACCTAGGACTCAATTTTCAATGGGAAGCTGACATATGGGGTAAGCTAACCGATAAAAAACGATCGACCGTATCCCGCTGGATGCAGTCTGTAGAAGCTATGCGTCTGGCACGCACCTTATTGATATCAGAAGTAGGTACACACTATTTTGAATTAATAGGACTGGATAAACAGCGATATGTGCTACGCGAAGCCATCCTAACAGCCAGAGATGCTTATAATTTAACCGATGAACTGATGAAAGAAGGTGAAGTAACCCGACTTTCTGTAGACCAATTCCGGTCACGACGCCTTAAATTGGAAGAAATGCTGCTTGCAAACGAACAGCAAATAAGTGAAAAGGAACGTGCCATCGCCACCTTATTAGGACGACTGCCTTTCAAGGTGAAACGAGTGTCATTTGAAACTGCATGTAGTTATGAGTTTCCCACAGATGCAGGAATCCCGTCACAACTTTTGCAATATCGCCCGGATATAAAGGCTGCCGAACTGGAGTTATTAGCTAGTAAATCCGACGTATCTGCAGCGCGAAAAGCTTTCTTCCCATCCATCGTGATTGGAGGAAACGGAGGTTTTAACGCATTTGATCTGGATAAATGGTTTACTGCTCCTGCATCCCTGGTTTACAATCTCGGTGCAGGTATAACAGCACCTATATTCAAACAAAATACTATACGTGCATTATGGAATGATGCGAAAAGCCAGCAACGCATCGCTTTGTTAGGATATCACGATACGGTATTAAAAGCCTATGAAGAAGTATTAAACCTCATTACTGCATCATCGCAAATGCACCAGCGCAAAAAGTTGAAAGAAGAAGAAAGCCGTATCCATCATCGATCTATTTATAATGCAAATGAAATGTTTAAAGTAGGATTCGCAGGCTATCTGGATGTACTGTCGGCCGATGAACGTTTCCTGGATTGTGAATTGGAACGTATCGCTCTGAATGTGGAATCTTGTAAACTGCATATCATGCTTTACCGTGCCTTAGGAGGTGGAAGCAATTAGTTAATATACTTATATTTTTTGATTTGTTTGGTTAGGAACCGCCCCCGGCAAGCGTGTCGTCAGGACGGTTCTTTTTTACTCTTATAATTCAAGAAATATCAGACCTCTTGAGCAAAGAAACAATCCACAACAATAATATAGCTCCCACAATAGAGGTAACAAGACTGCCAATAATACCAGTTGCTGCAATACCAAACAAACTGAATACCCAGCCGCCCAGGACACCACCAACAATACCAACCAATAAATTAATAAAGAGTCCGAAACCTCCCCCTCTCATCAACTTACCGGCAACAAAACCAGCAATAATTCCGATAATAATGTACCAAATAAAATACATACGCTTTATTCTTTAGAGTTTATAGTTAATCATCTTACTGATAAAAACAGCTATTCTGTATAAAAAGTTGCCTGAATAAATCTTTTTTTACTTCATTGATAAAATTATTCAGGATGCATTTTCCCTTTTTCCGGTCTTCTTTTTCCGGTTTCAGCATTTTCTTCCCCATCTGTTCTCCCTTCAATCTTTATTTTTGTTTCAAACTTAAAAGACAAAATATGAAGATAAACGTACATTCCATGCTATTATTAAGCCTTGCCGCACTACTTTCTTCCTGTGCTGCCGAAGGCAATGATAAAAACAAGACCTTATTGTAAAAACAACACAAGCTGTTCCAGTTTCACATCAGGGTGACAAAGAATTCTCTTTTATTGCCCGACCTTTTCGCACTTCCGAGTTATCTTTCCGAGTAGGCGGTCCCATCGACCGTTTCGATGTATACGCAGGTAACCGATACCAACAAGGCAGCATCATAGCCGAAATAGATCCGCGCGATTTCCGCATCCGTAAAGAACGTGCCGAAGCAATCTACCATCAGGCAAAAGCGGAATTCGAACGTATACAAAAGTTATACGGCAAAGGAAATGTTTCTGCAAGTACTTATGAAAAAGCAAAAGCAGACTATATCACTGCAAAAACAACTTTCAATACAGCTTCCTATGAACTGGAAGACACACGCCTTATCGCTCCATTCAATGGTTATGTGGGTGAAGTATATATAGAGAAATTTCAAGATGTGAAAGCAACCCAGCCCATCATTTCTTTTATTGATATAGACCAACTTAAACTGGAGATTTATGTCACTCAAGACATTGCCCGTGCAGCGCAAGCACTAGATACAATACAAGTACGATTTGACGCCCAACCCGATAAAGTATATAATGCTAAGATAATGGAAATTTCCAAAGGGACTACCCGCAATAACCTCTCTTATCTGCTGACCGCCATTGTCCCAAATCCAGATATGGAATGGCTGGGTGGAATGAGTGGAATCCTCTCGATCGACCTACCCAAAGAAGAGCGGTCTCAAAATCTATGGCTTCCCTTAACGGCTATCTGTCACCCTCAAACAGCCCTTTGCCATCGCCCTACAGAAGGAGATTATTTATGGGTAGTAAATTCCAAAACCCAACAAGTAACTAAGAGAAAAGTAAAGAAAGGGGATCTATTGCCAAACGGTTATGTATCTATCACCGAAGGCTTGTATCCTGATGAAACTGTAGCAAACAGTGGGCTCCGCTTCCTATCGGATGGAATGAAAATAAGTGTAGAAAACGAATAATATCACAGAAATAAACAATCATGAAACTTGTAAAATATTTTCTACAGAAGAAAGCAGTCACTATCTTGCTGTTGGTATTGATATTGGCCGGTGGGCTGTTCTCCTATATCAAAATGGGAAAACTGGAAGACGCCCCCTTTACCATCAAACAAGCACTCGTACTGACTCCGTATCCCGGAGCATCCCCCTCCGAGGTACAATCTCAAGTAACAGATGTTCTGGAAGAATCCATCCAATCTCTTGGTGAACTTTATTATCTGAAAACAGAAAACCGAACAGGACTTTCAAAAATAACCGTTTATGTAAAAAAGGAAATCCGGGCAGACGAAATGCAACAACTTTGGGACAAATTACGCCGTAAAGTAAATGATGTACAAAGCAAACTTCCCGCCGGAGCAGGTCCATCTGTTGTTAACGATGATTTTGGAGATGTATTGGGAGTTTTCTATGGACTGACTGGAAAGAGCCATACCTATCGGGAACTGGAAGACGAAGCCAAGATTATCAAAAACGAACTATTGAAAATAAAAGATGTTGCTAAAATAGAAATCTACGGAATACAGACACCTACCATTGACGTATCTGTCAGCCCATCCGTCATGGCACAAAGCGGAATTACGACCTCGGATATAGCCCGCGCTTTCGAAGCACAAAACAAAGTGGTGGATGCCGGAGGTATTGATGCCGGACAAAATCGGCTGCGCATTGAATCCACTGGAAATTTTTATTCATTAGATGATATAAGAAACCTGACTATCGTATCACGCTCCGGTGAACATTTCCGCCTTGCCGACATTGCACAAATAGAAGAAAGTTATCAGACACCTGCCAGCAATCTGATGCGCATTGACGGTAATCCGGCCATAGGTATTGCCATCTCCACCGTCCCCACCGGAAATGTAGTGGATATGGCAGAAGCTGTGAAAAAACGCATTGACGAATTATCCCAATCCATGCCTGAAGGATATGAACTGACCTCTATCTACGATCAAGGATATGAATCAGCCGTTGCCAATCAAGGCTTTGTCTTGAATCTCATCATTTCCGTTTTAACTGTTATAGCCATTCTATTATTTTTCATCGGGTTCAAGAATGGCACGCTGATAGGTAGCGGACTGATTTTTTCCATCTTCGCCACTCTCATTGTCATGATGGCTTGCGGCATCGCACTCCAGCGAATGTCACTGGTCGCCATCATTATCGCCATGGGGATGTTGGTAGACAATGCCATTGTTGTGTCAGACTCCGCTTTAATCAATATGGAGCGTGGAATGCGGAAACGTGTAGCCATCATGCAGGCTTGCTCGACTACCGCCCTGCCCTTGTTGGCAGCAACCGTAATCGCTATTCTTACTTTCCTTCCTATCTATTATTCACCACATATCACAGGTGAACTGTTATCCTCATTAGTCGTGGTTATCGGAGTATCCCTGATGTTCAGCTGGGTGTTCGCACTGACACAGACACCTTTCTTTATACAGGAATTTGTCCGCCGCCCACGTCCCGAGGAACTGAAAGCGGCACTGTTCGACGGAAAATATTACAACCGTTTCCGCAATGCTTTACATTGGGTGCTCCGCCACCGGTCGGTCACCATCGGCTCACTGGCCATTATGCTGATACTCTCTGCCTAGAGTTTCAAATTTATTCCTAAAGTATTCGTACCCGCACTGGAAAAACAATACTTTACCGTAGATATGTGGCTGCCCGAAGGAACAAACATTAACGAAACAGACCGCATGGCAAGCAATCTGGCAGACTATATACGCGGACACGAAGAAACAGAAATGGTTTCTACCTACATAGGTCGCACGCCACCCCGCTATTATTTATCCAATGTATCTTTCGGTCCTCAATCCAATTATGCACAAATACTGGTAAAATGCAAGACCTCCAAAGATTCAAAGGAATTACATGCGCTACTGCAAGACTCCATTCGCCAGAAATATCCCGAACCCCTGATAAAAGTGAACAAATTCGAGCTTAGCCCTTTGACAGAAGCCGTCATCGAAGCCCGTTTTCTAGGACCGGATCCTGCTGTACTAGATTCACTGGCAGGGAAAGCAATAGAAATCATGCGCCGCAATCCCAAAGTAGCGGACGCCCGCAACGAATGGGGCAACATGAGTTTAATGATCCGCCCTGTTTACGATCCGGTAAAAGCCGGAGCACTGGGTATCACCAAAGCACAAATGATGCAATCCGTCAAGTCTATCAGTGATGGAACTCCTGTAGGAATTTATCGGGATAATGAAAAGAAAGTACCTGTATTACTAAAATCGGAAGGGGTTCATATTACAGACGAGCGATCTTTAGGGGATTTCTCTGTTTGGAACGGGGAGCATTCGGCACCTCTGTCACAAGTAACGGAAAAAATTGAAACCACTTGGGAATTTCCGCAAATACGTACTTATAACCGTCAGTTATCCATGGCAGCCATGTGTGGAGTAAAACCGGGACACACCATGGCGGAAGTACACGGAGAAATACGAAAAGAGATAGAAGAAATAGAATTGCCCGAAGGATATACCTTCTTCTGGGATGCCCAATACAAAGACCAAGGCGAAGCGATGCAGGCCATTGCCAAGTTCTTTCCTTTGGCTTTTCTGATGCTCATTGTAATTCTTGTAGCATTATTCAGTAACTTCAGACAACCGGTCATTATCCTGTGTATCCTTCCCCTTTCCCTTATCGGGGTTGCCATAGGTATGCTGCTCACCGGATTCGATTTCGGCTTCTTCCCCATCGCCGGATGGCTGGGATTATTAGGTATGATTATTAAAAATGTGATTGTGTTACTGGATGAAATAAATATACAGCGCCGAAATGGAATCGCACCTTATACCGCCATCATAGAAGCTACAGTGTCAAGAACAAGACCTGTACTTATGGCAGCGACCACTACTATTTTAGGAATGGTTCCGTTATTGTTCGATATAGCATTCGGCGGTATGGCAGCCACTATTATTTTCGGACTGACGTTTGCCACATTGCTAACGTTATTCGTAACCCCGGCATTATATGCCATGTTTTATAAAATTAAGAGTAATTCTAAATATGCATCCTATGAAAAGAATTAATATACTGTTTATCTTTATTTTTAGTGTTCCGTCCGCTACTTTCTCCCAACAAAGTGATTTATTGGAAAAGTACAGGTCGATGGCTGTGGAATACAACCACGACCTGAAGGCGGCGGATAAACACATCTCTGCAAGTATCGAACTGGAAAAAGCCGCCCGAAAAGATTTGCGTCCCAAACTTTCGGGTGACGCCAACTTTCAATATACCGGCAACCCCATCCAGCTCACTCTGGACTTGCCCAGTATGCAAAACCCACTGACGTTCGAAGGCAAGGACATGAAATATGGTGCCTCACTTACCCTATTACAGCCGGTCTATACAGGCGGGCGTCTGCTGGAAACCATCCGGATGGCAAAACATCAACATAGTCTGGCAGCACATCAGGCGGAATACTTTCGTTCCGCCCTGTGCTACCAAACCGATATGCAATACTGGAATACCGTAGCCCGTGCCGAACTTCTGCAAGTTGCTACCGACTATCGAAACTCTATCGCCTCACTCACCAAAACTATCCGTGAGCGAGTCGAAGCAGGACTAGTTGACCCGCAAGACTTGCTTATGGCAGAAGTAAAACTAAATGAAGCCGAATACCAATTGCTCCAAGCAAAAAGCAGTTTGGAAACAGGAAGAATGGCACTTAATTCACTGATTGGCACGGCACTTCATGAAATAACGGAAGTGGAAGATACCATTCCTTCCATCGTAATGAATGAGCAGTTATGGAAGCAAGACGGTTCTAACCGACCGGAACTAAAAATAGCATACGACCAAATAGGCATAGCCGAAAGCTCAAAGAAACTGACTGACTCAAAATATAAACCGCAACTGTATGTCGGCATAGAAGGAAGTTACTCTTCACCAGGATATAACTTTAAATCCGACCTTGATCCCAACTATGCCGTTTATGCTAAGTTATCTGTACCTATTTTTGAATGGGGGAAACGACGCAACGAAAAACGGGCAGCCTCTTTCCAGATCGGTGCCGCGACTGATAATCTGCACCAAGTAAGTGACCATGTAAATCTGGAAGTGCAGACAGCCCGTGTATCCTTGTCTCAAGCAATGGAACAAGTACAATTAACTAGAAACTCATTGGAAAAAGCCCGCAAAAACGAACAAATGGCATTGGAAAGATATACAGAGGGGAAAGTATCAATAGTGGAAATGATAGAGGCACAAAACTATCGGCAGATTTCACAAACCAACTATGTACA
>OHTU01000688.1_pt1 | contig 11845 bp, 12 predicted proteins | sample 1578961 | NCBI WGS metagenome assembly OHTU01 (sample SAMEA3879582, study PRJEB24766) | human gut metagenome | biome: human-associated habitat; feature: feces | place: USA | collected 1985/1987 | reverse complement strand
AGGCTTCCTCCCCTTCCATGAAATGCCCAAACAGAGCAGTGTAGCCCTTGGCCTCCTCCACCCGCTTATCGGGATTGGCCGGGCAGAACACCTTTGCCGCCACGGCATAGCTCTCCGGGCCGGAAAGACGCACCACGGCAATGCCGCCTGCGCCGGGCGCGGTTGCAATGGCCGCGATCGTTGAATGTTCCATGTTGGTGCTCTCCCTCCGCTCTCAAATCAGAATTATTGTATCACGAAGCGACGAAAAAGGAAAGAGACAAAAAGCCCCCTTCCAGTTTTCCACCGGAAGGGGGCAGCATTGTGCAAAACTCAGTGAGGTTTACAGTTCGATCTTGCCAAAGCTGAAATCGGCAAAATCATCCACGCGCTCGGTGCGCTTGGGTGCTACGGGTGCTGCACTCTCGGCGTCGCGGGGGGCGTAGGTGCGCTCCGGCACGCTGGACGGACGCGGGCCGCGGGGTGCACCGCTGCGATTGCCGCGGTAGCCGCCATTGCGGCCGCCGTTCTCGCTGCGGCGCTCACCGCGATAACCGCCATTGCGGTTGCCGCCGGGACGACGGCCATTCCGGTTGCCGCCACGGCCACGGCGCTCGCCGTAGGTGTTCTCAGTCTGAGCATCCGGTGCGGTGGAGTAGATGACCACGCGGCGGTCACGGCCCTCGCCCTTGCTCTCGCTGCGCACACCCTCCATCTTGCTGATGGCAGAGTGGATGATGCGGCGCTCGTAGGGGTTCATGGGCTCCATGGCAAAGCTGCGGCCGGTCTTGCGCACCTTGGCACCAATGCGCTGTGCCAGTGCGGTCAGGTCGCTCTCGCGCTTGTCGCGGTAGCCGGCCACATCCAGGCCCAGCTTGATGTAATCGCCTTCCAGACGGTTTGCCACAAGGCTTGCCAGATAGGACAGGCTCTCCATGGTCTCGCCGCGGCGGCCGATGAGGGCACCCAGCTTTTCACCGTCCAGACGGATGATGGTGGCTTCGCCCTTCTGCACGGCGCTGAAGGTCACGTTCTCCACGCCCATCAGGGTGATGACCTCCCGCAGATAGTCCACGGCGGCCTTCACCTTGGCGTTCTCCTCGATGACGATGGGCTCTTCCACCTCTTCTGCCTCCTCGGCAGCTTCGGCGGGCTGCTCTGCGGCGGGAGCGGCAGGCTCTGCCACAGCAGCGGGAACTTCCTCTGCCACGGGAGCAGTCTCCTGCACGGGGGCGGCAGTCTCAACAGGCTGCTCTGCCACAACCTCCACCGGCTTTGCGGGTGCAGCGGCGGGGGCATCCGGCTCTTCCACGCTCACGCGCACCTTGGCGGGGGTGGTCTTTAAACCCAGAAAACCGGTCTTCTGGGGATATTCCAGCACTTCACGGCTGACATTCTCATCCTCAGCCTGAACACCCAGCAGGGCGCAGGCCTTGGCAAAGGCTTCGTCCACCGTCTTGCCGGTGGATTCCTGTGTACGGATCATAACCGTTTACCTCCCTTGTTACTGTTTATCCTGCTTGTCAAGCTCGCTCAGCGGCACGGTGCGCTCGTCCTTGTAGCGCTCGGCGTCCAGCTGACGGGCATACTCCAGCCGGCGCTTGTTCATCTCGCTGGCAGAAAGGTTCTTCTCCATAGTCTTGCCGGTCTTGGGGTCGGTCACCGTGATGGTGGTGTTCTTCACACCACGCTTTTCCTGCTTGCGCTTTGCGGCGATCTCCGCTTCCACGTCCTTACGCATCTTCTCAGGGTCGTAGAACTTGCGCATGACCTGAGTCTGTACGGTCATAACGATGTTGGAAATGACGTAGTACAGAGAGAATGCCAGAGGGAAGGTAAAGCAGAAGAACAGGTACATCAGCGGCATCATGTACATGGTCAGCTTCATGCTGCCCTGCATCTGCTGGCCGGAAGCCTTCATGCTGATGTGGGTGGACAGGAACATAGTGATGACCGACAGCAGCGGCAGCACGATATCCAGAGACAGACCGATCTGCGGGATGCGGGTCAGGTCGATGCCAAGGAAGTTCATGTGCTGGCCGAACTCGGTGATGGTAGCGATCTGCTCGACGCTGAAGCAGCCCAGCACGCCGCTGTTGCCTGCCAGTACCTCGGCGATGATGTTGGTATCGCGGGTGATGGCGGTAAAGGAGATGCCGGCGGCGGTCATAGCCTCGCCAGCGCTGGCCAGTGCAGCGGCGCTGATGTGGAAAATGCGCTCCAGCGGGTTATACACCACGCCGATAACACCGAACATGACAAGGAAATTCAGCAGCATGGGCACGCAGCCGGCCGTGGGCTTATAGCCAAAGTCCTGCTGCAGCTTCATCAGCTCTTCCTGCTGCTTTTCGGGCTTATTCTTGTACTTGGTCTGGATCTCCGCGATCATGGGCTGGAAAGCAGACATTTTCGCCATGCTCTTCTGCTGGCTGGTCTGCAGGGGGATCTTGACGATGTTGATGAGCAGGGTGAAGAGGATGATGTCCCAGCCGTAGTTCGGCAGCAGCTTGTAGATCCACTCCATGACATAGCCGAGAGGACCGCTCAGGATGTAAAAGAAGTTCATACCTTTGTCCATTCTGCCCCGGCTGTGGCCCGGGACGCATTATTTTTTTATCGTAGGACACGCCGCCCACAGTGCAGCGCGTCACAAGAAGCGAAAACTTTATCCCCTATGCCGCTTTTCAAACAGCTTTGCAGGCTGTAAATTGCGGGCAGGGCTTTGCCAGCGGCCGGGCGGCGGCACGGGGTCGTATCCCCACCTGCCCAGCGGATTGCACCGGGCAATACGCCATGCGCCCAGCAGGATGCCCTTTACACAGCCGTGGGTCAGGATGGCCTGCATGGTGTAGTTGCTGCAGCTGGGCGAAAACCGGCAGCTGCGGCCGATCCATGGGCTGAGGGTATACTGGTAGATGCGGATGAGCACGCACAGCGCCCTGCGGCAGAGCATTTGCAGCCGGTTCACACGCGGGACTCCGGCTTTTGTTTGCGGGCAGGGGGCACGGTGGCGGGCGGCTTTGCGTCCGGGCGCTTTGCCTTATCCGGCAGACCGGCCTGGGCAAACAGCTTTGCCACAACGCTGCTCAACTGCCAGCTTTTCAGTTTGGGGGTCATGCCCCGGGCCACGAAGATCAGATCGTAGCCGCCGATATTGTGATCCAGATGCTCGTTAATCGCAGCCTTCATCACGCGGCGGGCGCGGTTGCGCTGCACGGCGTGGCCGATCTTTTTCGTGGCGGTCAGGCCCACGCGGGTGTTGCGGCCCCGGGTCTTGAGCACATACAGTACCAGTGCCGGGTTCACATAGGACTTGCCGCGGGCGTACACACGGCCAAACTCGCTGTTGCGGCGGATCGGACGATAACGCATAACGTCGGCACCTCCTTTCGTCCGGGTGCACATGGGTGCACTCTTTAGCCAGTATATCAAAAATTTTTGCAGTTTAAAAGCCCATCCGGGCATTTTTACGAAAAAACTTTTGACGGGTAAAAAAATAAGACCGCCAATGGGATATCAGCGGTCTTTTGTGCGCATATTCATTTCTGCGCCGGATCTCACCTGCAAGGTTTAAGATCAGACAGTCAGGCTCTTGCGGCCCTTTGCACGGCGAGCATTGATGACCTTACGGCCGTTCTTGGTGCTCATGCGGGTCAGAAAGCCATGAACTTCCTTGCGCTGACGCTTCTTGGGCTGAAAAGTTCTCTTCATGGTTGTATCCTCCGTAAAAACTTATCCCCGGTATGGGGTCTTGATCGGTCCCAGATTGGGGACAGGCTTGCAATTCAACAGTATATCGCATAGTATGACGTTCTGTCAAGCATTTTTTGCAGTTTTCTGCAAACTTTTTTCTGATTTTTCTGTTAAAAGCTTTTCAACTTTTTCACCATTTTGCTGTGGAAAACTTTTTTCTACCAGATATTGTGGTCTTTTTGGCGTGTTTCCACAAGGCTGCTGTACCATCTTATCTTATGTATTATAAATTACATTATAGTAATATAGACGCAGGGAGATTTTTGTGGTATACTAACGTGGTATCAGCAGCATTGTTGAAAACTTCGACCGATTCAATGGAGTGGATGTTTTATGGATTCTTTCAAGGACGTTTTAGAAGCGGCCCAGATGTACTGCAAGGCGCAGATGGCCGAGCCAACGTACAATCTCTATATCGACGGGTTGGAGCCCATCAGCTTTGAGGACTCCAGCCATATCACCCTGTCGGTGCGCAACGATTTTATCTGCAAGATCGTCACCGACCGGTACCTTGGCCTGCTCAAGGAGGCCTTCAAGTCCGTGCTGGGCTTTGATGTGGACATCACCCTTGTGGTGCCCAGCACCCCGCCCCACGAAGTGGTGCTGGCCCAGCAGTACGAGGCTAACCCCGCCTCCCCGCAGGGCAACTACGAGTTCACCTTTGAAAACTTCATCAAGGGGCCGTCCAACCAGTTTGCGTTTGCTGCTGCGCAGGCTGTGGCGGCAAACCCCTCCGGGGCCTATAACCCCCTGTTCATCTACGGCGGTTCCGGTCTGGGCAAGACCCATCTGCTGACCGCCATTCAGACCGAGATCAAGCGCACCCACCCCGATTTCGTCATCATGTATGTCACCTGTGAGCAGTTCACCAACGAGCTGATCGCCGCCATCCGCGCCGGCAGCACCGAGGACTTCCGCATGAAGTACCGCGTGGCAGACCTTTTGCTGGTGGACGATATCCAGTTCATCGCGGGCAAGGAGTCCACGCAGGAAGAGTTCTTCCACACCTTCAACTCCCTGCACGACGCCCACAAGCAGATCGTCATCGCCTCCGATCGCCCCGCCAAGGAGATCAAGAGCCTGGAGGAGCGGCTGCGCACCCGCTTTGAGTGGGGTCTGACCGCCGATGTGCAGCCGCCGGATTTTGAGACCCGCGTTGCCATCGTGAAGCGCAAGGCAGAGCTGCTGCATCTGGACCTGCCCGAGGACGTGGCAGAGTTCATTGCCAACCACCTGAAAAACAACATCCGCCAGCTGGAGGGCGCAGTGAAAAAGCTGAACGCCTATTATATGCTGGAGGGCATCCAGCCGGTGATCAGCGTGGCGCAAAACGCCATCAAGGATATCCTCAACGAGACCCAGCCGGTACCGGTGACCATCGAAAAGATCATTGGCGAGGTGTCCCGCACCTTCAACGTGTCCCCTGCCGACATCCGGGGCACCAAGCGCAACGCCAATGTGGCTTCTGCCCGGCGCGTTGCCATCTATATCCTGCGGGAAGTCACCGGCATGAGCATGGAGGAGATCGGGCGGGAATTCTCCGGCCGCGACCACTCCACCATCGTCTACTCCCTCAAGACCATGGAACGGGACATGAAGAACGACCAGCATCTGCGGGAGACCGTGAGCGATATCATCAAGAACGTGAAGGCCTAAACCGGGGAAAACCGGGCAAAAGTCATACTCATTTCAGGGCGTGACCCCAAAATATGGGGAGAAAACGGAACAAAAAGGGGAAAATAAGCCTATATCTTGTGGCAAAAAGGCGAAGCTTTCCACACTTTCCACTTAGTTTTCAACATTTAACATCAGTTCTTCACATCGGCTGTGGAAAGAGTCACCGTTCCCCACCTTTCAACATTTCCTTCACGAGCCTTCCACAACCCGGTGGAAAGCCAAAGCCCCGCATCCCGGCAAGACATTTCCGGGTTTTCAACATCTTCCCCACCCCCTACTACGGTTACTACAACAAGTTCAATATATTACTGCCTTCCGGCAGCAGCCCAAAGGGCAGGGATCAAGCCGGAAGTGTGAAAAAAGGAGAGATACTGTTTTGAACATCGTCTGCGATAAAACACTGCTCAGTGCAGCCATCGACGGCGTTTCCAAAGCTGTCACCATGCGCTCGTCCATCCCGGTACTGGAGGGCATTCTGCTGAAGGCCGAGGGCTTTCAGCTCACCCTGACCGGCTACGATCTGGAAATGGGCATCGTGACCACCATCGAAGCCAACATCAAAGAACCCGGTGAGATCGTGCTGAATGCAAAACTGCTCAGCAGCATGATCAGCCGGATGCCGGCAGGTCAGATCAGCATCGTGGCGGCGGATAACGGCAAGACCACCATCCAGAGCGGCGTAGCACAATTCGAGATCCAGTCTATGCCGGCTACCGATTTCCCGGATCTGCCCAACACCGGCGCGGAGCAGACCCTGACCATCAAGACCGGCGTGCTGCGGGATATGATCGACCGCACCCTGTACGCCGTCAGTCAGGACGAGAAAAAACCCGCCCACACCGGCGAACTGTTCGAGATCGAACTGGACAAGCTGACCATAGTAGCGCTGGACGGCTATCGTCTGGCCATCGTGGAGCGGCCCATCACTGCCGTGAAGGATATCCGAATCATCGTGCCCAGCAAGACCATGACCGAGGTGTCCCACCTGCTGGCCAACGATGACGAGGAGGATGTGCACATCAGTGCCAACCGCCGCTATGTGGTGTTCACCACCGCCGGTTACACCATCATGAGCCGCCTGATCGAGGGCGAGTTTTTGAACTACCGCAACGTCATCCCCGCCGGAAGCCGCACCCGTGTGACCATCGATACCAAGGACTTTATCTCCACCATCGAGCGCGCCTCTCTGATTATTACAGAGCGTTTAAAAAATCCCCTTCGCATCTCCTTTACAGAGGGTAAAGTCGTGGTGCGCTGCCAGACCAACCTCGGCCGCGTGGTGGACGAGTTCAGCGCCGCCTGCGAGGGCGACGAGGTAGAGATCGGCTTCAATAACCGCTATCTGCTGGATGCTTTGCGCAACGCCCGCACCGAGCAGGTGAGCATGGAGATCAGCGGACCTTTGAGCCCGGTGAAGGTGCTGCCGGTAGAGGGCAACGACTTTTTGTATCTGGTACTGCCGGTACGCTTTAAAAACGACTAAGGAGCGCGTTTTATGCAGAAGATTCTCATTCATACCGAGTTTATCAAGCTGGATGCCCTGCTCAAATTTGCCGGTCTGTGCGAGACCGGCGGCGAAGCCAAGGAGCTGGTGCAGGGCGGTGCCGTGAAGGTGAACGGCGAGGTGTGCACCATGCGGGGCAAAAAGTGCCGCGCCGGGGATATCATCGAGCTGGACGGGCAGAGCGTAGAGATCGGGCAGGGTCAGTAAATGCGTCTGCTTTCGCTGGAAGTACAGAACTATCGCAATATTTGTGCGGCCCGGCTGGAGCCCGGCCGGGAGCTTACCGTCATCTGTGGCAACAACGGCCAAGGCAAGACGAACCTTTTAGAGGCCATCTGGCTGCTGACCGGCGGCAAAAGCTTCCGGGGCGGCAAGGATGCCGAGCTTGTGCGCCGGGGAGAAGCATTTGCGGTGCTGGAAGCCGACACCCAGCGGGATAGGCCCGAGGGCTGTGAGCCCGCTGAGCCTGCCCACATCCGCATGACCGTGGGCACCCCGGAGGCCGCAAAGCCCGGACGCTATGCGGCGGTGAACGGCGCAGCACCCAAGCGGGCGGCGGCACTGGCGGGCAGCTTTCCGGCGGTGGTGTTCGACCCCGGCCACCTGAGCCTTGTCAAGGGGGCACCGGAGGGGCGGCGCAAGTTTCTGGACGCTGCGCTGTGCCAGCTGTACCCCGGGTATCTGGCCAGCTACCGCCGCTATGTGCGGGTTTTGCAGCAAAAAAATGCGCTGCTGCGCCACTCCGCAAACGGGCAGGAACGCCCCTACGCGGAAAAGCGCACCCTGTTGGAGGTGCTCAACACCGAGCTTGCCGCGCAGGGCGAAGCCTTGCAGCAGCGGCGGCGGGAGTATCTGGAGCTGCTTGCTCCCCGCGCCTGCGCCAACTACGCGGAGCTTTCCCACGGGGCGGAGCGGATGAGCATCCGCTATGCCGCCCAGTTTGCGCCGGGCGGGCTTGCCGCACTGCTGCATCAGCGGCAGGAGGAGGAGCTGCGCGCCGGGCAGAGCCTGTGCGGCATCCACCGCGAGGACTTGGAGCTGCTGCTGGACGACCAGCCTGCCCGGGTGTATGCCAGTCAGGGACAGCAGCGCAGCGTGGTGCTGAGCCTGAAAATGGCGGAAGCTGCCGCAGCCGCGCAGATCACCGGGGAGCACCCGGTGCTGCTGCTGGATGATGTGCTGAGCGAGCTGGACGAAGGGCGCAAGCAGTATCTGCTCACCTGCATGAAGGAAAAGCAGACCTTTGTGACCAGCTGCGATGACACGGACTTTTTAAAGACCGACGGCGAGGTATACCGCATGGACGGCGGGGTGCTGAACCGGGTGTGACGGCATAGAGGAATGTTGCGGAAAGCATTGCATAAAAGCTGAATTTTCGTGGACTTTATGCAAACAAAAGACACGGGAGAAAATACAGTATGTATATTCATCTGGGGCGGGACTATGTCCTGAACGACCGTGATATCATTGGCATCTTTGATCTGGAGACCACCACCACCTCCCCCCGGGGACGGGAGTTTCTGAACTACGCCCAGAAGAACGGGGCGGTGGTCAGCCTTTCGGACGAGCTGCCCCAGTGCTATGTGCTGGCAGACGGAGGGCTGGTGGATGCGGTGTATCTTTCGGAGCTGTCCAGCGCCGCCATGCGCCGCAGAGCGCAAAAGATGGTGGAGTGAAATTTGCGGAAAACGGGCGGAAGATCCACAGAAAAAAGAGGGATGGGAAAGCCCCGGAACTGCCCGGAAAGCCGCACCGTGCCAGCCGGAATGCCCGCTGCGGGCAGCGCGTGAAAACACAACAAAACGGCGAGAAAAAAGTACACCATGGTGTGCCGGTTCCCGCTTTGCTATAATTTGAAAAAACAAACGCAAAAATGAACAAAAGGGAGAAAGGATATGGCAGAAGAAATCATTACCAGTACAAATGCCGATACCGCGACCGACCACGAGTATAACGCTAGCGAGATCCAGGTGCTGAAGGGTCTGGAAGCGGTGCGCAAGCGCCCGGGTATGTATATCGGCTCCACCGGTGAGCGCGGTCTGCATCATCTGGTGTACGAGATCGTGGACAACGCCATTGACGAGGCGCTGGCCGGTTACTGCAACCACATCGAGGTCAAGATCCTGAAGGACAACATCATTCAGGTCACCGATAACGGCCGCGGCATCCCCGTGGACATTCAGGCCGATACCGGTCTGCCCGCCGTCACCGTGGTGTACACCATCCTGCACGCCGGCGGCAAGTTCGGCGGCGAGAACTCCGGCTACAAGGTGGCCGGCGGTCTGCACGGCGTGGGCGCTTCGGTGGTCAACGCCTGCTCCGAGTGGCTCACCGTCAATGTGCGCCGCGACGGCAAGGAGTACGAGCAGACCTTCCGGCGCGGCGACCCGGACGGCGACCTCAAGTGCATCGGCACGGTAGCCGAGGGCGTCACCGGCACCCGGGTCACCTTCAAACCAGACCCGGAAATGTTCAAGGATACCACCGTCTACGACTTCGACACGCTGGAAAAGCGCCTGCGGGAGGAAAGCTTCCTGAACGCCGGTGTCAAGATCACCCTGACCGATGAGCGGGAGCTCTATACCCCCGTTCTGGAGGATGGCCAGGAAGGTGACCCCTGCTACCGTACCGAGGTCATGTGCTATGAGGGCGGCATCAAGAGCTTTGTCACCTATCTGGGCGAAAAGCGCAAGCTGGAAGTGCTGCACCCCAACGTCATCTACCTCAAGGGGCAGACCGACCGCGGCGTGGCAGAGATCGCTTTGCAGTACAATTCCAGCTACAACGAGCTGCTGCTGAGCTTTGCCAACAACGTCAACACCCCGGACGGCGGCACCCACGAAGAGGGCTTCAAGGCCAGCCTGACCCGCGTGTTCAACGATTACGGCCGCAGCCATGGCCTGCTGAAGGACAAGGACGAGAACCTGTCCGGCGCAGACGTGCGCGAGGGTCTGATCTGCGTCATCTCGGTCAAGCTGCAGGAAGCCGAATTTGAAGGCCAGACCAAGGCAAAGCTGGGCAATACCGAGATCCGCACCCTCGTTTCCAACATGGTCTACTCCAAGCTGATGGAGTTCTTTGAGGAGAACCCCGGCGTGGCAAAGGCCATTTTTGAAAAAGCCACCCAGGCCGCCCGCGCCCGTGCCGCTGCCAAAAAGGCCCGCGAACTGGTGCGCCGCAAGAGCGCGCTGGAGACCAGCCGGATGCCCGGCAAGCTGGCCGACTGCCGCGAAAAAGACCCCAGCCGCACTGAGATCTTCATCGTCGAGGGCGACTCTGCAGGCGGCTCTGCCAAGATGGGACGCGACTCTGCTATTCAGGCCATTTTGCCGCTGTGGGGCAAGATGCTGAACGTGGAAAAGGCCCGCGCCGATAAAATTTACGGCAACGATAAGCTGATGCCCGTTGTGCTGGCTCTGGGCTGCGGCATCGGCGAGGAATTCGATATCTCCAAGCTGCGGTATGATAAAGTGTTCATCATGGCCGATGCCGATGTCGATGGTTCTCACATCTGCACCCTGATGCTGACCTTCTTCTTCCGCTATATGCGCCCCCTCATCGAGCAGGGTCATGTGTATGTGGCACAGCCGCCCCTGTTCAAGGTGCAGAAGGGCAACACCATCAAGTACGCCTACAACGACGCGGAAATGGCGATCCTCTCGCAGGAGATGCCCGGCGCAAAGGTGAACCGCTACAAGGGCCTTGGTGAGATGAACCCCGAGCAGCTGTGGGAGACCACCATGAACCCGGACAACCGGGTCATTGTGCAGATCACCATCGAGGATGCCGAAAAGGCTGACGAAGCTTTTACCATCCTGATGGGCGATCAGGTGGAGCCCCGCCGCCGCTTTATCGAGACCAACGCCCAGTATGCAAAGCTGGACGTGTAAGACACGGAGGAACAAATGGAAGAAGATTATGTGATGATACCGGGCAGCGGAACCAAAAAGATCATCCGCGACGTCAAAAAGGAGATCGAAACGGCCTTCCTGGATTATTCCATGTCGGTCATCGTGTCCCGCGCCCTGCCCGATGTGCGGGACGGCCTGAAGCCTGTCCACCGCCGCATCCTGTACACCATGCATGAGCGCGGCAACGACCCCAGCCATGCATACCGCAAATCCGCCGATACCGTCGGTGCGGTGCTGGGCTCTTACCACCCCCACGGCGACGCATCGGTCTATGACGCCATGGTACGTCTGGCACAGGATTTCTCGCTGCGCTATCCGCTGGTGGATGGTCAGGGTAACTTTGGTTCTGTGGACGGCGACCCCCCGGCTGCTTACCGTTACACCGAGGCCCGCATGAGCCGCATGGCGGTGGAGATGCTGACCGATATCGAGAAGGACACCATCGACTGGGACCCCAACTTTGACGAGACCAAAAAGGAGCCCAGCGTGCTGCCCTGCCGCTTCCCGAACCTGCTGGTCAACGGCAGTCAGGGCATCGCAGTCGGTATGGCCACCAACATCCCGCCCCACAACCTGAGCGAGGTCATTGACGGCTGCATCGCCTATATCGATGATCCGGACATCGACCTGCCCGGCCTGATGGAGCACATCAAGGGCCCGGACTTCCCCACCGCCGGCATCATCATGGGACGCAGCGGCATCCGCGCCGCCTACGCCACCGGCCGCGGCAAGATCACCCTGCGCGGCCGCGCCACCATTGAGGAGACCAAGAACGGCCGCACCCAGATCGTCATTACCGAGATCCCCTATATGGTCAACAAGGCGCGTCTCATCGAGCACATGGCAGACCTTGTCAAGGAAAAGCGCATCGAGGGCATCACCGGCCTGAACGATGAGACCAACCGCAAGGGTATGCGCATCGTGGTGGATATCCGCAAGGACGCCAATGCACAGGTCATCCTGAACCAGCTGTACCAGTACACCCAGCTGCAGGATACCGTGGGTGTCATCATGCTGGCCA
>OHTU01000685.1_pt1 | contig 11889 bp, 8 predicted proteins | sample 1578961 | NCBI WGS metagenome assembly OHTU01 (sample SAMEA3879582, study PRJEB24766) | human gut metagenome | biome: human-associated habitat; feature: feces | place: USA | collected 1985/1987 | reverse complement strand
CACTTTGCGAGCAAAGTGAGCTACAATGCTGGCGCCGCAACAGACGATTATGCGGGTAAGTGTAAAACTCCGCTGCGAGGGCGCTGTCGCCTTTTTGCCAACTTGATTTTCATGGATTTTGAACACCCTACCTTTCAGGGGCAGCGCCGCAACCCATTCGCCAGCCTAAGAAGAAGTGTGCTACCCGCGGCCGCCGTTCGTGCTACCCGCGGCCGCCGCAACAGACGTTTATGCGGGCCAGCGCAAATATCCGCTGCGAGGGTACTGCTGCCTCTTTACAAGCCTTGATTTTTCCTGGATTTTGAACACCCTACCTGAAAGGCAGAATGTTCAAAATCCCCTATAATATCTACATAATTTTTCGCAGGATTTAAAAAAACCACTCCACAGCCGCGCCCCAATCCCAATATTTATCAGCGCACACGGGAGCAGAGACGAACGCATCTGGGAGCAGAGACATTCGCACACGCTCCCGCGTTCGTTAAAAAATATAAGAAATGCTCAAAAACAAATAGACTTCTGTGATTCTTTCGTCAATCGGGGACTTCGCGATAGGGAGGTCAGTTTTTCAAGCATCCAATTGGAATGACATATACCCCATCCTTCCTCTTATAGGCGTATTGTCCGACACCGATTATAACCGCCATAAACGATGGCGCAGGCATTTTGTCGGTATCGATTTTATCAGCCAAAGAAATGAGATTCGCTGCACCTTCCTCAATACGCTCTGTGCCGCCGAGTTTCACTTCAAGCAGCGCATAACTTCCGTTGCGGCGATGAAGCACTGTGTCGCATTCCAATCCGCTACTGTCGCGATAATGATAGAGCGAGCCATCCAGCGCTTCTGCGTAGACACGCAGGTCGCGCACCACAAGATTCTCAAAAAACAAACCGAATGATTGCAGGTCATTAATCAAATCCTTCGGGCCAAGCCCAAGAGCGGCGGTGCCAATACTCGGGTCAACGAAATGACGAGTGTCGCTCGTACGTATGGCGGCTTTGCTCCTGATGTTGGGATTCCATGCCGCAAGGTCTTCGATGACATAGAGCATTTTCAGGGCTTTGATATAGTCGACAACGGTGCCCTCGTCCAAAGTGCTGGCATCATTCGCAAGCATATCTTTACGGATGGTGGCCAACGACACTTGTTGCGATATGTTGCGGGCATAGGAGCGAAGCAACAGTTTGGCTCGCTCGGCGCTACGCTTGACCTTGTCAACCCGTTGAATGTCATAATTCACAACGGAATCGTAATAGTCAAAGGCTTGATCAAGAGCCACCTCATGAGAAATTAGTGTGGCCCACGGCCATCCTCCGCGGCAAATGAGGAATGCAAGTGCCTCTACATCCAAAGTATTCGTTTGAACCTCAAAGTCTTTTCCTTCAAACAAGTCTTTCAGACTTATCACACCTGTGGATTCTTCCGATTCGTATAAACTCATAGGACGCATCTTGAGATGGGCAAACCGTCCCGTGCCACTATGAATGGTCTCATCCGCCTCTGGCAATACAGAAGAACCTGTCAGTATAAACTGTGAGGGTTCGCCTCTTCGGTCAACTTCGCTCCGGATGCAATCCCAAATACGCGGAAGTGCTTGCCATTCGTCTATCAGACGCGGCGTCTTGCCTTCAAGCAAGGTCTTCGGACTCAGTTCTATCATCTGGGTGCTTTGCAATAAAACTGAAGAATCACCCAAATCCAGAAAGCTCTTTGCCAATTGCTTTGCGGTGGTCGTTTTTCCACACCACTTGGGGCCTTCGATAAGTACAGCGCCCTTACCGAGAAGTTTGCGGCTTAGCAATTTGTCTGCTATGCGATGTTTGTATCTTGACATATTATTCCTTGTTTTTCTCTTTGCAAAGATATATGTTTATCCTTGAATATCAAAGACAAACGGCAAAATTCCGTAATTTGTGACCATTTTATTCCCGAATTTGTGACGGATTTATTCCCGAATTTGTGACGGTTTTATTCCCGAATTTGTGACCATTTTATTCCCGAATTTGTAAAAACGCTTCCGTATGTTTGCTTGCAAAGGGGAGTAATCATCCAAGAATCCCGCCTTGTATATTATTTGCGCAGAAAAGAAAAAATCCCGCTGGCTGTGAATGTTGCCAACGGGATTTTTTGAATTACGCACGCCAGAAATTGGTAGTGCGACATTATTTTATTATTTTTGTCGCAAAATATGCGACGTTTTGCGTCGCGCATTGTCGCACTTAGTAATGCTTACCATTACTTCGAAATACTAAGCCTTTATGTATATACACGAAAGAGAGAATTGGACGGACTTCCGTTGGGATGCTTCTGAAGTATCAATCCTTCAGGAGACAGTATGTCGTAAACAAGGGCTGCTTTACGGCAGGCTGAGTTCGCTCGGATTTGACAGTAAACTCAAAGCAATGGCTGAGAACCTGACGCACGACGTGGTGTATTCTTCAGAGATTGAAGGCATACGTCTGAATGATGAACAGGTACGTTCTTCCATCGCCCGAAAACTGGGAATTGAAAACGTGAAATACACAGCGCCCTCTCACTATATTGACTCCGTGGTGGGCGTAATGCTTGAAGCGATACAGAAGTATGACCAACCTATCAGTAAGGAAAAGCTATGTGCTTGGCAATCAGCTTTCTTTCCTACGGAATTCAGTGAAGGCTGCCCTATAGAGATTGGACAATACCGCACCAATGAGGAACATATTGTCAGCGGTATGTTTGGCAGAGAGAAGATTCATTATGTTGCTCCTTCTCCTCATTTGATAGAGGGCGAGATGCAAAAGTTTATAGCTTGGTTTGATGGCCACGACGCTATTGGCAGTGTTGTGCGTTCTGCCATTGCTCATTTCTGGTTTGTAAGCATTCATCCTTTTGAAGATGGCTATGGACGTCTGGCCCGCATTCTTTCAGACATGCTTCTGGCACGTGGGGAAAAGAGTGAATTACGTTTCTACAATATCTCAGCCCAAATCAATAAGGACAAAAACCACTATTACGACATTCTGGAACGCATGCAACGCGGCGATGGTGACATAACAGAATGGTTGGTGTGGTATATGAAGAAACTGCTTGATGCACTGGATGAAGCGGAAACTATGGTCACCACCATTTTGAATAAAAGTTTCTTTTGGCAGAAAGCATCCTCCGTTCCTATGACAGAGCGACAGACAAAGATGCTTAACCTCTTCCTCGATGGCTATGAAGCAAAGATAACGTCAAAGTCTTGGGCTTCGTTGGCAAAGTGCTCCAAGGATACAGCCATTCGTGATATACAAGACCTCATCAGCAAAAACATTTTGACGGAAGACATTCCAGGAGCTAAGCGTCCAAGCTATTCCATTGTTTTTGATGCGGAGGACCTCACGCAATTCTTTTCCGATGTGCATGTTGCTCAAGAGAATGGCATACCTTATATACATGCTTTGTTTAAAAACCATAGGAAAATACGTGAAAGGATATTGCCACTCGATGCTGAACGGTTTCTAAAAGGGGATTTGCCGCTATCTAATCTGCTCAACAAATACTGCTCGTATTTAGTAATGGGGAAAGAATAAGTCGACCCAACAACAGAGGCTGCGCCGTAATTTCCAATTGGAATTACGGCGCAGCCTTAAGTAGGTGGTCAAAATTATTTTTATATATGTGCCAAGAGCATTATTTTTACATTTGAAACGTCCTCTCGGGCGCATCTACTTACCTTGTTTTCAGTCGCAATGCCCGCATTGCTCCTTCACCCAAGGTGGCGTATCTGCATCCCGATAGAACATTTCAAATGTAAAAATAATTCTGACCACCTACTTATCAATTATTTCAGAAATTCAGGTTGCTTTCACTTGTCGCCACGACATTGCAGCAGCGCCACGACAAACCAAAGGAGCAGAAGGATGCGCACTGCAAATCCGAGCGTAAAGGGAAACAGGAACATCAGCAGAGCGGCCTGCGCATGGAGGATGCGGAGCGCATAGCGGGGAGAAGGGGTCTCGCCCAATATAATGCCGTAAAGGCACATCAGCTTCTTCAACCACGATGGGACGAGCGGTTTGGCAGGGCGTGAAGAAGAGGCGGAAACGCCGCAGAGCGTCTTGCGGGAAGGAGCGGTTGCGAGAACCGTCGGTTGGAGCAGGTTGTCTTTTGTGGTCATAACTTTGCAGATTTTTATGGCGGCCTCTGTGGAGAGGCGAGTGCCGGTTGGGCACTCCACCGCAACGCGAGCTTCGCTGAGGAAGCACGGCTTTTCGGTTTCACGCCTTGATGTTTGATTGATGCTGCAAAGTAACAACCATTATTTGACAGACTGCGTCACTTCAAAAATTTCTCTGTTAAATCTTTAGTCCGCCTCTTGATATATTCAACAAATTCCGGAGACCCTACGATTTCGATGTCGTCGGCAAGTCCCATCACGAAGCGTCCGATGCCTTTGTAGCTGCACACTTCCGTTGTGAGCAAGTGGCGTCCGTCGTCGTTCAGTTTGATTTGCGTCTCGGCACCGGGATATTCTTCGAGAAGAATGCTGGTGGCCAACGTGCCCATAAGGAGTTTGACAACGTGGCGGTCTTCGCCGCCGAAGTGGAAGAGGTCGACATAATAAGGCGCATGCTTCTGCTTGTGCGACCAAAGGACGTCGAGGATTTCCACCTTTTCTATGCGGTTGAGCTTAAACGTCTTGCACATGCCTGTTGTGATTTCATAGCAACGCACTTCACTGTTCTCTGCCGTGAAGAGATAAGGTTCAACAATGCGGTTGCTCACCTGTCCGGTGTTGGCCGAACGATAGTTTTTCAACACAACGACACGCTCACTCTGGATGGCGTTGTAGAGGCGGCTGAGGTTTTTCGCCACCTGGTCGTCAACGCCGTGCTTTGCCATGACGTTGAAATCATAGAGCGAGGAGAGTTTCTCGCGCAGATGTCTCACCTGCGGCGAGTTGTCGACCACGGCATTGAGCACTTGGTTGATGGCGATGGCTTCGTCGTCGCTGAAGTGGATGCGGTCGGTGATTTCCAAAAAGAAGGGCGATTCATGGTCAAGATTATACCGAGTTCCTTTCTTATGCACTATGAAGCCCATGCTGCGGAAGGCATCGATATAACGATAAATTGAGCGACGGCTCATTGAGAGCTCGCGGCTGACTTCCTCCACCGTGTAGCGTCTGCTCGATGCAAGCATAACCATCAGACGGAGTTGCCGGTCAAATTTTTCTAATTCCATTTTGTTATAATGTATCCAGTCACATTTAGCTTGTAATGCGCAAAAGTATGAATAATTTTCCAATCCCACTTATTAAAAATGCAATTTATATGTGATGTTTTGCACGCATTTAAGAAAATTCAACATTGCAGAATGTGGCGTTTATCTAAAAAAAGCGGAGGGACAGGCGGAGAGATAGGCCGGCCGCAGGGAAGTTCTTCACAAAATTGTTTTTAAACATTCCCACGCACTGAAAATAAATAATTATCTTTGCTTGTATTAATGAGAAGGGGCGCTTCCAAGGGGCAGATCTCTGCTTGTTTTGATGCCCCCGACTATCATCCCCCAGCCGACAGCCCCAACTGGAACCGCCATAGGCAAAGAGGAGGAGAAAAAGAAAGCATGCATCATGGACCACACCAACGACAATAACAACAAACTGCTGGTTGGCGCCGTGGAAGCGCTCTCTGACATGCGCGACATGAAGGGCCTCTTCCATCAGCACCGACACGGCGACCCGCTGCCTTCGACACCGATTCTCGAGGAAATCATCGGCCTCTGCCGCGCTGTGCTCTTTCCTGGATATTACGGACGCTCGGCGCTCAACAACGTGACGGTGAAGTATCACATCGGCATGGAAGTGGAGCGACTTTTCGCGCTGCTCACAGGACAGATTGAGGCAGGATTGTGTTTTTCACGACAAGACGATTCGGGAGGCTATGGTGACCACCGCGAACATGCCTCGACCCTGGCGGCGCTCTTCGTGAGCCGCCTGCCAGAAATCAGGAAAACGCTCGCCACTGACGTAGAAGCGGCCTATCTCGGCGACCCCGCCGCACAGAGCTACGGAGAAGTGATCAGTTGCTATCCCGCCATCAAGGCACTGACGTGCTACCGCGTGGCCCACGAGCTTTTCCGCCTCGGCGTTCCGCTCATCCCACGCATCATCACCGAAATCGCGCACAGCGAAACGGGCATTGACATCCATCCGGGAGCTGAAATCGGATCGCATTTCACCATCGACCACGGAACGGGCATCGTGGTGGGGGCAACGTGTATCATCGGCAAAAACGTGAAACTCTATCAGGGCGTGACGCTCGGCGCGAAGAGTTTTCCGCTCGACGAAGACGGCAACCCCATCAAAAACAACCCGCGACACCCCATCATCCACGACGACGTGATCATCTATTCCAACGCGACCATCCTCGGGCGCATCACGATTGGAAAGGGCGCGGTCATCGGCGCCAACGTGTGGATCACGCACAACGTGGAAGCGGGCAGCCAGGTGACGAACGGAAGATAGCCGACGCACCTCTCTCACTCAACTGAATTTTCAAACAATCATATCATAGAACATCCAAAACCATCAAGGCTTTACTGCTTGGCTGCCGCCGGAACCGTGAGCGCCCCGATGGTTTGAGCAAACAACAATGGAACAATTCGAACTCATTGCCAAGACATTCCAAGGTTTAGAGGAAGTGCTGGCACAGGAACTGACGGAACTCGGCGCCAACGATGTGCAAATCGGCCGCCGCATGGTGTCGTTCAGCGGTGACAAGGAAATGATGTACCGCGCTAACTTCTGCCTGCGCACTGCCGTGCGTATCCTCAAACCCATCAAACATTTCACGGCCAAAGATGCCGACGACGTCTACAACGCCGTGAGGGCCATCAACTGGAGCGATTATCTGGACATCGACACGACGTTCTCGGTCGATTCGGTGGTTTATTCGCAGGAATTCCGCCACTCGAAGTTTGTGGCCTACAAGGTGAAGGATGCCATCGTCGACTATTTCCGCGAGAAAACGGGCAAGCGCCCCAACATCCGCATCACCAACCCCGACATCAAGCTCAACGTGCACATCGCTGAAGACAAATGCACGCTCTCTCTCGACTCGTCGGGCGAGAGTCTGCACCTGAGAGGCTACCGCGTGGCCTCTGTCGACGCGCCCATCAACGAGGTGCTGGCGGCTGGCCTCATCAAGCTCTCGGGATGGAAGGCCGACAGCGATTTCATTGACCCCTTCTGCGGTTCGGGAACGATTTTGATCGAGGCGGCACTCATGGCACGCAACATCTATCCGGGCGTATTCCGCAAGAGTTTCGGCTTCGAGAAATGGAAAGACTTCGACAGCAACCTTTTCGACGCCATCTACAACGATGACTCGGCAGAAAGGGAGTTTGCACACCGCATCTTGGGCTACGACTTGAACATGCACGCCGTTGAAGCGGCACGCAACAACGCGAAAAGCGCCGGCGTGGCCGACATCGTCAGCATTGAGCAGCGCGACATCCGCAAGTTCGTCAAACCAGAAAACCCGGCCATCATCATCACCAACCCGCCTTATGGCGAACGCTTGACGCCGCCCGACATCTTGAACATCTATTACACGCTCGGAGAACGCCTGAAACACGAATTCCAAGGCGGAGAGGCATGGGTGATCAGCTACAAGCAGGAATGTTTCGACGAAATCGGACTGAAGCCGAGCATCAAAATTCCGCTCTACAATGGTTCGCTTGACTGCGAACTGCGCAAATACCAGCTTTTCAGCGGCAAACTGGATGACTTCCGCGCCAGCGGCGGCGAAGTGAAGACCGACGAGGAGCGCCGACGCATGGGCGAAAAGAAACGCTTCAAGCAAAACAGAGGTGACTTCAACAACCGATATGCGGATGGCGACCCACGCGCCAACAGAGAAGAAGAGGACGACCTGCCACCAGAATATGCCATCTTGCGCAGCAAGCACCGCCAGTTTGAACGTAGCCGCAACTTCAAGGAGCGCGATGAACGTCCGGCACGTCGGCAGGGCGAACGCCGCGATTTCCAAGACGGCGACCGCAAATTTGGCGGCAAGCGCAAATTCGATGGCGGACGCAAGCCGTTCCCACGCAGAGAAGACCGCGACTAAGTAATGCCTTAGGACCGAAGGATTAATGTTTAATATATAAATAGGTGGCCAAAATGTTTTGGCTACCTATTTATAATGTGTGATTGCAATTACACATTATCACCAAAACCGACATGTTTAAAAAAATAATCATGGCAGCTGTGGCCGCACTGTGCCTGCTGCCGTTCAACGCCATGGCACAAGACAAAAAGAGCTTCACGCTCGAAGACCTCATGTGGGGCGGAAACAACTATTGGAACATCATGCCGTCAAGCCCCTTCACGGCTTGGTGGGGCGACTGTCTCCTCGAAACGAAAGTTGACAAGGTTTGTACGCTGTTTGACGAGAAAGGACAACAGCAAAAGAAGCAACGCGTGCTCTTCACTGTTGAAGAGGTCAACGCCGCTATCGATACGGCCAAAGTGGGCAAAGTGTACAACCTCGCCTACGCCACTTTCCCCTACGCAGGAAAGACCTTGGCATTCTTGACCACAAAGAATGCCAACGTGCTCTACAACTGGAAGACGAAGAAGGCTGAATGGACAGCACCGCGCGAAAGCGGTGTGCAAGCACGCGACTACAACAGCGGAAGCCGCAGCGAGGCTTACGTGAAAGACTGGAACCTCTTCGTGACAACGGCCGACGGCAAACGCCATCAGGTGACCACCGACGGCACACGCGAACTGCAATATGGCATGAGCGTCCACCGCGATGAGTTTGGCATTTCGAAAGGTACGTTCTGGAGCCCCAAGGGCAACCTGCTGGCGTTCTACCGCATGGACCAGACGATGGTGACCGACTATCCGATGGTGGACATCGCCCACCGCGTGGCGCAACTTGCACCAGAGAAATATCCCATGGCCGGCATGACGAGCCACAAGGTGACTGTCGGCGTGTTTAACCCAGCCACCGACAAGACGGTGTTCCTGCAAGCCGGCGACCCCACCGACCGCTATTTCACCAACATCGCATGGAGTCCCGACGAAAAGACAATCTACATGTTTGAACTCCCACGCACGCAGGACAAGGCTGAACTCGTGGCGTATGACGCACAGACGGGAGCCCGCAAAGGTGTGCTCTACACGGAGGAGAACAAGCGCTACGTGGAACCGATGCACCCCATCGGGTTCTTGCCGTGGGACGACTCGAAATTCATCATGCAGTCGCGCCGCGACGGATGGAACCACCTCTATCTCTTCGACGCTACGGGCAAAATGCTGAAGCAGCTCACGAAGGGACGTTTTGAAGTGATTGACCTGATGGGATTCAACACCAAGACGCAGAGCGCGATTTTCAACTGCAACAAAACGGGAGACATCGACCACACTCATTGGAGCGTCAGCGTCAAAGATGCTCGCATGGAACTGCTCGACAACGGACTCGGCGTTCACAACGGTTCGCTCTCTGCTTCCGGCAAATGGATTTACGACACGTGGTCGAGCCACGACACGTTCCGCCACATCGACCTCGTCGGAACAGCAAAGAACGGCGGAAAAGTGGTGGTGACGAATTTCAAGAAATACGACTCACCCTGGAAGAGCTACAACGTGCCAATAATAAAGGGTGGCACCATCCTTGCTGCCGACGGCAAAACACCGCTCTACTACCGCCTCGTGCTCCCCATTGGTTTCGATGCCTCGAAGAAATACCCAACGGTGGTTTACGTTTACGGCGGCCCGCACGCCAACAACGTTGAAAACCGCTGGAACTATGCCTCACGCCCTTGGGAAATCTATATGGCGCAGCGTGGCTACATCGTCTTCGTGGTGGACAACCGTGGTTCGCAATATCGCGGCTTCGAATTTGAAAGCTGCACCCACCGCCACCTTGGCGACATCGAAATGCAAGACCAAATGGAGGGCGTGAAGTTCCTCAAGTCACTGCCTTACGTTGATGCCAACCGCCTTGGCGTTCACGGCTGGTCGTTCGGCGGATTCATGACGACCAACTTGATGTGTTCCTACCCCGACGTCTTCAAAGTGGGCGTGGCAGGTGGCCCAGTGATCGACTGGAAATTCTATGAGGTCATGTATGGCGAACGCTACATGGACACGCCGCAGGAAAACCCCGAAGGCTATGAAAGCAGCAACCTGCTCAACAAGGCCAAAAACCTCAAGGGACGCCTGCAGATTATCGTGGGCTACAACGACCCGACTTGCGTGCTCCAACACAGCCTCTCCTTCCTCCGAAAATGTGAAGACGCTGGCACGCAGCCCGACTACTTCGTTTACCCGGGCGACGGACACAATATGATGGGACACGACATGGTGCACCTCCACGAACGCATCACCCGCTATTTCGACGATCACCTGAAATAATCGCCCTACAATCTCAAGCGTCAAACCGACATATTGATTCGGTTTGGCGCTTATTTATTAGCAAAACGTCTTGTTTTCCTCTCGAAAAGTGACAGATAGAGACAAAATACGTTTGCGGCTTAAAAACCCAGCGCAAATATTTCTTGGACTAAGATTATTTCGTAATTTTGCGGCAAATCTCACAATCAATAAAATATTCAGCCTATAAATTTCAAAAAATTACTCACACTCACTTTCGCTTCCTTAGCAATGGGAAACGTAGCGTCTATCGCACAGATTACACCGATCGACCAGTGTAATGTCAAGGACATGACCATGTGTGGTTCTGACCTCTACGTAGCCACCAACGAAGGCTACCTCATTTTCGACACCAAGGTTGGTGAAACAAAGGAAATGAAAACCGTTGGCAACCTCACGTCCATCATCGCCAAAGACCAGACCGATCTCTGGTATATCGCCAATTTGGGCATGAGCAGCACCATCAACCACGTCAAGGGCACGGAGACCACCACCTACAGCGTAGCCAACGGAGCCATCAAGGGCGGCCAGTATGCTGATGTCGGTGCCAAGGGTTTGGCCTATGGCCCTGACAACACTGTGTGGTTTGGCGCCTATGGCTTCTTCCACAAGTTCGACGGCAAAGAATGGACCAACTACACTTGCCCAGCTTCAAACTTCGGCAATTTGTATTACATACGCTTTGCCTTCGACAGCAATGGCACTATGTGGGTTGCAGGAAAGGACAGACAAAAGAACGCCACTTTCGGTGAGTTCGACCCAGTGAAGGGCGAGCAGACGCCAGTTGCCTGCGATTTCGCTGACGACGGCGTGAACAGCATGTTTGTCGATGCCAACGACAACGTATGGATTGGCACTGACTACAAGGGTTTCTACAAATATGACGGCAGCACCTTCGTCAACTACAACAAGGACAGCGATGCCAACATCGACGTGACCATCAAGACAAACGCCACTGTCGGTCTCTGCCAGGCTGCCAACGGCGATATCTACTACGCCTTCAACAAATCATTGGTATGTTTCAGTGGTGACTACATGGTTGTTGCCGGCACTGTTACCAACGAAGACCATCCCCACGATGCCATCACCTGCCTCTTCCCCTACGGTGAATACATCTTCATCGGAACGTCTGAAACCGGCGTTCACTGCTACAACACAACGACTGGAGAAATCACCCAGTTGGCCGATGGTACGCCTGTTGTCAGCGCAATCAGCAACGTCAACACCGACAAAGCCAAGACTTCAAACGCCATCTACGACCTCAGCGGTCGCCAGACCAAGAACCTGCTGAAGGGCCAGATCTACATCCAGAACGGCCAGAAGTTCTTCAACAAGTAAAACCAAGTATTCAACGACAAGAATACATCGCATAAAAAAGCCGCGTGGACATGTTCGAAATGTCCACGCGGCTTTTTCTATTTTATGCGTAACCATCCGAAATCCCCCGTCTTGTTAAATAAAAAACTCGCAAGTTCATCAC
>OHTU01000682.1_pt1 | contig 11936 bp, 9 predicted proteins | sample 1578961 | NCBI WGS metagenome assembly OHTU01 (sample SAMEA3879582, study PRJEB24766) | human gut metagenome | biome: human-associated habitat; feature: feces | place: USA | collected 1985/1987 | reverse complement strand
GAGACGTCTTGTCGATGCGTGTCAAGGCATTGAAAGAGGTGGTGAACTACGTAGCAGCCAACGATACTCGCTTTGGCAGAAACGAACTGAAATATGTTAGAACCATAGATATAAAGGCTCTTCGCAAGGAGGCTGATACCTATGCCAAGCAGTATCGGGAACTCGACCTGAAAATTCAGAGTTTGAACTGGACTGTAGATTTGGTAGATTTGCAAGACTTGCCCCGATAATGGAGCGAGGATTGAAATTTTCATTGAGTAGATTAAAATTTTCGGAGAAAAGATAGAGGCAGCAAGAAACTGACATCAGGCAATAGGTCTGTGTTAGCATTATTAAAAATTCATGTGTTTCATGCAAAGAGACGAGTTTGTTCACAGTTCATTTCAAGCATCGGGCACAAGTGTATCGCGCATTGGTATATGACAAAAGTCAGAAACGCCAGCATTTAGCATTACCATTTTGTTGGCTATCTTTTCTCCTTTTCTTTTTAGGCATTTCTTGTAAATATTTAGAGATAATGGACAATCGTGTAAAATTCTATAGTTGGCTGATAGGCCTCTTGGATCGTAAGCATCTTACCTTTGAGGAGATTGCTAATGAGTGGCGTGATGCCAACGCTAATCAGGATGAGGATGAGCTGGACAAACGTACCTTTTATCGTTATCGTGAAAATATCCAGTCGCTGTTTGGCATTACTGTGGAATGCGACAAGAGCGACGGCTATCGGTATTATCTGAAGCGTGATCCGATCGCTAATGATGATGTGACGGAATGGATGCTGAGTTCCCTGCGGTTGGCTTCGTTAGGTGATATGCTGAAATTTCATAACAAGGTGATGCTCGATACGCCGCCATATAACACGGAATATCTGGATGATATTCTTGCAGCGATAGATAAGCAATATCTGCTGAAGTTTAAATACGTTTCGGGATTCGGGGCAGAGAGCGATATCGTGTTACAACCGGCTTTCGTGAGATACTTCAAACAACGGTGGTACGTTGTGGGAGTTAAGAAACAACGTTCGGCGTCCGAAGGGAAAGCCAATTCAAGTGCTGAACAGGATGAGAAGAAGCTCATTCGCTGTCTTCCTTTCGACCGCATCAGTTTCCTGAAGCTTATTTGCGAGAAGCATCCGTTGTCGGCAAAGATGAAGAAGTTCCTGACCCCAGAGAATTATTATGAAGATTGCTTTGGCATCTATCGGATGGAGGATGTACCCGTGGAGAAAATCCGCATCCGTGCCTTCTATCCGGAATACAATTATATCGAGGAGGTTCCGCTGCACGAGAGTCAGCAGAAAGTGAAGGAGTCGAAAGATGGAATGTATCGGGAATATACCCTCACCGTTCGTCCCAGCCGTGATTTCCTTCAGGAACTGTTGTGGCATGGCAGAAACCTCATCGTACTGAAACCTGAGAGCTTGAGGCAGGAGATGATTGGTATCTTAAAGGATATGACGAAGAGTTATGAGACGGGCGAATGCTTGAATGGGGAGGAATAAAAGAATCCTCAGATTGAGAATACACTGTGTGCCCAATCTGAGGATACGATGACTGTCTCCCTTACCAAGATACCTTTCTATCTTGTCGATATATGATTGACGAATAATAGTTGCCATATTTTTATCACTTATAAATGAAACTTTTTGCAAATGTACGAAAAGTTTCACTTATAAGTGATAAAACTTGTCTATTTTTAGTTTTTATAACTTATAGATGGTATCGTTTCAATGATATTAAATGCTCGTTGTAACAATTAATCTTCCTTCAGATACCAGTCTTTGATGTAGCCGGAATAATGTTTGGCAAACTCCTCGGCTTGGCCGGGAGCGCAGGCTTTCACCTTTCTGGCTGGAATACCCGCCCAAATCTCATGTGCAGGAACTTTGGTGCCATGGGTAACTACAGCACCTGCAGCAATGATAGCTCCTTCGCCAATATCAGCCTTATCTAGCACAGTGGCATTCATTCCGATGAGTGCGCCTTTTCTGACTGTGGCTCCGTGGACGATGGCCCCATGTCCCACAGATACATCATCCTCCAGGATGCAAGGCATCGTACCGGTTTGATGGATGCAGGCGCAATCCTGTACATTCACTCTGTTTCCACATCTGATGGCATCCACGTCAGAGCGCAATACCGCACTATACCAGATGCTGCAGTCATCACCAAGAATACAGTCGCCGGTCAGCACTGCGTTCTCAGCGATAAAACAATTCTTTCCCCATTGAGGAGTCTTTCCCTCTACTGTCTTTATAATAGCCATATTGAATATATATTTAAATTTGGGTGCAAAGGTAACAAAAAATATTGGAATCACCTTATACTATTTCAGATACTTCTTCAGCCACAAATCGAAGAACTTGTCATATACCACGTAGGCATCATCCTGCTGGGTGATGAAATCCTTCTCCAGCAATCCCTTCAGGGCGGAATTTACAGAGCTTGGCGACGGGAGATGATATTTCTTGGCGAAGGCTCCGCTCTTTACGCTTCTGGCTTCGCCCTCTGCAGAGATGGCGATGAAGACATTGCGCTGCTTTTCCGGCATCTGGCGCAGAAGGGTCTCGTAGGTGTCTGATGCCATGTTGAGATTGTAGTTGATGGCGTCATCTACCATATCCAGAGTGCAGGTACCCTGTTCGGGAGTCTTGAGGAAGAGAACATTCATTACTCGCTGGATGTATGAAGTGACACCACCGAAACGGGCGAAGAGTTCTCCGATAATGGCAGTATCTAGATGTTTGTTGCGCTCCTCGAACTTGGCTGTGGCAAACTCCTTGTATTTCTCCACATCCAGAGGCTTCAGGTTCATCAGCGTCACGCTCTGATAGAATGGGCGGGCAGGAGATGTGAACATTTCTGCCATCAGATGGCGGTGAGAACCCGAGAAGATGAAGTGGGCATTGGTGCAACGCTGAATGTAGGTACGGAGTAAAGCTTCTATGCGGTTGTCGGCATAGTTGGTGATTTGCTGAAACTCGTCGATGGCAACAAGACATGGCTTGTCGGCTTGGTTGAGATAAGAGAATATCTCATCAAGCGTAATTTCGGGATTTACTATGTTGCCGATGCCTATTCCCCAAACTGGAGCCCCGTTGATATCGAAAGAGATTTCTGAACGGAGAGAAGAGAGTGCTATCAGAAATTTCTCCCAAGCGCTTCTGCCTTTAGGGCGAAGTTCATCAATAATGGCTTTGCCGAACATATTGACCAGATCGCTGACGGAATTGGTTGAATAGATGTCTATGATAAAAGTATAATAATCTTTTTGGATGACTGGCTGGGCAAAGCAATGGTGAATCAGCTCTGTCTTTCCGATGCGTCGAGGGGAAATCAGAGCCATGTTATTCTCATTGGTCAGCATCTCTGTGATATGCTGGGTTTCTTTCACACGGTCGCAGAAGTATTCCGGACCGGCGTAACCATTTGTGACAAAAGGATTCTTCATTACCATATCTATACCTTATTATATATTCAACGGCTGCAAAGATAATGCAAAGGAGCGCAATGTAAGCTTGCTTACAAATTGCCGAGTGCAGCTTATCTTCTGCAAAGATACAACTTTTATTCCGATTATCATAAAGTGATTATCATAAAATGATAATAAAATAAGGAATTTTATCATTTGATGATTATCATAAATTGATAATTATGATATGGAGACCCCTTTAATGTCAATAGAAAAAGGGTTGCAATCCTCGAAAAGATGGATTGCAACCCTTTATACCTTAATTATATATAAGAGTTAAGATAACTCTATCAAATATTCATTTGTGGAAGCTGATTACAGTTGAGCCAACTCTACAACCTTATCTACTGCAGCGCTCAAGCCGTCCTTGTTCTTACCGCCAGCCTGAGCATAGTGAGGCTGACCGCCACCGCCGCCCTGAATCAACTTGGCAGCTTCGCGAATCATCTTACCAGCGTTCAAACCGTGATCCTTAACCATATCATCGCTGAACATTACGCTGAGCATAGGCTTGTCGTTATAAACAGAACCTACCACGCAGATCATGTTCTCTGGCAATGCCTCGCGAACCTTGAATACCAAATCCTTGGCAGCTGCTGGCTCCATTGGCAATACGGCTGTAACAACCTTCACACCGTTGATTTCTTTTGCATTCTCTACAAGCTTATCCTTGGCACGCTCTACAGCCTGAGCCTGGAACTTCTCAACATCCTTCTTCAAGGCATCGTGCTCGTCGATGTACTTTCTGATGACACCTTCGAGATCTTTGGCATTGTTGAACAAGCTCTTCAAGGCTACGATGGTATCCTGCAAACCGTAGATAGCCTCCTCGCAAGCCTTACCTGTCAAAGCCTCGATACGGCGGATGCCGGCTGCTACGCTGCTCTCAGAGATAATCTTGAAGAAACCAATCTTACCGGTGCTCTTGGCGTGAATACCACCACAGAACTCGGCAGATGGACCGAAGCGAACCACACGAACCTTGTCGCCATACTTCTCGCCGAAGAGGGCGATAGCGCCAAGTTCCTTAGCCTCCTCGATAGGAGTATCGCGGTGCTCATCCAATGGATAGTCGGCACGGATCATCTCGTTTACCATGTGTTCTACCTTGCGGAGCTCCTCATCAGTTACCTTCTGGAAGTGAGAGAAGTCGAAACGCAAGGTGTCCTTATCTACATAAGAACCCTTCTGCTCTACGTGGTCGCCCAAAACCTGCTTCAGGCAGTAATCGAGCAAGTGGGTAGCTGTATGGTTGGCTGCACTTCCCTCGCGGTTCTCGATATCTACGCAAGCCATGAAATCTGCGTTTACATCCTTTGGCAACTCCTTTACGATGTGGATGCTTTGGTTGTTCTCGCGCTTGGTGTCGATAACCTGGATGGTCTCGTTCTCGTTAACGAGTACACCCTTGTCGCCAACCTGTCCACCCATCTCACCATAGAATGGAGTGTTGTCGAGTACCAGCTCATAGAAAGAGTTCTTCTTCTGAGTCACCTTGCGGTAGCGCAGGATGTGGCACTCATATTCTGTATAGTCGTAACCCACGAAGTTCTGGTCGCCTTCTTTCAAAACCTCCCAGTCGCCGTTCTCTACAGCAGCAGCATTGCGGGCACGCTCTTTCTGCTTCTTCATCTCCTCGTCGAAGCCTGCAGCATCTACGGTGTAACCATTCTCACGGCAGATAAGCTCTGTCAGGTCGAGAGGGAAACCATATGTATCGAAGAGACGGAATGCGCTTACGCCGTCGAGCTGAGTCTCGCCATGAGCCTTGAGCTCGTCCATATCGCCATTGAGGAGGTTGATACCCTTCTCCAATGTGCGGAGGAATGAATCCTCTTCCTCTTTCATCACGCGGGTGATGAGCTCCTGCTGAGCTGGCAACTCAGGGAAGGCTGCACCCATCTGCTCTACCAATACATTGACGAGCTTGTACATGAATGCCTGCTTCTGGCCGAGGAATGTGTAAGCGTAACGTACGGCACGGCGCAAGATACGGCGGATTACGTAACCTGCCTTAGCGTTGCTTGGCAACTGACCGTCGGCGATAGAGAAGGCTACGGCACGGAGGTGGTCGGCGCAGACACGCATAGCGATGTCAATCTTCTCCTGCTCATCCTTGCCCTCGCCATTCTCACCAGTAGGAGTAGTGAAGCCATACTTCTTGCCAGAGATAGCCTCGATTTCCTTGATGATTGGCTGGAAGATATCAGTATCATAGTTAGAGTGCTTGTCCTGCAACATGCGAACCAAGCGCTCGAAGCCCATACCTGTATCGATAACGTGCATTGGGAGTGGTTCGAGAGAACCATCAGCCTTGCGGTTGTACTGCATGAACACGATGTTCCAGATTTCGATGACCTGAGGGTTATCCTTGTTTACCAACTCACGGCCTGGCACCTGAGCCTTCTCCTCTGGAGTACGGGAATCCACGTGAATCTCTGAGCAAGGACCGCAAGGACCTGTATCGCCCATCTCCCAGAAGTTGTCGTGCTTGTTACCGTTGATGATGTGGTCGGCTGGCACGTGCTTAGCCCAGTAACCTGCAGCCTCGTTGTCGCGTTCCAGACCTTCCTCCTTGCTACCCTCGAATACGGTAACGTAGAGATCGGCAGGGTTGAGCTTCAAAACTTCAGTAAGATACTCCCATGCCATATCGATGGCACCCTCCTTAAAGTAGTCGCCGAAGCTCCAGTTACCGAGCATCTCGAACATGGTGTGGTGGTAAGTATCGTGACCCACCTCTTCGAGGTCGTTGTGCTTACCGCTTACACGGAGACATTTCTGAGTATCAACACGACGAACATCCTTGCCTGGGTCTTTTGTACCGAGGATGATGTCTTTCCACTGGTTCATACCAGCGTTTGTAAACATCAGCGTTGGGTCATCCTTGATAACCATAGGTGCTGATGGAACAATCTTGTGGCCTTTACCTTCGAAGAATTTCTTGAAGGATTCGCGCACTTCATTAGCTGTCATCATATCTTTTTTATATTTATCTTTAATTTCTTTTTTCTGTTTTGGAGAGGGGATTGAGAGTCCTCTCAGAAAATATTTTTGCCCTTTAGGGCATTTTCTTCCGAAAATCTTTGCAAAGATAAGAAGAATTGTTTAATTTTGCAACTAAATTAATTATTTTTGAAATTAAAGACGGAAAAAATGGCAATAATTCCAGATAAAACAACGAAATTGTACTATTCTATCAAGGAAGTAGGTGAAATGTTTGGTCTAAACGACTCTACGTTGAGATATTGGGAAAAGGAGTTTCCTTTTCTCAAACCGAAGGTTGCTGGCAATAAAGTGCGTCAGTATACCGATAAGGATATTGAGCAGGTAAGGCTCATCTACAACCTTATCAAGGTGAAGGGATTGAAGATTGCGGCTGCCCGTAAGTATCTGAACCAAAACAGAACGGGTGCCGAGAAATCTTCTGAAGTTCTCGACACCCTTATTTCTGTAAGAGACCAGCTCAAAGAACTCAAAAAGCAGCTCGATGGACTGGTTTAGTAACTTTGGACTTTATGATTAGCTAGGGTTACCACGCTTCTTCGCCGAAGACATTCTTGATGGTAACTTTAGCTGCTTCTTTCTTGGTGAGCTGACGGCTCCAGGCTACGCGTGCCTTGGTTGCAGCACCTGAACCGTGGTTGTTATATTCGCTGTAGCGGGCTGTCTGTTCGTTGCTATGCTTGCCCCAGTTGTGCCATCCTTCTGGACGGATGTGGCTGCCCATTTCGCAATTCATGAAGAGGGTAGCTGCATAAGGGCGCCATGGGCGGCCCAGATAAACCTTGTCTATACCTGGCTCGGCGGTAAGCTTGCACTTGTTGAATACATAGCCATATTCCTGACCGGCAGGACTGGATGCGGCTGTGATGTAGCTGTTGGCCTTGCTGCGAATCTCACAATTCTCAAACCATGCTCTTCCCGGACCAAAGATGAAATCGGTGGTTCCTTCGATGTAGCAATCATAGAAGGCTGAACGGTTGTTGGCTATACCTGTATAAACGGTATCCTGATTGCCCAGCAGACGGCAGTTCTGAACCAGGATATGATCGCCTTCAAGATGCAGGGAGACAGCTTGTCCCAGTTTGGCAGCATTGTTCTCAATGGTGATGTTCTTCAGGGTGATGTAACTGCCCTGTACCTTCAGGGTATAAGTGCGGAATGTACCCATCGGTTTACCCTTTACAGCAGCTTCTGAATCGAGTCCACCTGTAGGCATCTTGATGTTGGCATGATCGTCCCATGTAATGATAGTGTTATCACGGTCTTCACCACAGATGGTGATGTTGGTGAGCCATGAAGGGAGGATGAGTTTCTCCTTGTACACGCCTTTCTTTACGTAGATTACCTTGCTGTAATCCATGAAAGCACGACATACTTCGATGGCTTCGTCGATGGTGCGGAATTCGCCGGTACCATCACGGGATACTACAATCGTGTCGGGGTTGTCATACTTGTTGGCTGCTGCCAGAGGCAACAGGGTCAACATCATTAAAAATGATAAGAATAATTTTTTCATATTGTTTTTAAGTTTGTTGTTTTGAATCTGTTTTTATAAGATGTTGAAATCTGTATGATTTCATAGAGAATCGCCAGATTTTAAATCCGGCGATTCTCTATTATTTATCTTTTCTTTATTATCATAAACTCCTAAGTTACAGGATTCTCTGTACTTCTTGCAGATCATCAATATTTCGGAGTTGGTTCATAATGGTCTTAACTTCTTCGCGGTCGTGAACACGGAGTTCGATGGTACCGTCGAAGATGCCGTTGTCGCTACTGATAGTTACCTTGTGGATATTGATACCCAACTGGTCGCTAATCACCTTACTTACATCCAGCAGCATGCCCTTACGGTCGATACCCTTGATTTCGATGGTAGCATCGAAGAGTATCTGCTTGTGCATGTCCCATTTGGCATCTACGATGCGGTTGCCGAAACTGGACTTCAGTTTGGCTGCTATGCTGCAAGAGCGCTTATGGATTTCGATGCGGTTCTTGTTGTCGATAAAGCCCATAACGTCATCGCCAGGAATCGCATGGCAGCAGCTGGGGAAGATAAACTGGTTGATGTTCTCCTCGGTCAGGATGAGTGGCTTCTTCTTGTTGAAGTCTTTGCCCACCACGAAAAGATCCTGAGGCTTCACGATGCCTTTTTCTTGAGCCTTCTCCTTGCTCTTGCCCAGGAATGGGATATAATTGCGCCAGCTGCTGGTCTGCTGTTTTTTAGGCTTGCCCTGCAACTCATCGAAGTCTTTATCGCCTAGGATAATCTGATGGTCTCCCAATGACTGGAAGAGGGTTTCAGGCTTCTGGATATTATGAAAATCGCATAGGCGGTCTACCACCGACGCACTCATCTCGATGCTGTTCTTCTTGAGCCATTCGGTGAGTATGTTTTCTCCCTTCTTCTGAACCTCTCGTGAATCGCGGCGCAGGATGGCAAGAATCTTGCTCTTTGCCTTGGCCGAACTGACGAAGTTTACCCATTCTTCCTGTACATGCTGGCTCTTGGAAGTAAGAATCTCAACCTGGTCGCCACTTTGCAGCTTATGGCTCAGCGGAACCAGCTTATGGTTTACCTTGGCTCCGATACAGTGGCTGCCCAGGAAGGTATGAATCTGGAAGGCGAAGTCGAGGGCAGTACAGCCTGCCGGCATCGTCTTGATTTCTCCCTTTGGTGTGAAGACGAAGATTTCTGAAGCATAGAGGTTCAGCTTGATGGCATCGAGGAAGTCCATGGCATCCGGCTGCGGATCGTCCAGAATCTCCTTGATGGTGCTGAGCCAGTCGTTCAGCTCGTTCTCATCTTCTGTATATTCACCTTCGTTTCCTTCTTTGTATTTCCAGTGGGCAGCAAACCCCTTTTCTGCTACCTCGTCCATACGGTCGGAACGGATCTGCACTTCTATCCATCTTCCCTGCTTACTCATCAGGGTAACGTGGAGTGCCTGATAACCGTTTGCTTTCGGATGGTTCAACCAGTCGCGTAGACGGTCAGGATGGCTTTTGTAGATTTTGCTGATGGCTACGTAGATATTGAAACATTCGTTTACTTCGTTTGCTCTTACCTTTGGCGTAAAGATGATGCGCACAGCAAGAATGTCGTAAATCTCATCGAAGGTAACGTGCTTGTTCTGCATCTTGTTCCAAATAGAATAAGGGCTCTTCACACGTGCTTTGATTTTGTATTCTACGCCTAACTTGTCGAGTTCTTCGCGGATAGGTGCAGTAAAACTCTCGAAGAGGGTATCGCGCTGCGATTCGGTATCGGCAAGTTTATGCTCTATGTTGGCATACTCCTGTGGATGGTCGTAGCGGAAGCTGAGGTCTTCGAGTTCGGTCTTGATCTTGTTCAAGCCCAATCGGTTGGCGAGAGGTGCATAAATATACAAGGTTTCGCCCGCAATCTTGTATTGTTTGTTGGCCGGTTGCGATTCCAGCGTGCGCATGTTGTGCAGGCGGTCGCAAATCTTGATAAGGATAACACGGATGTCATCGCTCATAGTGAGCAACAGTTTTTTGAAGTTTTCTGCCTGTGCTGATGCCTTATCGCCGAAGATTCCACCACTGATTTTGGTGAGTCCATCAACGATTTGTGCCACCTTGGCTCCAAAGATGTTTGAGATATCTTCTACTGTGTAGTCGGTATCTTCTACCACATCATGAAGCAGTGCGGCACAGATGCTCGTTGAGCCGAGCCCCATCTCCTCGCAGGCTATCTGAGCCACGGCGATAGGGTGCATGATATATGGTTCGCCCGAGAGGCGGCGCACACCTTTGTGCGCCTGTCGGGCGAAATTGAATGCCTTGGTCACTATATCTACCTTCTTGCGGTGTCGCGAACTCAGGTAGGTGTTAAGCAGGTGTTGAAAGGCATCGCCAATCAACTGGTTATCAGCCTGCTCTCTTTCGAGGTCTTTCAAGTTCTGGTCATCCATAGTGGGTCTCTCCAATAAATAATGTTCTTAATTAGACTGAAAAAACTACAGCGGACGTAGTTCTTTTATTTCACTTTGATTTTCTTTCCGGCACGGATACTGTTACCCTTGATGCCGTTCAGTTTGCGCAGTTTCTTAACGGTTGTTCCGTGGCGTGCTGCTATTTCAGAAAGGGTATCACCATTCTTGATGGTAACACTCTTGCTGCCTTGTTTTCTGTTTCTGCCTCGTTTGCTGCTCTTCTTGCTGCGTGAATAAGCACTGTGGCGACTGTAGCTGCTTCGTGGGCGGCTATAGGTAGGCTGTGCATCGTTGACATCTACTGTAGCGCGCTTCTGGAAGAGTTCGTCGGCTCTGTAAGCACAGATGCTGTCCTGCTGGTCGATGAAACTACCGATGAGGGTAGATGGAAGACGCAATACCATCGGATGGTTCAATCCGTTGATGATATCATGACGATACTGTGGATTCAGATTGCGCAGGTGCTCGATGTTGATGTTCAGCACTTTGGAAATCTGCTCCAGGTGGATATCTTTTGATACTACGATAGTGTCTGTCTTTACTGGCAGTTCGCTTACCATAGGGCAGATGTTATGATCGCAGTAGTAGTTCATGATGTAGTTGGCAGCAATGAAAGCTGGTACATATCCACGTGTTTCCTTTGGCAGATATGGATAGATGTTCCAGTAGTCGGCGTTGCCTTTTGCACGATGGATGGCCTTGTTGACATTGGTTGGACCGCAGTTGTAAGCTGCAATCACGAGGCTCCAATCGTCGAATATTTTGTACAGGTCGCTCAGATAGTGAGCGGCTGCATAGGATGCTTTTACCGGGTCGCGGCGTTCATCGATGAGTGAGTTTACTTCCAGTCCATATCGCTTGCCGGTAGGCAGCATAAACTGCCATAAACCTGTGGCACCAACGCGTGATACAGCTTTAGGGTTAAGTGCCGATTCGATAACTGGCAGATATTTCAGTTCCAGTGGCAGGTTGTAAGCCTCTAATGCCTCTTCGAAAATAGGCATGTAGAAGTTGCTTGCTCCCAACATGAAACTTACCGAACGGCGTAGTTTGCCGCTGTATCGGTCTATGAATTTCTGTACTACCTCATTGTATGGCATTTCGATGATGGTAGGCATTCTCTTCAGACGGTCGATATACACTTCCTTCTCGAAGACAGGGTTTACATCGCGGTATTTGCAGGTTGTATCTGCCATCATGTAAGTCTGTGCATTGTAAAGGTGGAGCAGGCTATCGAGGTTATCTTCCATTCCCTCAGGTACTTCGATTTCCTCCTGCTTTCCGTCTTTGTCGGTAACGGTGATGATATCATCGTTATCTGTTTCTTCTGTAACGTCGGTTTGGGCATGAATGCCTTGTAAGCAGAACAGCATCGCTGCTGCCATGACTAGTATTTTCTTCATATTGATGTTTTATCTCGTCTATGTTTCTAATTTCTATTTTGCGTTATAATATATATAGGTGTATTCTAACTCCTCACGCATTAAAATGTGAGTGAGC
>OHTU01000678.1_pt1 | contig 11981 bp, 9 predicted proteins | sample 1578961 | NCBI WGS metagenome assembly OHTU01 (sample SAMEA3879582, study PRJEB24766) | human gut metagenome | biome: human-associated habitat; feature: feces | place: USA | collected 1985/1987 | reverse complement strand
GGAGGGACGGCAGGTGGTCATCATCGGAGAGCCGCACCATCCGGAGGTCATGGGACTTGCCAGCTGGTGCGTTCATCCGCTGGTGTTCCAGGGGCCGGAGGCTGTGACGGAATGGGTCAAAAACGGTGATTTTCAGCCGGAAATGCCCGTGAGCATCGTGGCGCAGACCACCTGTATTCGTGAACTTTTTGAAAGTTCCTGCAAAATCCTAAAAAAAGAATGTACAAACGTAAAAATCTTTGATACAATATGTTATGCTACGCGTAAACGTCAGAACGAAGCGGCGGAGATCGCCGCGCAGGTAGACGTGATGGTGGTGGTTGGCGACCGTAAGAGCGCCAATACGAAGCATCTGGCAGAGATCTGCCGGCAGAACTGTTCTCATGTCCTTTCCATCGAAGGGGCGGACGAGCTTTCCGCCACAGATTTTGCAGGCTGCCGTGTTGCCGGGCTGACGGCCGGCGCATCCACACCCGCGGGCATCATTAAGGAGGTATATACAACGATGAGCGAAGAAATCAAGAACAACGAAATCAAGGAAGAGAGCTTCGAGGAGCTGCTGGACAAATCTTTCAAGACTTTAAATACAGGAGAGAAGGTAACCGGTATCGTGACGGCTGTTGGTCCCACCGAGGTTCAGGTGGACCTGGGCTGCAAGCAGGCCGGCTACATTGCCGTGGACGAGCTGTCCGCTGATCCCAACGTGAAGCCCGAGGACGTGGTGAAGGTCGGCGACGAGATCGAGACCTACATCATCCGCGTCAACGACGTGGAGGGCTATGCCATGCTGTCCAAGAAGCGCCTGGACGCCGTGAAGGTCTGGGAGGACATCGAGGAGGCCCGCGAGAACAAGACCACCCTGGAGGGCAAGGTCACCGAGGAGAACAAGGGCGGCATCGTCGTCAACGTCAAGGGCGTGCGCGTGTTCGTGCCCGCTTCCCAGAGCGGCCAGCCCCGCGGCGCCGATCTGTCCGAGATGATCGGCCAGACCGTGTCCCTGCGGATCACCGAGGTCAACCGTGCCCGCCGCCGGGTGGTGGGCTCCATCCGTGCCGTGCAGTACGAGGCCCGTCAGGCCGCCCAGGCTGCCATCTGGGAGAGCATCGAGGTCGGCAAGCACTACACCGGCACCGTGAAGTCCATGACCAGCTACGGCGTGTTCGTGGACATCGGCGGCGTGGACGGTATGGTACATATCTCCGAGCTGTCCTGGTCCCGCATCAAGAACCCCGCCGAGGTGGTTTCCGTGGGCGACACCCTGGATGTGTACGTCATCTCCTTCGATCCCGAGAAGCACAAGATCTCCCTGGGCGTCAAGGATCACTCCTGCAACCCCTGGGACACCTTCATGAACAGCTATAAGGTGGGCGATGTGGCCAACGTCCGCATCGTGAAGCTGATGACCTTCGGCGCCTTTGCCGAGGTCGTGCCCGGCGTGGATGGTCTGATCCACATCTCCCAGATCGCGGACCGCCGCATCGAGAAGCCCGGTGACGTTCTGTCCGAGGGCCAGATGGTGGACGCCAAGATCACCGCCGTGGACGAGGAGAAGCAGAAGATCTCCCTGTCCATCCGCGCTCTGCTGAACGACGAGCCCGCCGAGGACGAGGAGTAAGCTTCCCTCCGAACCGGCCTGTGTCGGAACTGAATCGCTGACAAACGGCCCCCGGTGTCGTACCGGGGGCCGTTTTTTGTACGTCGCGGGGGTCAGCGCTGGTTCTGGTTCTGGTTCTGGTTCTGATTGCTGTTCTGGTTCTGATTCTGCTTGGAATTGCGGTTCTGACGGGTGTTCTGATTCTGATTCTGGTTGTTGTTCTGGTTCTGGTTCTGATTCTGGTTCTGGTTCTGGTACTTGTCCATGACGGACACCTCCTTCTGTACCTGCGGTACAGGGATAGTTTGGCCGGAACCGGCGAAAACATGCACGGAAGTGCGCAAAAAAATGCAAACGGCGGCGGCGGGGTTGTTCCGGAACAGGGAATCTGGTATAATGCGGATAGAAATTTTTGCAGAGGAGGGAATCGTCATGCGGACGCTGGCCGCCATATCGCTGTCCTTTGCCGCCGCCGTTTTCGCGGCGGTGCTGCTGCCTTGGTCCGGGTGGACCTGGTGGGCGGCAATCGTCTGCGGAGCAATGGGGCTGGCGGCGGTGCTGCTGCGCCGCCGTCTGCCGGACCAGCTGCGGCTGCGGGCGGCGGTGATTCTGTTCTCCCTCTGCGGAGGACTGCTGTATTTCGGCGGGTATCAGGCCCTGGTCCAGCAGCCGGTGCTGGAGCGCTGCGGCCGGGAGGCGGAATTTTCCGCCGTTGCGGCGGACTTCGGCCAGCTGACGGAGCAGGGCGGCCGGGTGACGGTGTATCCGGAGGGGCTCCGGGGCGTCAAGGCGGTCTGCTACGGCGGCCAGGAGCTGGCCCAATTGGAGCCGGGACAGCGGATCACCGGCTACGCCCGCTGGCAGGACGCCGGGCGCATCCACGAAAACGACGTGACCACCTTCACCTCCCGGGGCGTGTTCGCCCTGCTGTATGTCCAGGGGGACGTGACGGAGGATGCGGGCAGCGCCGGGAGCCTGCGGTGGCTGCCCCAGCGGACGGCCCGGGCCCTGCGGGAAAAGATCGCCGCCATCTGGGACGATGAGACCACCGCCGCCTTCGTCACGGCGGAGCTGACCGGAGACCGGGGCGGCCTGTCCGTGGCGGACGAGACGGCCATGTCCCAGGCGGGACTTTCCCACCTGTTCGCCGTGTCCGGCCTGCACTGCGCGTTTCTGGTGAGCCTGCTGGGTCTGCTGCTGGGCAGCAGGCGGCGGCTGTCCGCCGGGGTATCCATGGCAGTGCTGGCGTTTTATATGCTGGTGGTGGGCCTGTCGCCGTCGGTGGTGCGGGCGTGCATCATGCAGGCCTTCGTGCTGGCGGCGCCCCTGTTCAAGCGGGACAGCGACGGCCTCACCAGCCTGGGTGCGGCGCTGCTGGTGATTTTGCTGGCCAACCCCTTCGCCGCCGGAAGCATCAGCTTGCAGCTGAGTTTTGCGGCCACCCTGGGACTGGTGTGGCTGTCGCCGAAGCTGTACCGGAATCTGTCCCGGTTCTACACCGGGACAAGCCGGGCCGTCCGATGGGCGGTGAACTTCCTGTGCGCCAATATGTCGGCGTCCGTCTCGGCCTTGGTTTTCACCATCCCACTGACGGCCATCTACTTCAACATCCTGACCCTTACCGCCCCCATCAGCAACCTGTTGGCCGTTCCGGCGGCGGGATGGAACTTCATGGCGGGCTTTGTGACGGTGCTGGTGGGCTTTGTATGGCTGCCGGCGGCCCGGGTGCTGGGCTGGGTATGCTTCGGCCTGGTGCGGTATGTGCTGTGGGTCGCCGGGGTGCTGGCCTCGGCTCCGGGGCATGCGGTGTATTTTTCCAACGGCTTTCTGAAATACTGGCTGCTGTATGTATACGCCATGTTCGGCGGGTGCCTGCTGACCCGGGACCGGCGGTGGGCCTGAACACCGGACTGCACCAATATGGGGACCTGTCCGTGATGGCCCTGGACGTGGGCCAGGGGGAGAGCGTGGCCCTGTATACCCGGGAGAAGGCGGTGCTGGTGGACTGCGGATCCAGCAACAGCTATATCAGCGCCGGGGCCCGGGCGGCAGACCAGCTGGAGAGCATGGGCATCCACCGCCTGTCGGCGGTGGCGGTGACCCACTATCATGCGGACCACACCAACGGACTGGAGGAGCTGCTGGCCCGGATGCCGGTGGATCGTCTGCTGCTGCCGGAGATCCAGGATGAATATGGCGTCCGGGACCGGTTGCTGGCCCTGGCCCGGGACCTGGACATCCCCGTGACCATGGTGACGGACACCTATCAGTTCCCCATGGGCCAGGCCATGCTGACCATCTATCCGCCGGTGGGCGCGGGAGATCTGAACGAGCAGGGGCTGACCTTCCTGTGCTCGGCGGGGGATTTCGACGCCCTGATCACCGGCGACATGGCCGGAAACACGGAGAAGAAGCTGGTGGAGCGGTTCGACCTGCCGGATATCGAGGTGCTGGTGGTGGGACACCACGGCTCCCGGTACAGCAGCACCGACGCATTTTTGCAGCATGTGCGGCCGGAAACGGCTATCATCAGCGTGGGAGACAACAGCTACGGCCACCCCACCCAGGAGGCTATGGACCGGCTGTCCCGGAACGGGGCCACCGTGTATCGCACCGACCGGCAGGGGAACGTCCTGGTCACAGTGAACGGAGGAACGTAAATGGCGGCAAAGGCTATGAAAAAAAGCGGCGCAGCCCTGGAAAAGCTGCGGGCGGATATCAAAAGCGGCAGCCCGGAGAACGTGTACATCTTCTACGGAGAGGAGACGTATCTGCGGGACCGGTATCTGGAGGAGCTGAAGGCCCTGCTGGTGCCGGAGGGCTTTGAGGAGTTCAACTATCACCGGCTTTCCGGAAAGGGACTGACCGTCCAGGACCTGACGGAGGTGGTGGAGGCCATGCCCATGATGGCCCAGCACACCCTGACGGTGGTGACGGATATGGACCTGTTCCGGCTGGACGAGGGGCAGCGGGGGCTGCTGATCAATCTGCTGGGGGATTTCCCGGAATACGGCACGTTGGTGTTTGTATACGACGTGCTGCCCTATAAGCGGGACGGCAAAATGAAGAAGCTGTGCGCCGCCATCGGAGACCACGCGCAGGAGGTGGAGTTCTGCCAGCAGGAGCGGGATCAGCTGCTGCGGTGGATGAAGCGGCGGTTCGCGGCGGAGGGCCACGACATCGACACGGCCACGGCGGACCATCTGCTGTTCACCTGCGGCACGCTGATGACAGACCTGGTGCCGGAGATCGGGAAGATCGCCGCCTATGCCAAGGGGGAGCGCATCACCGTGGCAGACATCAACGCCGTGGCGGACCCCATTCTGGACGCCCAGGTGTTCGACATGACCAACAGCATCACCGCCGGAAAATACGACGACGCGGCCCGGGTACTGGGGGAGCTGCTGCGAATGCAGACGGAGCCCATTGTGATCCTGGCGGCGGTGGGCAAGGAGCTGCGGCGGCTGTATACCGCCCGAATGGCCCTGGACGGCGGCAAGGACCGGCTCTGGCTGAAGCAGCTGTGGAACATGAGCAGCGATTACCCGGCCAAGCTGCTGATGCAGGCGGCCAGAAAGGTGGACCACGACTGGTGCCGGACGGCGGTGCTGCGGTGCCAGCAGCTGGACCGGCGGATGAAGAGCATGAGTATGCCGGATAAGCAGAAGGAGGACGAATTGAAGCTGTTTCTGATGGAATTGGCGGGGCGCAGATGAAGCCCCGGGTAAAAGAGGTCATCGTGGTGGAGGGGCGGTATGACCGCAACGCCCTTTTGCAGGCGGTGGACGCCACGGTGGTGGAGACCGGTGGGTTTTCCGTGTTCAACGACCGGGAGAAGCTGGCGTTTTTGCGGCGGCTGGCGGAAAAGCGGGGGTTGATCCTGCTGACGGACCCGGACGGGGCGGGCTTTGTGATCCGGAACCACCTGAAGGGGGCCATCCCCCGCCAGCAGCTGAAGCAGGCCTATGTCCCGGATATCGCCGGGAAGGAGCGGCGCAAGCGCCATCCCGGCAAGGAGGGCAAGTTAGGAGTGGAGGGCATGCGGCCGGAGGTGCTGCTGGAGGCCCTGCGGCGCTGCGGCGCCACCCTGGAGGGGGAGGACGCCCCGGCCCCCGGCGGGGACCTGACCAAGGCGGACATGATGGACAAGGGTCTGGTGGGGCCGAACTCCGCCGCCCGGCGGCAGCAGGTGCTGCGGGACCTGGGTCTGCCGGAGCACCTGACGGCCAACGGCCTGCTGGAGGCCCTGAATCTGCTGCTGACACGAGAGGAGTTTGAGAAGCTGTGACGGAGCCATTGGAGATCGAGCGGAAATTCCTGATCGAAATGCCGGACCGGACCCTGCTGGACCGGTGTCCGGTGCGGTGGGAGATATGGCAGACGTATCTGCTGTCCCGGCCCGGCGTCAGCGCCCGGGTCCGCCGCCGGGTGGGGGAAACGGAGCAGTTTTTCCACACCGAAAAGCAGCGCCTGACGGACCGCACCTGCGTGGAGCGGGAGCGGGAGATCGACGCCCGGGAATATGAGGCCCTGCTGGCACAGCGGGACCCGGCGCGGGTGACCATCCACAAGGTGCGCTATTGCCTGCCGGAGGGCGGGCTGGTGTTCGAGATCGACGTGTATCCCTTCTGGCGGCGGCTGGCGGTGATGGAGGTGGAGCTGCAGCGGGAGGACCAGAGCTTCACCGCGCCCCGGGGGCTTCGGGTGCTGCGGGAGGTATCCGGCGACCGGCGGCTGAAAAACGCCGCCCTGGCGGGCCATGTGCCGCCGGAGGAAGAATTGTTGGCAGAAGCCGCCGGAAATGGAATAACTGTAGAAGCCGCCGGAAATGGAATAACTCCCTTGCACGGAAGTCCGGAATGTGGTAAAATAATCTGAAAATACCGGCGGGGGAACAACTGCCGGTGCATTTTCGCGGAAATCGTGCTGCGGCACGGATTCGATATCTATACGCATACATAGGAGGAACCAAAAATGTCTTTCATGATCGAAACGTCTGCCCGTCATATCCACCTGACCCAGGAGACGGTGGAGAAGCTGTTCGGCGAGGGCTATCAGCTGACCGTTCGCAAGCCCCTGTCCTATCCCGGCCAGTATGCCTGCAACGAGCGGCTGACCATCGTGGGGCCCAAGAAGGAAATGGCCAACGTGTCCATCCTGGGGCCCACCCGTAAGGCCGACCAGGTGGAGGTCTCCGCCACCGACGCCCGCACTCTGGGCATCACGGCTCCCGTCCGGGAGAGCGGCCATGTGGAAGGCTCCGGCGCATGTAAGCTGGTGGGCCCCAAGGGCGAGGTGGAACTGAGCCAGGGCGTCATCATCGCCAAGCGGCATCTGCATGTCCGCCAGGAGGACGCCGAGAAGATGGGCGTCAAGGATAAGGAGATCATCAAGGTGGCCTGCGGCGGCGAGGGCCGCAAGCTGATCTTCGACGACGTGGTGGTCCGCGTCAACGTGGACGGCGCCACCACCATGCACATCGACACCGATGAGGCGCAGGCCGCCGGCAACCCCACCGTGGGCGAGATCTATCGGTAAATCATCCGACTCTAAAGGGGGTGCGCACTGCGCACCCCCAGCTTGTCAAAAAACATTTTTGACAAGCTGGGGGCGGTTTTTCAGAACTTCAAAAAATTCTGAAAAACAAGTGATTGCAAACGAAAGACACCCCTGATGGGTTTCTTTCGTAACGATCTTCCTTTCCGATGGTGAAAGTCCCCACTCTTTTGACAGTCTTGCAGGGTGCGCGATGCGCACCCTGCGCTTTAACAGGTTTTTACAGAAAAGGAGCGTGACCTATGGCGACCACTCTTATCCGAAATGCCCAGGCCATCGTCACCGTGGACCGGGAGGACCGGGTGCTGCGGGGCGAAAACATCCTGGTGCAGGACAACGTGATCCGATACATCGGGCCGGAGGAGCGCCCGGCGGACCGCGTCATCGACGCCTCCCACTGCTTTGTGTATCCCGGTCTGGTGAACACCCACCACCATCTGTACCAGACCTTCACACGGAACCTGCCGAAGGTGCAGAAAATGGAGCTTTTTCCGTGGCTGCGGACTCTGTACGAGATCTGGCGGGGCCTGGACGAGGACTGCATCTATTACAGCTCCCTGGTGGGGCTGGGCGAGCTGCTGAAATACGGCTGCACCACCTGCATGGACCACCACTATGTGTTCCCCAGGGTGGGATCGGAGCACTTCATCGACCAGCAGTTCCGGGCGGCGGACCTGCTGGGGGTCCGGTTCCACGCCACCCGGGGCAGTATGTCCCGGGGCAAAAGCGACGGCGGTCTGCCGCCGGACGATCTGGTGCAGGATGTGGACACCATCCTGCGGGACAGCCAGAGATTGGTGGAGAAATTCCACGATACATCCCGGTTTTCCATGTACCAGGTGGCCCTGGCCCCGTGCTCGCCCTTCAGCGTGACCACGGACCTGCTGAAGCAGTCGGCGGTCCTGGCCCGGTCCATGGGGGTGCGGCTGCACACCCATCTGTGCGAGACCAAGGACGAGGAGCGGTTCACCCTGGAGGCCGTGGGTATGCGGCCCCTGGCGTATATGGAGAGCTGCGGCTGGCTGGGAGAGGACGTGTGGTACGCCCACGGCATCCACTTCAATGATCAGGAGCTGCGCCTGCTGGCCCAAACGGGGACAGGCGTGGCCCACTGCCCGGTGTCCAACATGAAGCTGGCCTCCGGCGTGTGCCGGGTGCCGGATATGCTGGAGCTGGGGGTGCCGGTGGGACTGGCCGTGGACGGTTCGGCGTCCAACGACTGCTCCAACCTGCTGGCGGAGATCCGGGCGGCGTACCTGCTGCACCGGCTGACCTACAGTGCCAAGGCCCCCACCGGGTATGACCTGCTGAAAATGGCCACCATGGGCAGCGCCCGGCTTCTGGGCCGCCAGGACGAGATCGGCAGCCTGGAGGTGGGAAAGGCGGCGGACCTGTTTCTGCTGGACGTGGACCTGCTGGAGCTGGCCGGGGCCAAGCTGGACCCCGCCTGTATGCTGGGAACCGTTGGCTATGCCCGCCCGGCGGAGCTGGTGATGGTCAACGGCCGGGTGGTGGTGGAGCACGGCCGTGTGCTGGGTATGGACGAGGAACAGACCCGCGTCCGGGCCCAGCAGCTGGTGGACGGGATGCTGCAAAAAGCGGAATAAGCAAAACAACCGGGTACGGCACGCCGTACCCGGTTGTTGGTTATATGTGTTCAATCAGGGCCACGGCGTGGGCGGACATGCCGGAGCCGTCGCCGGTGAAGCCCAGGTGCTCCTCGGTGGTGGCCTTGACGTTGACGCAGCCGGGGTCGATTTCCAGGGCAGCGGCCAGATTCTCCTGCATCTGACGGCGGTATGGGCCGACCTTAGGGGCCTGGGCGATGAGGGTGGCGTCGATGTTCACCACCCGGTATCCGGCGTCTGCCAGGGCGTCCCGGACCCGGGACAGCAGCACCAGGCTGGAGATGTTCAGAAAAGCGTCGTCACTGTCCGGAAACAGGCGGCCGATGTCACCCAGGGCGGCGGCACCCAGCAGGGCGTCCATCACCGCGTGGGTCAGCACGTCGGCGTCGGAGTGGCCGTCCAGCCCCCGGTCATAGGGGACGTGGACGCCGCCCAGGATCAGGGGGCGTCCGGCGGTGAGCCGGTGGACATCGTAGCCGTGGCCCATGCGCAGATTCGTCATCTGTCCCGCCCCCGGAGGATGGCCTCGGCGATCAGCAGGTCCAGGGGGGTGGTGATCTTGATATTCTCCCGGCTGCCCGTGGCCAGGTAGACTTCCTTGCCCAGACGCTCCACGGCGGAGCAGTCGTCGGTGATCTCGGCTCCGGCGTCGATGGCGGACTGGAGGGCGGCCTTCAGCAGGCTGGCCTCGATGACCTGGGGGGTGTATACGGCGAAAAGGGTGGAGCGGTCCGGCGTGGAGAGGACGCGGCCATCGGTGGGGTCTGCGGCCTTGATGGTGTCGGTTACCGGAACGGCGGGGGCTGCCGCATTGGTGCGGCAGGCCAGGCGGATGATCTCGTCAAACTCCGCCGGGTCCACCAGGGGACGGGCGGCGTCGTGAACGGCCAGAAGCCCCGCCTTGGGGTTGGCCTCCAAGGCGGCGGCCAGGACGGACTGGGCCCGGGTGGAGCCGCCGCGGACCACCTTGACGGGCTTGTGCAGGCCGCAGCGGCCGCACAGGTCCGCCACGGTGAGAAGCAGGTCCTCCCGGGTGGCGACGATGATCTCGTCCACCAGCTCGGTCCGGTCGATGGCGCACAGGGTGCGCATCAGCACCGGCGCGCCGCACAGGTCCGTCAGCAGCTTGTTCTGGCCGCCCATGCGGGCGGAGGATCCGGCGGCGGGGACAATGGCCGAGCAGAAAGGGCGGGTCTTATCCTGGACCCGGCGGATTTTATCAAACAATTTTCCCATAGTTACGCTCCCAGCATCATGGCTTCGTTGATCCGCTGCTCCACAGCGGGGTAATCGTCCGTTCCCTCCACCAGCACCACCTCGGAGATGAGGATCTGCTTGGCGCTGTGGAGCATTTTGCGCTCGCCGTTGGACAGGCCCCGGCGGTGGTCCCGCCACATGAGGCCCTTGATGACCCAGGCCACCTCCAGCAGGTCGCCGCTTTTCAGCCGGGCCAGATTGTCCCGGTAGCGCTGGTTCCAGTTGGAGGACATCTGCACCTCCAGCGTGGGGATGGCGGAGAGCACCTGGCAGATGTGCTCCGCCGTGGACAGACACCGCAGGCCGATCTGACAGCAGGCATCGATGGGGATCTTCAGCACCAGCCCCCCGGCGGGCATGCGGAACACATAGTAGCTGCTGACCCGGCTGCCCAGGCGCTCGTGGGTGATGCGCTCGATGATGCCGGCCCCGTGCATGGGGTGGACCACCTTATCGCCGATCAGAAACATGGCGGCGTCTCCTTTCCGGAATATAATTTTTCACAAATATATTATACCGGAACGGACCGGATTTGGCAAGAGGGAAAAAGACTATACGGAATCTTAGCAGGCGGGCGGATTGCATTCCCTACCGGAGGGGTGTATAATACCGGCGGGAAAAAATACCCGAAGGAAAGGGGTTTGAGGTACTGTGCTGGAATTTTTGGAGAAGGAACAGATCGACAAGGGGATCATTCAGGGGATCCGGGAATACCGGGAGAAGTATCCGGCGGCGCCGGAGCTGGCGGGGCGGGTGCCCCGGCCCCGGTATCACTATTACGGAAAGGACGTGTGGGAGGCGGCGGCTGCGGCTCTGCTGTGCGGCGAGAATCTGCTGCTGGCAGGCAGCAAGGCTACCGGCAAGAACGTGCTGGCGGAGAACCTGGCCATGGCCTTCGGACGTCCGGCCTGGGACGTGTCGTTCCATGTGAACATGGACGCTGCCAGCCTCATCGGCATGGACACCTTTGTCGACGGACGGGTGGAGTTCCGCCCCGGACCGGTGTACCGCTGCGCCCAGTGCGGCGGCTTCGGCGTGCTGGACGAGATCAACATGGCCAAAAACGAGGCGCTGGCGGTGCTGCACGCGGTGCTGGACTTCCGCCGCGCCATCGACGTGCCCGGGTACGACCGCATCCCGCTGGCCGAGGAGACCCGCTTTATCGCCACCATGAACTACGGCTACGCGGGCACCCGGGAGCTGAACGAGGCGCTTACCTCCCGCTTTGCGGTGGTGCAGATGCCCACCATCACGCAGGATAATCTGGAAAAGCTGCTGCGGGCGCAGTTCCCGGATCTTACCGCAAAATATGTGCACCAGTTTGCACTGCTGTTTCTGGACCTGCAGAAAAAGTGCGACAGTGCCGAGATTTCCACCAAAGCGCTGGATCTGCGCGGTATGCTGGACGCGCTGCGGCTGATCCGCAGGGGCATCCCGGCCGGGGCGGCGCTGGATATGGGCATCACCAACAAGGCCTTTGACTCCTACGAGCAGGGGCTGATCCGGGACGTGATTGCCGCGCGCATCCCGGCCAAGCTGGATGCCGGAAAGCTGTTTGCCTGATGGACGCCCAAAGCTACACCGCGCAGGAGCGGCGCGCGGCCAATCAGGTCTGGGCCGCTGCCGGAGCCTACGGCTTTGAGCCGCTGTTTCTGGCTCGCAACACGGACGGCACTATTGATTTTTACATGAACTGCATCGTAGGGCTGGTGCATAAATACTACGGTGACGCGCTGATCCGGGACATTTTTTCTGCTTGGGAGGGCGACACACGCCAGCCCATGCTGGACGATATGGCGTGGCTGTACTTAGAGAACGCCGCATACCGGCTGGAGCTGCCCCGCCGCCCGGTGCTGGAGGCGCTGCGGTTTGCCCACGCGGACTACTTTTTTGCCATCCAGTACAAGCTTTCGCGGCAGGAGTGGATGGCGAAAAACCAGCTGGTG
>OHTU01000677.1_pt1 | contig 11982 bp, 10 predicted proteins | sample 1578961 | NCBI WGS metagenome assembly OHTU01 (sample SAMEA3879582, study PRJEB24766) | human gut metagenome | biome: human-associated habitat; feature: feces | place: USA | collected 1985/1987 | reverse complement strand
CGGTCAACGCCATTTTGCAGCTGCTGGAAAATCAGGCCGAGCGGGTAGCCCTGTGCGCGCCCACCGGCCGCGCTGCCAAGCGGCTCAGCGAGCTGACCGGCCGCAAGGCCAGCACCATCCACCGCCTGCTGGAGGTGGACTACACCGGCGGCGTGGTCAGCTTTATCCACAACGACAAAAACCTGCTCAAGTGTGACGTGGTCATTCTGGACGAGATGAGCATGGTGGACGTCAAGCTGTTTCAGGCACTCATTGCGGCACTGCGCTACACCTGCCGTATTATTATGGTAGGCGATGCCGACCAGCTGCCCAGTGTAGGTGCGGGCAACATCCTCAGCGAGGTCATCCGCTCCGGCTGCGTGCCCACCGTCTGCCTGAACGAGATCTTCCGGCAGGCAAAACGCAGTCTCATCGTGGAAAACGCGCACCATATCATCTCCGGCGAGCCGCTGCAAAAGGGCAGCAAGACCGACGACTTCTTCTTCCTGGAAACGGACGGCGAGGCTGCGCAGCGTCTGGTGTGCGACCTTGTCACCACCCGGCTGCCCCGGAGCTACGGTTTTGACCCCATCCGGGATATTCAGGTGCTGTGCCCCACAAAGCTTGGCCCCACCGGCACACAGGCACTGAACGTGGAACTGCAAAACCTACTCAACCCGCCCCAGAAGGGCAAGCCCCAGCTGCAAAGCGCCGCCCGGGTGTTCCGGGTAGGGGACAAGGTGATGCAGGTGCGCAACAACTACGAGATCGTCTGGAACCGCATCGGCGGTGAGCAGGGCGTAGGTGCCTACAACGGCGATATCGGTATCGTGGAAAGCATCAACCTGCGGGAGCGCTCCATGGTGGTGCGCATGGACGACCGGCGGCTGCTCTACCCGGCAGAAAACCTGAACGAACTGGAGATCGCCTACGCCATCACGGTGCACAAAAGTCAGGGCAGTGAGTTCCCGGCGGTGATCCTGCCGGTGGCACAGGTGCCGCCAAGGCTGTGTTACCGCAACTTGTTCTACACCGGTGTCACCCGCGCGCGCAGGCTGTGCGTTGTGGCGGGCCGCAGGGACGTGGTGAACAGCATGATGAGCAACATCCGGCAGAACCTGCGTTACAGCGGCCTGTGCGCCCTGCTGCAGGCTGGACAGCCGCCGGAGCAGCTCAGCACAGAAGGGAAGAGCTCCTGATAAAACCGCGCAGAACAGCGGCAAAGCTTGTATACTTTTTGCCGCAACTATGTTATACTAAAGCAGTCTTTGTTTTTTGCCCGCCGCTGCGGGCGTTACATACATGATAGAGGAACGCAGAGAAAGGATTCAGGCAATTATGGCACAGAATGATATCGGCATCGACCTTGGTACTACTACCATCATCATCGCGCAGGAGGGCAAGGGCGTAGTGCTCAACCAGCCCAGCGTTGTGGCAATGGATACCCGCAAGAACACCGTGTTGGAGGCCGGCGACAAGGCACTGGCCATGGTGGGACGCACTCCCAACTATATCTCCGCCATCTTCCCGCTGAAGGATGGCGTCATCAGTGACCACACCATGACCCGGGAGCTGATCTGCCGCTTTGTCAAGCAGGTGTACAGCTCCCACATGGTCAAGCCCCGGGTGGCAGTGTGCGTGCCCGCCGCCATTACCGGCATTGAGAGCGATGCCGTGGTGGAGGCTGTGGTGGCAGCCGGTGCCCGTCAGGTGTACCTGATCGATGAGCCTATTGCCGCTGCTCTCGGCTCCGGCATCGACATCACCCTGCCGGACGGCCGCATGATCATTGATATCGGCGGCGGCACCACCGATATCGCTGTCCTGTCTCTGGGCGGCAAGGTCAAGGCCACCAGTGTGCGCGTGGCCGGTAACCACTATGATGAGGAGATTCTCAAGCACGTCCGCAACAAATACAGCATCGCCATCGGCCAGCGCACCGCCGAGGAACTGAAAAAGCACGTTGCCTGCTGCCCCCAAAAGACCGATTTCCACGAGAGCATGGAGATCAAGGGCCGCAGCCTGCTTACCGGTCTGCCGGTGCGCGTGACCGTTTCCACCGACGACCTGTACGAGCCGGTGATGATGCTCAGCGAGCAGATCGGCACCGCAGCCCATCAGGTGCTGGAAAAGACTCCGCCGGAGCTGGCAGGCGATATCTACCGCAACGGTGTTATGCTGACCGGCGGCGGTGCCCAGCTGCACGGCCTGACCGAATATCTGAGCCAGGAACTGAAGGTGGAAGTCACCGTCTCGCCGGACCCTGTAAACTGCGTTGCACTGGGCACGGCACAGAGCCTTTCCATCGGTGATAAGCTGGAAACCGGCTTTACGGATGCCACCCCGCGCATCGGCCGCCGCTAAGCTTGGTTCGTTTTGTCCATGTCATATCACAAAGCAGCAAAAATAAAATTTGTTAATTTTTGTTGAAATGAATGGCAAAATACGGTATACTATACCCAAATTGATTTTCTGCTGACGATGTTGTATCGCTTGCAGTATCCAACAAACAGGAGGAAAAACCATGGACTTAGGTTTCGATGTGGTCGTTACCATTACTGGTATCGTGCTGGTGTTCCTGATCCTCGTGCTGCTGATGGCTATCATCACGCTGGAGGGCAAGATCTTCGACTCGATGAATGCCAAGAAGAAGGCCGCCAAGACTGCTGCACAGGCACCTGCCGCAAAGCCCGCTGCCGCTCCGGTACAGCAGGCTGCGCCCGCTCCTCAGGTAGAGGAGGGCATCCCCGGTGATGTGGTGGCCGCCATTATGGCTGCTATCCATGCAATGGGCAACGGCAAGTATACCCTCAAGGCAGTGCGTCGTGGCAAAAATGGCTGGGGCAAGGCCGGCGTGAACGACACCACGGCCCCGTTTTAACACAGGAGGAAGAGCATGACACAGTTTATTGATACTCTGGTCGGTATTTTCCAAAGTTCCGGCTTTGCACAGTTTGGCCAGCCCGGCGGCTGGCTGTACGCCGTGATGATCTGCGTGGGCTGCTTTCTGCTGTACCTCGCCATCGTCAAGGAGTTCGAACCCCTGATCCTGCTGCCCATGGCCTTTGGCATGATCCTTGCCAACCTCCCCGGCAGCGGCATCATTCACATGCAGTACTTCGTTGGTGACGGTCTGGAGCACCCCATGTGGGTCGAGATCCTGAACAACGGCGGTCTGGCCGATATGCTCTACATGGGCGTTAAGCTGGGCATCTACCCGCCGCTGATCTTCCTCGGCATCGGCACCATGACCGACTTTGCACCCCTGATCTCCAACCCCAAGAGCCTGCTGCTGGGCGCTGCCGCACAGTTCGGTATCTTCGGTACTTACATGGGCGCCCGTCTGCTGGCCGCTACCGGTCTGGTGGACTTCACCCAGAAGCAGTCCGCTGCCATCTCCATCATCGGCGGTGCCGACGGCCCCACCGCTATCTTCGTTACCTCCCGTCTGGCACCTGAGCTGCTGGGCAGCATTGCCGTGGCGGCATACAGCTACATGGCACTGGTGCCCGTTATCCAGCCGCCCATCATGAAGGCATTGACCACCTCCAAGGAGCGCTCTGTGGTCATGAAGCAGCTGCGCACCGTCTCCAAGACCGAGAGGATCATCTTCCCCATCATGGTCGCTATCATTGTTTCCCTCATCGTGCCGGATGCCGCCGTTCTGGTCGGTATGCTGATGCTGGGCAACCTGATGAAGGAGTGCGGCGTTGTGGATCGTATCCAGAAGACCGCCGGTAATGAGCTGATGAACATCATCACCATCTTCCTGGCTCTGTCTGTGGGCTGCACCACCAGTGCAAACACCTTCCTGAACACCCGCACCCTGTTCATCATCGTGCTGGGTCTGATCGCCTTCTCCTTCGGCACCGCAGCCGGTGTGCTGTGCGGCAAGGTTATGTACAAGCTGACCGGCGGTCAGGTGAACCCCCTGATCGGTTCTGCCGGCGTTTCCGCCGTGCCTATGGCCGCTCGTGTTTCCCAGAAGGTCGGCCAGAGCGAGAACCCCTCCAACTTCCTGCTGATGCACGCCATGGGCCCCAACGTGGCCGGCGTTATCGGTTCTGCCGTTGCTGCTGGTATCCTGATCAACATCTTCGGCTAAGCAAAACCTGAAACACTATCTCAAGAGCCATCGCACAGCCTTGTGCGGTGGCTCTTTTTGTGCAGGACGATTTCAAATGGCCTCCGCTGCGCTTTGGCCATATTCAGCGGAATTATGATTTATTATTTTGGGATAACGGAGCGTCTGCGGATGCTCCGTCATCCCATTTTCACGGGAGAGGACGTAAGAGGTTACAGCAGCCGTTTCCAGTTACGACCCCTTCTGTGAAAAAGAGGTTCTGAAACGCCCGCAGGCGTTTCAGAATCTCAAATATTAAAATATACTTTCCTTGAACAATGGCCAGAGCGGCAGCGGAGGCCATTCAAAATCGTGTTAGCATTAGTTTTTTCCTGTTTGTGTTTGGCTGCTGCTTGTGCTATCATAGAGAAAAACAGGGCGCAAAACACCCCAAAACAGGAGGGAGCCGTTATGGAAAAAATCAAGCTTGAGGTTGCAGGTGTCCCGGCTGTCCTGTACGGCAAGCGCAGCCGTAAGGTCTATCTCTATGTCCATGGCAAAAACGGCAGCGCGGCCGAGGCAGCCCGCTTTGCCCGCACAGCCTGCCCGGCAGGCTGGCAGGTGCTGGCTGTCGATCTGCCGGAGCACGGCACCCGAAAAAACAGCCCGGAAAAGCTGGTGCCGTGGGTGGTCACCCGAGAGCTGCAGGCAGTCTACGCCCGGATGCAGCCGGTGTGGAAGCATATCTGTGTGTACGGGGTCAGTATCGGGGCGTGGTTTGCCATGCAGGCGTTGCAAACGCAGCAGCCGGAAAAGGCGCTGCTGGTGTCTCCGATCGTGGATATGGAAAAACTCATCCTTGACCTGATGCAGCAGGCAGGGGTAACGGAGGAGCAGCTGCGCACGGCAGGGGAGATCCCCACCGCCATGGGCGAGACCCTCTCGTGGCCGTATCTGTGCTGGGTAAGGGAACACCCCTTGCACTGGAAAGTGCCCACACAGGTGCTCTATGCTGATACAGACCCCCTTACCGGGCACACCGCCATGGAGCAGTTCCGGCAGCAGACCGGGGCGCATCTGACCATTTTGGAGGGCGGGGAACACTGGTTCCATACCGAGACCCAGCTGGCCGCTCTGCAAAGCTGGGAAAGCTGTCATTTATAATAGGCCGTTTCTCTTTTCCTCAGTCTGTGAAAATGTAAGCCCGGAAAATCCGCAGATTTTCCGGGCTTACATATAAAATACGCTTCCACAACAAAACGCCGCTGACGGCTTTGTGTATCGTCAGCGGCGTTTTGTTTATTGAAAACAGGATTGTGAATGGCAGAATCAGACGTTTGCCTCGCTGTTGTGCTCAGCCTTCTTGTAAGCGGAGAAGGAGTGGAACACAATGTTCAGGCCCAGCACGATCAGCAGCACGGCAAGGATCAGCTGCAGGCCGTTTGCGATGAACACAGCGCCCCAGGTGGTCTCACCGGCAGGAATGGTAACAGAAGCGGCAGTGCTGATGGCCTTGACCATAGCGATCAGACGCTGCACCAGTGCGGTAAAGGTAACGCACAGCATGATGACCAGAGGGGGGAACAGCATCTTGTTGCTGCGGCCGGTCACCTTCAGGAACACGCACAGGGTAGCCAGCACCAGTGCGCTCAGCAGCTGGTTGGCAGAACCGAACAGAGGCCAGATGTTGGCGTAACCGATCTTGGTCAGGATAAAGCCGAACACCAGCGTGATGAAGGTGGAGAAGTACACATTGCAGAACAGCTTGCGCCAGCCCTCAGCGTGCTCCATGTCGTCCACGCTGAACAGCTCTTGGAAGCTCATGCGGCCAATGCGGGCCACGGCATCCAGACTGGTCAGTGCCAGTGCGGAAACGCACATGGTCATGAACACGGTAGCAGCGTAGGCGGGCACGCCGAACATCTCAAAGAAACCGGCAACGCCGCGGCTGAAGATCTGGAACGGGGTACCAGCAGCGGGGGTACCGTCAGCAGCAGCGGCTGCACCGGCAACGCAGAGGGCCAGAACAGCCAGCAGGCTTTCCAGCACCATAGCACCGTAACCAACCTTCAGCATATCCTTTTCGCTTTCAACCGTCTTGGAAGAAGTACCGGAGGAAACCAGGCTGTGGAAGCCGGAAACAGCACCACAGGCAACGGTGACGAACAGGATGGGGAACATGGTGCCCAGCTTCTCGTTGGTGAAACCAGTGAAGACAGGCAGGTTCATGGTGGGGTGTGCCACCAGCAGGCCAACCACAGCACCCACGATCATGGCCACGAACATAAAGGTGGTCATGTGGTCACGGGGCTGCTTGAGCAGCCACATGGGCAGCACAGCAGCAAAGAAGATATACACAAAGGTGATGTAGCTCCAAGCGGCCTTACCCAGGATCAGGGGCAGGTTTGCGCCGATGACAAAGGACAGCACGATGAACACGATGCTGATAACGCTTTCCTTCCAGCCGGAGAAGCTGAACTTCTTCTGCAGCAGGCCAAAGACAACGGCAAACACCATGAACATGATGGACACCATACCGGCAGCGCCGTTGGTCTTGGCAGCTTCAACCATTGCGCCGTCTGCGCCGAAGGCATTGAAGGTGCCAGCAACCATGTCCGCAAAAGCGGCAATCACGATGCCGCAGAACAGCCAGCAGAACAGCAGGAACAGCTTGCGGCCGGTCTTGCCGATATACTTTTCAATCAGCATACCCATGCTCTTGCCGTCGTTCTTAACGGAAGCATACAAAGCACCAAAGTCGGTAACGGCACCGAAGAAGATGCCGCCCAGCAGCACCCACAGCAGCACCGGCAGCCAGCCGAAAGCTGCGGCCTGAATGGCACCGGTGACAGGGCCTGCACCGGCAATGGAGCTGAACTGGTGGGCAAACACCGTCCAACCGTTGGTGGGCACATAGTCCCGGCCATCCTCGTGGACGACTGCCGGGGTCTTGGCAGCGGGGTCGATGCCCCATTTGTTGGCCAGCCAGCGGCCGTAAAGCACATAAGCGCCAAACAGGCACACCGCTGCGATCAATACGATGACCAGCGTATTCATAGTTTTCTACCTCTTTCCTTTTTTCACTCCGCAACAGGTTCGGAACGATGGGATGCCGTCCGGCAAAGCGCTTCCCCGGAGCGTAAAAAACCTTCGTCCTCAGCACATGACCGGGCTTTCCGGCCACACTCCGAAGACGAAGGCTTCTGCTCCCGCCTGCTAGGGCAGGAGCAATACTCCGCGGTACCACTTCGCTTGCTGTGTTAAAACAGCCACTCTCCCACGCATGGTATACTGACCATGCTGCCCGATAACGTGGGCTGGACGGCACCATGCTACTTGGGGCACAAAATCCGGTTCACACAGGCTGCTCGCAGGCGAGGATCCTCTGCTCCTGACTGCCGCTTTTTCACCCGAGAAGCGGCTCGCTGAAAGAGGGTGATGCAGAAGATCATGTCCTGTTCCTTGCATTTGCTGAATGATTGTGTCCTACTTTATTCCCGTTTTCATCAATTGTCAATATTTCTGTAACAAGTTCAGAGGATACGCCAATTCAAGCCATTTTCCGGGAATAATTTTTAGATGATTTTCTTTCATGTGTGAAGAGAACAAAACTGAATATGCTCTTAATTGAAAACCATTCACCAACAGGTCTTGACTTTCACACTTTGAAGTGCTAAAGTAATAGCGTGCAGAATATTCCGTGCGGCAGCACTGTCTGCTTTGCCTGCTGCCGCCGCTGTTATAATAAGGAGAAAAACAATGGCTGAAAAAAATTCCAGAAGAAACGAGACGACGGATGCACTGTTTGATGCCATCCTCAGTCTGGAGAGCCGGGAAGAGTGCTACGCCTTTTTTGAGGATCTGTGCACTGTAAAGGAGATCTCGGATATGGCGCAGCGCCTGCAGGCCGCAAAGCTGCTGCTGGACGGTGCCACCTATGAGCAGATCGTCAAGGCGGTGGAGATCAGCACCGCCACCATCAGCCGCATTAACCGCTGCATCCAGTACGGCACCGGCGGCTACCGGCAGACCATTGAAAAGGTGCGCGAAAAGGCAGAAAAGCAGTAACAGCTGCACCCGCCGCAGCATAGGATAGGGCACACGACCGGAAAGGAAGGTTTTGCCCTATGATGATCGATACCCCCTGTGCCCGTTCTCAGTGTCCGGAGATGCCCAAGGTCAGCTTGGATCAGGCTGTTGTGGACCTGATGGAAAGCATTGCCTTGCAGGAAACGGCGCTCAGCCACATTTTGTGTGCCGAAAGCCGGAAGATGCAGAAGGCCATGGATCTGGATGGCTTGGATCTTTGCAAGCTGCTGGAGGTGAACGACTCCGCCACCAATATGGTGCACGCCGTCGCAAACCTTGAACTGGTGCTCAAGGATAAGCTGGAGTTCGTTTCCAACAACCTCTATGTCCCGGGGGACAGCGGCTGCCCATCACCTGCGCAGTAATGTTTTTTGCGTGGGACGATCTTTACTGCAATCTAACCCGTGAAAATGCAATGTCGGGCAGCCCGCAGGCTGCCCGACATTGCTTTGAATCGTTCTGCCGCAAGGGAGGCTGCTGCACAAAACAGGGTGCAGCAGCCTCCCTTTTTATGAAAATCCTGCATAAGAGACAGAAAAATCTTTTGTTGGAATTGCTGATGTATCAAATCTGTGCTATACTATTGGATGTATCACCATGAAAGCGAGGAATAAAACATTGCTGCATTATGATGCGATCCTATTTGATGTGGACGGGACGCTGATCGATTCGGCCCCCGGTATCATTCATACATTGCAAGAGGTTTTCTGCACCATGGGTGTGGATGTATCCGGCATCAACCTGCGCCGGTATCTGGGTCCGCCCCTGCGCAAAAGCTTCGGTGAGCACTTCACCGACCCGGCGCTGATCGAAAAGGCCACCGACCTTTACCGCACGAGCTACGCGGTGAAGGGCAGCCACGAGTGTGCCGTGTTCCCGGGTGTTCCGCAGATGCTGCAAACCCTGAAGCAGGCTGGTTTTATTTTGTGCACCGCCACCTCCAAGCCCACCAAGGTGGTCACCCCTATTTTGGAGGAGCAGGGTCTGGCGCAGTATTTTGATTTTATCGGCGGTGCCTCCATGGACGAGAGCCGGGACACCAAGACCGAGGTCGTGCGTTATGTGCTCAGCCAGCCCGCCTTGCAGGGCAAGCGGGTGCTGATGGTGGGCGACCGCAACGATGATATGCGGGGCGCTGCCGACTGTGGTCTGGATGCTGCCGGTGTGCTGTACGGCTACGGCAGCCGGGAAGAGCTGGAAGCTTTCCATCCGGTGCTGCTGGCCGAAAGCTGCGCCGACCTTACCGACCGGCTGCTGGCAGCCCGGGTATGACAGGAAGTTTCATTCCTTCGGAAGGAGAATGGATAGAATATGAGAAGCAATAATCAACAGGAGAACAAGGCGCTGACCCCGATGCAGAAGCAGGCGGTGCTGGTGTGCATCGTGTGCGCACTGGCGGCGCTGCTGACCATCGGCATCACCCTTACCATGCTCAAGCGGGGCAAGGACCCGGCGGAGCAGCCGGGGGATTCTTCCATTATTACCCCCGCGCCCGCCCCGGAAGGGGAGGAGGATATCTCTGACCACTACCAGATCAACGAGACTTCCAGCGCACTGCTCACCGGGACTGCTGATGCTGGTGACGCCTATCAGGAGCAGACCCTTTTTATCGGCGATTCCAACACGGTGCGTTTGTACGCCAACGGTCTGATCTCGCTGCAGCAGTTCTGCGCCAAGGAAGGCATTGGCACCAGTGCCGCCCTGAACGAGGGCATCGTTACCTTTAAGCGGGACGATAACCGCTACACCATCGCGCAGGCGGTGGCCAAAATGAAGCCCCGCCGGGTGGTCATTATGCTGGGCACCAACGACAACGGCATGAATACCGAGGACTTTATCAGCAACTACACCGCGCTGGTACAGGCCATTCAGGCCAGCTATCCCTATACCGATATCATCGTCAACACGGTGCCGCCGGTCCCGTCCAACCACTCCAACTACCCCAATATGGATCAGACCCGCATTGATGATTTCAACATGGCGCTGCTGACCATGTGCGAGCAGCTGGGCGTCAAGTTCCTCAACTCTGCCGAGGCACTGAAGGACGCCAACGGCTACGGCAATGTCGATTACTACCAGAGCGGGGATATCCACCTCAAGCCCGCAGGCCTGAAGGTGCTGCTGAAGTATCTGCGCACCCACGCCTACGAGACCGAGGATCGCCGCCCGGATACCAATAATATCCCCACCCGCGCCGAGTATACCGCCAAGCCCAGCTCTGCGGTGGAGGCACCCAGCAGCTCGGAGACGGTCTCCTCCTCTGTTGTTGAGGAAAAAACGGAGTATCAGGCGGACTATCGTGTGGACAAAACCGGCGGCGGCTCCCTGACCTGCGGCGACGAGAGCGGCAAGTCTCTTACCGTCAAGGTGACCAGCGCCGCCCAGAGCGTTAAGGTGACCGCTGTGCCGGAGGACGGCTATGTGTTCGTCAAGTGGAGCGATGGCGTGACCAAGCGCACCCGCACCGATACCAATTTTGACCAGAACGTGGATGTGACCGCTGTGTTTGCAGCGGCCTCTATCCAGGTCAGCAGCAGCGGTAAGGCTGGGCTGGGGGATTCCTATACCTTTAAAGCGACCCTCAAGGGCAAGTATCTGGATGCTTCCAGCATCCGCTGGTATGTCAACGGCAGCGAGGTAACACAGGCTGCCGGTAAGACCACCGTAAAGGGCGAGGTAGACCCCTCCATGGTGGGCGGCACCTTCCGGGTGTATGCCACCGCCAGCTATAATGACTGCACCGTCACCAGCAACAAGCTGGAACTTACGGTCAGCGGTGGAACGTCCGGCAGCACCAGCAGCTCCAGCAGCTCCAGCGCTTCCTCTAAGGAGGATAAGCCTGCATCCTCCAAGGAAGAAACGTCCTCCTCTAAGGAAGAAAAACCGGCCTCTTCCAAGGAAGAGAAACCCGCTTCCTCCAAGGAGGAGAAGCCCGCTTCTTCCTCCTCGAACGGTACTTCTGAAAGCACTGGCAGCTCCTCCAAGGTGGAGAAGCCTGCCTCTTCTGCGGCATCTTCTAAGGAAGAAAAGCCCGTCTCTTCTTCGCAGAGCAGTTCCTCTTCCAAGGAGGAAAAACCAGCCTCTTCTAAAGAGGAAAAGCCCGCTTCCTCCAAAACCGAGGTAAGCGCCAGCAAGGAAGCTGCCAACTAAGGGCACATTTCCTCCTTGCGCCGCATAGGCTGGCGGGAGAGGAAGGTGGAGCCTTATGTACTGGGAAGCGATGCGCACGCCCGCCCTGCCCGGCGAGTATGACGTGACCGATGGCAGCGTGGATTACTACGATACCGACTGGGAAAACGTGGATAACAGCGCACTGGAGGAAGAAATGCAGAAATGCGGTCTGACGCCCTGCGAGGGTAAAACAATGTGTCCGGACAACGCCCCGGCACAAACAGACCTGTCTGCGTATGAAATCGTTTCTGAATAATGGGAAGCCAGCTCTGCCGGGGGTGGGGCTGGCTTCTCCCTGTTGATACACCAAAGTGGGAAATGCTGAAAAGAAAGTGAGATACTATGGCAAAATATTATTGCATCCTGTTCGATGCAGACAATACGCTGCTCAACTTTGACGCAGCGGAAAACAAGGCGCTGGCCGAAACGCTGGTGAACTACGGCATCGAGCCGGACGCCGAGACCGTGCAGACCTACCGCACCATCAACGAGGAACTGTGGCGGCAGCTGGAAAAAGGCCAGATCCGCCGCGAGAAGCTGTTCAGCGAGCGGTTCAGCCGCTTTTTAAAGGCCATCGATGCCGCCGGTGACGGCGCGGAGATGAACCGTTTTTATCTGGAGCAGCTGTCCACCCACCCGGATCTGATGAGCCCGGAGGTGCTGGACGTGCTGCGGGAGCT
>OHTU01000674.1_pt1 | contig 12007 bp, 5 predicted proteins | sample 1578961 | NCBI WGS metagenome assembly OHTU01 (sample SAMEA3879582, study PRJEB24766) | human gut metagenome | biome: human-associated habitat; feature: feces | place: USA | collected 1985/1987 | reverse complement strand
TCATTATCTTGCAAAGCTGCCACTTTACCATAATAAAACAATGCCTTTCCTGCTTTTACACCATCATCCTTATAATAATCTACCGCAATTTTTATCAACGAATCCGACTGCAAACTATCCAGATAGTTTTTATCACGTGCTTGCGTTAGCAGCAATGCATAGTCCGCCCGCTACTTCCCACGAAGCTCCTCCGGATGAGGAATTTGTTCCAACAGCAGCAATGCACTGTCAGGATATACATCCATATACCTCTCTACCTTATCAAAAGCATTGAATACGTTCTTCTCTACGCAAGAACCTAACAGTACGCAAACGGACAAAAGTCCAAGATATAGCAGTTTTTTCATATGAACATGTTCTTTACCAGATTATCATTACGTATAACTCCTATGCCCACAGAATCCTTTTGGAGATAAATATTCACACCAGCCAACGGCAATCCTTTTTCTCCATCAGTCACAATGCCATTTGTCTACGCATTAGAAACAACTGCACAGCAGAATGTTATGAACAGTACTATACATCGCTTCATAATCCATGTATATATAATTAAACTTTGGATGAGAATAAGCTTTTTTACGGCCTCTCCCTTCAAAGATACAAAAAACCGCTTCAACAATGTACAAAAACAAGATAAATGTGACAAACAAAACAAATAGCTCAGAGCTTGTTTCCCCTTACATAGGCTTCCTTTCCATTTTCTGTACGGAGTTATCAGCGCCTATCGGCCGTGATGCGCTCTGCCAACGGCCGTCAACCACTCGACTAACGACCGTCAACAAGGTGCTTCATAACCGTTGAACACCTATTATACTCATAGTTTCCCCATACTGTGCACCTATCTTATTCCTATTATGAGCCCAGCTGCAGTCTATCGGTAAACGGTCTTTTACGAAGTTAATACCGTGTTTACACGAAACGCATATCGTGTAAACTAGATATTTGCAAAATGCTGTACATTCTATTAATACACTAACAAACAAGATATTAACTTACCTTCCGGCGTATTTCCGCTGTGGAAGCAAAAGTTGCTTCCACCTTTTTGAGTTGCTTCCACAGCACTTGTAATGCCGATGAATAAAGGGATGCAGGAAGTAGGTGGAAGTGTGGAAGCAGAAATGATAAAACTAAGCAGAGATAATTTTCCCTTAAAAGCAATAAAACTCCAGAATCTGCTGGAGCAAAGCATCCTGCTTTCCCGGACCTTTTTCCAACTCCACACTTTTCAGGTTATAGAGTTGTGCCAGCAAAGCTGACGACTGCTTCTCGCAAAGACGGGAATCATGTACCTGCTCCATCCAGCAGACGGTCTCTCCCCAAACATCTACCGAAAGATGTGACAAGACTTCTGTCGGGGCTCCCCCCTTCTCCACCTTACGGAAGATTTCGACCAAAGCACACAACAAGCTGGACATTATCTGTTTACAACGGGAATGGGAACGGGATTCCCGGTTTCTGAAACGTAGCAGGAAATAGTACCCCAGCCATAAATAAACGGTGGTGACTTCTGCATGGATTTTCTCTATCCTCTTCCAATGCGCAACCAAAGCAGCATCAATTTCTTCCAGAATCGCATCCGTATCATCTTCTATGTAGTATTTCTGCGCAAGACACTCTATCACGCACCCCCATTTCGCCATATCCACACACTCTTGCGTACGCCCCATCCATACATGGGCTTCCTCCAATATCCGGAATGCCTTTTCTCCACATTCTGGAGCATCATAAAACCGATACTGACGAAACAACAGAAGAGACTGACATAATAACTCATCCAAAGAGTACTCCGCACTTTCCATATTTAAAATTCAAGTATCCATTCAGGTAACAAAATCGAGCAAAAGTAATCATTTCCTAAGAAAATCACGCTGTTTCAGCACAAAAACCGGCAGGAAAAAGAAGATACCGATGACGGACATCACCAGTCCGCCAATGGTACCCGCCGCCAATGGAAACCAGAAAGCCTCCTTGTCCTCACCTATCATGAAAGGGATAAATCCCAGAATGGTAGAAACTACCGTGAGGAAAATAGGAACGACCTTCGCATTCCACGCCTTGACGTAGGCACGAAGAGCGGAAAGACGGGGGAAACGACGTCGGATGCTGTTGTACTCGTTCAGGATATAGATGCTGGCATTCACCGTGATGCCGCACAGCAGGACGAACGAGGCAAAACCGCCCTGGTCGAAGTTCAGCCGGAACCAATAGAAAGTAAGAAATACCCCGATATAAGAAACCGGAATCACAAAGATGATAGCAAGCGGCTGCTTCAGGGAGTTGAACAGAACGCTGGTCGTAAAGAAGATGATGGCTATCACCACCAGCAGAAGCAGGTATTGGCGGTTGTCCTTCTCGCCCCATGACCAACTGTTGCTGTCCGACTCGGCTGTATAACCCATCGGCAACAGTTTGTTGAACTCCTCCAGGACACGTTTCTGTATCTTGTTGCCCATCTCATTGGAGCCGATATATTCGTATTGCAGGCAGAGGCGGTACTGCTGGTTTTCTTTGGCAATCTCCTGCGGCATCTGTCCCTTTTCCACAGTAGTCAGTTCGGAAAGCTTGTAATGCTTGCCGTTTCCTACTCCATAGGGAAAGAACTGCATCGCCCAGATGTCATATTCGGCAGACTGGCGGGAAGAGAGCTTGATTTTCTCCATCCCCTGCTCGGCCGCTACCGAGCCAATCTCCAGATTCTTGCCGAAGATGGGGCGCACCGCAGAGAAAAGCACTTGCGCGTCGATGCCCTCTTGCGCCATGCGCTCCTTGTTCAGGTTGAAGTAGAATTCCCGATAGTCATCCTTCCACCAGGAGAACTCCGAATTGATGAGCACTTCCTTGATACGCCGGTGCGTCAGCAGCTTGGCCTTCAGCTTCTCCGCCCACTCATAGAGTTCGTCGTAGTTGTAGCCGTACATCCTGATGCGGTAGGAGCCGGCACTCTCGCGGACGTCATTACTGAACCCCTGGTCCTGCAATCCGTAGATGCCCCAGCTGCCGCCTCCCAGTTCCAGTGCCTTGCTTATCATATTGGCTTTCAGTGTATAGGGAAAACCGCTGTTCCGGGCTTCCTTCTTGAAATAAATCTGCATACTGGCACGCCGGGGGCTGTAAATGGAAGTATGAAACTGCCTGATTTCCTTGAACCGGCTGAGGTAGGTCTCCATACGTTTCATCAAAGTGTTCATCTGCTCGAGGGTGCTGCCATTGGGAAGGTTGGCGTTGGCATAGAGCACCACCTCCTCATTACGGGTGAAGTAACTGCCTTCGTACACCTTCTGTATGAAAAGCCGCAAGCTGCCGCCCAGCGCCTTGTCCACAACGGGTTTCACCGACTCCTTATAGGTATCCGAACCGAATACCTTATTGTAAGCAGCTTTCCATTTTCCCCCTCCTTCCAGTTTGCCGGGCAACAGAAAAACGGGCAGACCGAAACCCAACAGTAACAGCAGGCATACAGCCCAGCGCCAACGGCACAGAAAACGGATGAGAGCAGAATAGCAGCAGGAGAAATAAACGGGGAAACGTCTGAAAATCCGTCCCAACCTTGTTTTGAATGTTTGCGTCAGCCCCGGCAAGACAAGACGCCTCTTCTTCCCCGTAATCCGCCTCACCAGTCCTATCTTCTCAATCATCGACGGAACAAAGAACAACGCCACCATCAAGGAAACAGCCAGATTGATGATCACTACCGCTGCAAAGTCCTGCAGGTTGAGCCGTATCTTCTCGTCAAGGAAGAAAATGATAACAAGCGCACCCATCGTAGTGAGGGTTGCCGCCAACACCGACAGGAAGGCCTTGAGATTACGCCGGTGCAGAATGTGGTCGGTCATGACAATGGTACTGTCTATCACCAGATTCAGCGAGACAGTGATACCCGCCAGCGAATAAAGCTGCATCTCAAGTCCGAAGAGGTAGTAGAAGATAAGTGCCACCGCTATATTTACAGCCAGGCTGGTAACTATCAGAAAAAGATATTTCAACTTACGAGTAATGAGCCATACAAATACAAGCAGGATGAGTACCGTCAAACCGGTACGGAAGTAAATCTTGTCCAGTTCTTCCCGTATGTACTCGGTCGCATCATAGCTGGTATGCACTTCATATCCGACAGGAAGTACCTGCCGAACAGCTTCCATCTCGTCCATCACGGCACGGTTCAGTTGCAACTGGTTGGCAGTTTCTTCCGCAGTAATGGATAGATAGACGGAATTCAGCCCATTGATGCGGTAATAGCTTTGCGGCTCCTCCTCCATACGGACAGCCGACACCAGTTCGTCCAAGCGGAGCAGTTTCCCGTCGGTAGCCGTCACGGTGATGGCAGCAGGATTAAAACCAAGGGAGTTGCTCTCCGGCACCAGTGCCAGGCGTATCCATTCCCGGCTACCGTTACCTGTATCCACATTGTGCGTACCCAGAAATTCCTTCCGGTAATGCCGCTGTACTGCCTCGCTGATGTCCGATAGGGTCACACCCAGCAAGCGCAACTGTTCACTGTCATATTCCAGTCTCCACTCCATGGGCGTGGCACCGCTGAGTTCCACCTTATAGATACCCGGAATATTTGCCAGCCGCGGCTTGATATGCTCCTCGGCATACTGCTGAATCAATATCGGAGTGGAAGGGGCATTCAGTGTGAAGGACATGAAAGGGCGTGAGGCGTTCTCGTCGGGCACTTTCATGTGAATGGTGGGATAGCTGACACCTTCGGGCAATTGGGGCCACGTCTGCCGGATGATGGTGGAAGCTTCGAAGCGGACTGCCTCGACATCGGCATGCTTGTCCAGCTCCACAGTAATGTTGCCGTAGCCGTTGCCCGAGGTGGAGTTCAGCCGCTTCACTCCGCGGATACGCGCCAGCATGGATTCCAGCTTGCTGGTCACTTCCATCTCCACCACCCGCGACGAAGTGCCAGGCATGCTGAAACCCACCGTGAAGCCGGGCAGGCTGCGTGACGGATTCAGCTTGACGGGAAGCAGCGGTATCAACGCCACCCCTACCAAAGCAAGGCAGACAAACGCCACTATGACGGTGAAGGAAGAAACTCGTTTCATCAGTTATTATAATCAAATTTTTCCGACAGCGAAAATCCGCTGGCAAAGTCGTGCAACGTCAGTTTCCGTATCTTGTAATAATTCAGCCAGTAGTCCTGCAAGGCGGAGATGTAATTGCGTTGCGCTTCCTGCTGGCGGTTCAGCGAGAGGGTCAGGCTGTTGATGTCTGCCTTGCCGATAATGAAGCGCTGGCGGGTTTCGTTATACGCCAGGATGGCAAGGTCGAGGGCCTCTTCGGCACTGGCGACGAGGGCTTGCTGGACGTTGAAGTCACTGACGGTCATGATAACCTCCTCCTCAATGCTGATTTCACTCTGCCGGGCAGAAGTCTTCACCACGTTCAGATTGTTCCTCGCCATGTTGTATTTGCCTTTCCTCACGCCCCAATCCACCAGTGGAATGGAGACACTGACCGACACCATCTCCTGCTGCATGGGATGCCTGTATGCTTCACCGAATTTCTCCGCCACCTGGTTGAAGCCGACGCTGGCGTTGATGCTGGCGTTGAAGCGCGATTCCTTCTTCGTCTTGTCTACTGTCTGCTCGGCTTCCAGCACTTCCTGACGAAGCCCCAGAAATTCCGGATTGTTGGCTTGAGCGGCCAGCAAAGCCTCATCAACCGGTATGGTCAGCGCCCTCGGACGTCCCGGAAGCGACACCCTGATATCCGTGTTCTTCTCCATATTCAGGAAAGATGCCAACGAAAACATGGCGCGCTTCAAGGCACTGGCGGCATTCTGCAAAGTATTGCGGGCGTTCACCACGTCGAGTTTCAGCGTCAGCAGGTCGGCACGGCTGATGGCGGCTATTTTCAAGCGCTGCATGCCGATGCGGTAGAGGGTATCGGTGGAGACGGCATTGTCCTTGGCCAAGTCATATTCCGCCTGTGCCATGGCAAGCGCAAAGAAATAGGTAGTGGCCTGCTCGGATACTCGCTCTGCATTGTAAATATACTCCTTCTTCACCTTTTCGTACTTCAGCGGCTCAATCCTGCGTTCCCAACGGAAAGGATTGTAACCGACCAGACTCTGCGAGTAGCCCAAACGAACCGGAACACTGGTGAACTGGGTATACTTGTTTCCACCGAAGCTCCGCATATAGCCCAGCTCCGTATCCAGATAGAACGTACCGCCCGTCAAGTCGAAATTCTGTCTGACGGCAAGATTGCCGTATGCATAGAAGGATTGCTGGCTGCGATAGATGTCAAGGTCCTGTTCGGAGTCGTAACGCTTGGTGATATCACGGTTGTACTGTGCCGGAGTCATGTTCAGCGTCAGGCTGGGAAGGCGGTTTGCCTTATAGGTGCGGTATTCCCAATAACCGGCCAGATACATGTTCTTGGTGCGGAAGGCTTCCAGCGAACTGTCATTCGCCAGGGCAATGGTCTGCTGCAAATCGAGCGTTATCCGCTGTTGGGCAAAAGCGGAAAGGGCTCCCAGACTGAACAAAAGTATAAGACTTAATTTCTTCATGCTCTTTCTTTTCTATAAATAAACCAATATATCAACGGGATGATGAACAGACTGACCAGTGTCCCCACGAACATCGCCCCAATCATCGCTATGGAAAGCGGCTTCTGCAGCTCCGAGCCCATGTCGAACGAGAACAGCAGCGGAACCATAGCGAAAATGGTGGTGAGCGATGTCATGATGATGGGCCGGAGCCTTCTGCGCCCCGCCTCGTGGATGGCCTCGAGCAACGGCATACCAGCCCTCCGTAATTCATTAATGGCATCCAGCTTTAGGATGGAGTCGTTGATGATGATACCGCACGTCACTATCAGTCCGATGGCAGACATCAGGTTCAAGGTATGCCCGCATATCCACAACAGAAGCAGGGCAAACGCCACATCTATCGGAATTTCCAGCAGCACGATGAGCGGCTGCACGAAGCTTTCGAACTGGGCGGCAAGAATGAAATACATCAGCAGGATAGAGATGAAAAGAATCACCACCAACTCGTCCAGCATCTGGCGGTTGGAGAAGAAACTGCCGGAGAAGGCCGTATCCCAGTCACCCGTGGCATCTGCCTCCCGCTTCACCTTTTCCATCAACTCCGGAGCATCGTCCACTTCATAGAAACGGAACGGTATATATTCACCGTTGCGTCCTGCCGTAATCGTTTTCAAATCCTCGGCCGGACGCACCTTTACCAGCTCCCGAAGCGGAATATGCTCCACTTCGCCCTTACTGTCCGGACGGGTCTGTATCAATGTCTGCTGCAGCACCTCATTCACTGTCCGATCCTCGCCCACAATGCTGATAGGCAGGTATTGCTGGTAGGAATGGAGCATAGCTACGCTGTTCTCCTTGAATGCCGTCCGCAGCGTACGGTAAAGCTCGTCATACGAAACGTCATAGAGCAACAGCTTTTCCTGCAGGATGCTTATGTCAAGTTGGTTCTCGAAAGCGATACCTACGGGCGCTGTCCCCGTAAGCTCCGCAAACTGTTGTTCCAGTCCGCGCAATTCTTCCGCCGCCGGCGCCTTCTCCTTATTGCGGGCATAAAGTCCCGCCACCACATCGGCCTCCCCGGTCACGAAAAGCTTCTCGAACACGGTTTCGGGTGGAGAAAAGGAGACTGTCGCCAACGGATATTCCCGTGTCAACCACTCGCCCGCCTGCTTCTGCAAGGGAGCAATCCCGTCAGGCGAGGAAGTCTTGAAATACAATTCTGCCTCCGAAGAAGAGAGAGCCTGCTCACGGTTCAGCAGATAGTCCTGCTGGCCTATGGCAGCCGTCTGTTCCACAGTCTTGTCCAACAACTGTCCGAACAGCACATTCACACGATGCCGGTTCTCGTCCACATGTATGTTTTCGTTCCATTCCACGTGGACTATCAGTTCATTCTGGTCTATCTGCGGCATACGCTCCTTGCCGACGGAATAGAACAGAAAGACACAAAGAGGTATAGAAACCACACAGAATACGCTACTTACCGTCTTGTGGGAAAATACCCAGTCGATGCCCGCATCATAAAAACGGTCCAGCGTATGTTCCTTCAACGGATTGTTGATGCGGATGCGGGAGAACCACGACCTGCCGCGCAACCCCGTCCGGTAGACCAGCATATAGAGGACCGGCAGCAGCATGATACCCGTGAAGTAGGAAACCAGCAACCCCACCGTAACAGAGAATGCCTGGTCATAGAACAACGCCCCTGCAATGCCGCTCATAAATATCAGCGGCACAAATACGGCAATAGTGGTCAGCGACGAACTCAGCATGGGCGTAATCACCTCACTCGTTCCCGTCACGCAAGCCCGCCGCAACGAATAGCCCCGTTCGCGATACTGCGAAATGTTCTCCGTCACAATGATGCTGCTGTCAATCATCATACCCAACGCCAGGATTAATCCCGACAAAGAAATGATATTGAGTGACATCTTGAACAAGTAGAAGAACAGGAAGCAGATGACAATAGATACCACCATACTCAACCCGATGATGAACGGTGATTTGATGTCACCCAAGAAGAGTACCGCCACAATGCAGATGAACAGGAAACCCAACGACAAATTTTGCTGAAGATTGGAGATGGTATAGTCCAGCAACTCCGTCTGGTTACGGCTGATGCTAAAATCAATGTCGGGATATACTTTCTTGAAGTAGTCCATCGTGCTGTTGATGGCAAGCTTCATGTCTTCCATATTCTCGTCCGCCTGCTTGATGACGGCAAGGGTAACGGCACGCTTGCCATTGCTCATGGAGACACCTTTCTCCTTGGCAGGAACAATCTCTACCCGGCAGAAGTCTCCCAAGCGGATGATACGTCCTTCCTTTCGCAGCAGGATGCCCTTCACGTCCTCCTCTGTCCGCAGCAGGGTGGAGAACTTAATGTTGTATTCGTAGTAGCCGTCGCGCACGGTCATGCTGCCCGGCTCCACGTTGTTTTGCGCCAGCACGTTTTCTATGTCTTCAATGGAGAGCCCCAACACAGCAAGCTTATCCGGCACAATCTGTAACTGGCGTTCGACCAAACCCGTGACATCCACCATTGCCACTTCCGCCAACTGCTCGATGCGACGCTTTATGACATTTTCGGCAAACTCGCACAAATCAAGAAACGCGCGTTCGTCCACCTTGCCGTATGCACTGTCGCTTTTTAGGGTCAGATTGAGGTAGAAGACAGGAATGTCCGTCGCACTTGCCTTTATCACCTTCGGGCGTTCGGCATCCTTGGGCAGATAGTTCATGGCGGCGTCAATCTTCTCGTTCACTTCTATGAAGGCAAGGTCGGTATTCGTACCGAAGTCGAAGCCCAGGCGGATGATGCCTGCACCATCGCGCGTCTCGCTGTCCATGTCCTTCAGTTTCGCCACCTGGATGAGCTGCTGCCGCAGAGGTTTCACCACCGTATTCTCTAATTCACGCGCCGAGGTATTCTGCGCCGACACCTGCACTGTAATTTCCGGGATGGCAATATCGGGCAGCAAGGATACCGGCAAGGTGAAGTAAGTCACCAGCCCGACAATGAAGCATGCTGTAAATGCCATCAGTACGGCAATAGGCCGCTGTATCAAGAACTTTATCAATTTTCAATTATGAATTTAAATTGTGAATTATGAATTTTCTACTTTCAATTCTCATCTTTCAATTTTCCACCACCTTCACCGGCGCCTCATGTGCCAAATTCACATTTCCCGTCACGATGACCGTATCGCCTTCTTTCAGGGCATCGTCGGCCATACTATAGCTTTCCGCATTCTCCAGACCGGTCTGCACATAGTTCCACTGCGCCTTTCCGTCTTTCAGGGTAAAGACGACTTGCTTACCCGAACGCAGTACGACGGCACTTTTGGGTATCACGAGCTGACCGTCCAGAGAACGGTGTACATTTACCCTCACATTCATGCCGCTAAACAGACGTCCCCTGCCATTGACGGATGCCTTTACTTTCACCATTCCCTTATCATCTACCAGAGGATTGATTTGGGTGATGCGCCCCTCCTGCCTAAAGCCGGCATCCGAATAAGGGGTAACAATCACCTTGTCGCCACTCTTTATCAACGGCAGTTCGCTTTCCAGCACCGTGAAGTCCACCTCCATACCTTGAGTGCCGATAATGGAGCAGAAGGCTTCCGAGGTACTTGCCTCGTTGAACGGTTTGGAGAACAGGTTCGCCACTACCCCGTCAAAAGGCGCAACCAGCGTGGCGTGTTCCTCTTCATACGCGGCAAGCTCATACTGGGCGAGGCTCTGGTCGTAACCGCTCCTCACGCGGGCCAGCTTCATGATGTCAGCAGGTACTTTGGAGGCATCCCCCACCGGATAGCCTTGCCCTATCAATACATCCTGCAGCTCAAGTTCCGCTTTTTCCAAGGCATCCTTGGCCTGCGCGGTCTTGTTCTTCAGGCGGAACTTATCCAGTTCGGCAAGTTTCTGCCCTTTGCGCACCGGGTCACCGTTCTTCACGTAGATGTGTGCCACTACACCGGTGGTCTCAAAACGCAAATCCGCCATGGCACCGGCGGTTACTTTTCCGTTGCTCACCAGTTCATGCTCAAAGGTCGCCCGCTTCAGGACTTTCACGGTCACTTCATTGCTTTCACTTGGCAGGACGGTTGCCACCCCTTCCTCGGACTCTTTTCCCTTTCCGGCATCGGAGCAGGCGGCAAGCAGGGCAACGGCCATGCATAGCAGGTATCGATAGTTCTGTGTCTTCATATTCATACTCAATTATAAATTGATAAAATTAATCGTTTCAAAAAAACGAACCGATATTTGCATGTGGACACTTTTTTCATAGCACTTTAGCAATTAGTTCACTCATTATTAACACTTTCCGTTTTTATTCATCTTTTTTAATATGGACAAAAATAAGCTGAATCTTTTTTATTTCCTCCCTCATCTGTCGTATTGCCGTAGAATGCACTTTCGGCTCTTTCGTCAATACCATCCACTTCATTTTTTCAAACTTGTCCGGTTGCCTGAAGCTTGGTTCCGCATAAAGCTTCGCAAGCAGATAATAGGGATAAATACGTCCCGGCAAACGATGGGTGGAACGGATAAACCAGTCTTCCGCTGACAAGCAATCACCCATCTGCTGATAGTTCTTGCCTATCACATTCAGTATCATGGGGTCACAACTACGCAGTAAAGCTTCTTTCAAAATACGGTTGGATTTACTGAACTGCTGCTGCTTGTGCAATCCATGCCCATATTCGAACAAGAAAGATGCCCGGTCCCTCAACAGAGGATAAAGGCGCCCGTACTCTTTCTCTGCCGATTGATACGCACCTGCATTATACAGCACCCGCGCATTCATCCACTCCCGACAGGCCTGCTCCACTTGCAAGTCATTCTTCAGGCGAAAACCGCCAATGATGCCTACTGATACAGCCAGCCCCAACCATTGCCAACGGTCGGCACCGGACAAGCACGCCACAAGCAATCCTCCAAATGTAACGATAAATACCGGAAGTTGTAGCGGATAGGAGGAAAAAGAGAATATCATCAAAGAAAGAATAGCCCCACAGATACCATAACGTCCTTTACGGACTCCCCTATACAAACACAGCACGACCACAACCAATAGACATACCGCCAAAGGAATGCCCAGTTCGACCGCAGCCTGCAGATATTCATTGAATGCATATTCCGGACTTCCCGCCACACGTTCCTCCCACGGTTCATAATCACCTGCTGCAAAATAAGTTTCCTGCGCATTTCCATAGGCTGCTGCGAAATTATGAATCCCATATCCGGTCAACGGCTTTTCTGCAATGGCACGACAAGTTATCTTCCACATGAAAAGACGGCCACGTGCAGAATCGGGTTTCAAGACAAACAGTAAATAGCCCGCCAATAGCAAGACACAGAATCCACCGACCACTACCATCACCACACGCTGCCTTTGCTGCTGCCATAATAATCTGAACTTATCCGTCCAATCCATATGCCAAGCATATACACACAGACAGGAAACTCCTGCCGCCAACCATGCCGAACGGC
>OHTU01000663.1_pt1 | contig 12202 bp, 8 predicted proteins | sample 1578961 | NCBI WGS metagenome assembly OHTU01 (sample SAMEA3879582, study PRJEB24766) | human gut metagenome | biome: human-associated habitat; feature: feces | place: USA | collected 1985/1987 | reverse complement strand
GTAGAGGGTATTCAGCTTGGCTTGCTGCGCCTTGATCTCTTCATCGGGATAGTCCTCGGTCTGATATTCCAACAGCGTCCGCACACAGTCCCGCAGCTCGATCATGCCGCGGATTCTGCTCTCTGCCGTCTTGGATACCTCCACCGGATTCATGCGGCTGTTTTCCCGATAATAGATCTGACCGTCCACCAGTGTATAGGAGAAGTTGCGGACGGCAGGATCGGCCTCGATGGAATGATCCTCACCCTCCAATTCCTCCTCCCGGTCGTAGGCGGCGATTTCGCCGTGGATATTTTGAACGGCCTCCGCCAGCAGTGCTTCCAACGGTTGCTCCGGGTACGGCTCACAGGTGGGCGTGGGGCCGAACGGCCCGGACACCATCTTCATCTCGCCCAAGATCATATCCGGGTGGTCGATGAAGTAGCTGTTCATCTGGATGCCGTCCTCGTTGGTGGCAAGGTGCACCCATTCGGGTTCTATATCCACCATTCGTTCCCGTTTTTGCAGGAACAGAATGTCCGACACGACCTCCGTACCGGCGGCGCTCTTAAAGGTGTTGTTGGGCAGGCGGACGGCCCCCAGCAGCTCTGCTCGCTGCGCAATGTATTTTCGTGCGCTGGCGGTGCGCTTGTCCATGGTGTAGCTGGAGGTCACAACGGCGATGACGCCGCCCGGTCTGACCTGATCCAGTGCCTTGGCGATGAAATACTCGTGGATGGGGAAATTCAGCCGGTCATAGCGTTTGTCCGGCACATGAAACTGGCCGAACGGCACATTGCCGATGGCTACATCAAAAAAGTTATCCGGGAAAACGGTTTTCTCATAGCCCTGCACCGCGATACTGCTGCGCTGATAAAGCTGTCTGGCGATGCGTCCGGAGAGATCGTCCAGCTCCACGCCGTAGAGCTTGCTGCCGCTCATATCTTCCGGCAGCATACCGAGAAAATTACCGATGCCGCAGGCTGGCTCCAGAATGTTGCCCTGCATAAAGCCCATCTGCCCCAAGGCGGCATAGATGCCGCGGATGACCACAGGTGGCGTAAAGAACGCCGTCAGCGTGGATTCGCGGGCGGCGGCGTATTCGGCATCGGTAAGCAGTTCTTTCAGTTCAGCGTAACGAGGATTTTTTTCGTCAAAGAAGTCCGCCAGACCACCCCAGCCCACATACTGTGCCAGCATCGCTTGTTCCTCTGCGGTGGCGCTGCGGCTCTCCGCTTCTACAGCTTTCAGGGTACGGATCGCGTCCAAATTGCGCTGAAAACGCTCCAGCGGCGCGCCCTCTCCGATATGGTCATCGGTGATGCGGTAGTTGCTGCCGTTCGGGTCCAGCGGATAGGCAAGCGCGTTTGGCTTTTTCTTTTTCGGCGGGGTGAGTACCGCAGGCGGCTCGTCCGTTTGCGGTGCCGCGGTTTCCCGCACCATGTCCGGCTCGTCCGTCTGCGGCTGCGGCGGGGCCAGCGTAGCGGGGGCCGCCTGCTCCACAATTTTCCGAACAAAGGAGATCGGTTCCGTGCGGAAGATGGGAAAGCCGACCTTTTGGACAAAGGTGATGTCTTGAAAGTTGACAACGCCGTGCGCGGTATCCACGCGATCCACAAGGAAGGTCCTGCCGTCGATCTCAAAAAGTGTTTCGCCTGGAACAAGATTTTGCGCCGCAAATTCTGCGTCGGTGAGCACTGGCTGTGGGGCAGGCTCGACCGGCTGCTCTGCGGCGGTGGCTTTGGCGCGCTCCACATAGAGCCATTCCGCCTCTTCCTTTTCGCTGACTGCCTTTCTGACCTGCTCCAGATAATCCTCAGCCTGCCACTCGCTGGAGAAGGTCTCGCTGACGCCCTCGCTATCCACATAGATTTTGTCCCGAATATCGTCCCAGACGGCGTAGCCGTCGTCAGTTTCGATCACGCTGAACCGCTCATAGGCGGGCGGCTGCTCTGCGGCAAGCCGTGCTGCATCCTCTGTGACCTGCTCCACAAAGCTGCGTTCCTGCTGAGGAGCATCATGCCGGTGATTGAACAGACTGAACTCACCGTTTACATAGGCATAAAGTTGAAAATGAGTTTCATGGACAAATTCATAGTGGCGGTCATCTTTTTGCATTTCACCCAACCGGGCATTCAATGCGTCCATGAGCCACATTGCAGTGGACTTATCCTGCAATTCTTCTTCAATCAGCGGTACCGCCTGATAATAATCCATGCCCATGTAATAGGGACGCGGCACATTGTCCGGTGCATTGTACAGACTGGAGTAAATGGCCCGCGCCACCTGTCTCCGCTCATACTCCGGGATCTTTGCGATGGCGTCCTCGCCGGGGAATCGTTTCTGCGCGATCAGGCGCTCATACTCCTTGACCACATTGGGGATGGTCAGATGGACGGTATCATATTTCTTAAAATTATAGTCCCGTTCGTAGTCCAGCCCTTTTGATGTTTTCGTGTGCTGGTATCCGGCACGGCCACCGCCGCTGTACTCGCCAAAGCTGCCCTTGATGAATTTTTGGTGTTCCTCCGGCGTGTGGGGATAGCAGAAGTGAGAATATACGGCCAGTCGGCTATCCAGATGGTCACAGAGGAAAAAACCGTCGATCTCGTCCTGCGTGATGAACATTTTGCATTGCCGCAGGAAATCAGGCTGGGCGTTAAAGTGCCGATCCGGGTAGGGCAGGCCGTCCAGCACAACACCGATGCGGTGGGTGTTGTAAGTGGATAGTCGCCAGCGCATAATGTCGCGGTCTTGGGCATAAGCGTCCAGAAAAGCATGATATTCCTGCGCCAGCGTTTGCAGACCACCCTCAGTTTTTGCGAACGCCACCATATCCTTATCCAGCTCTGGGTAGCCCTTGTGCTGGTCGTGGATGGCCAATGTCTGTGGGAAAAGGCCCTGCGCGCGGCCTTCTTCATTCAGGTCACGGGCCGTCATCAAAAGCGCGTCCATCGCTTCGTGCAGCACCTTGTCCGGGGCCTGCGCCAGCTCGGACGCGGAGAGATAAGTCCCCGCCTCCAGCAGTTCCAAAATCCGTGCCGACGCCTGTTCCCATGTAACCACGGTTTTACTGTACCCGGTGTGGACGCTGTCCCCTTGGACGAGGTGGATGCCGTCCTCCAGAAACCAAACGGCGTACTTGCGGCCTTCGTATTCAATGCCGCGCCCGTTCGCCCTACCGAACTCCCGGCGCAGAAATGATATATTTTCCGGTTCAGGCCGCTCACGCATATAAAATACGGCGATGCGCTCCGCGCTGTTGGGTTCGTTTCCACCCGTGCAGAGCGCCAGATCAATGACCTCCTGCGGCACCGTGCGCGCCGGGGTCAGAATGCCGGTGGCTGTGTCTGCCGGAGCCTCGTACACCGGGGCGTCGCCGCCCATGTCGAATAGGACAAGCTGCTCTGCGACGATTGGGGCATTTTGCAGCCCCAGCTTGATTTTGTACTCGCCGCGCTCGATCAGGCCCTCGGTCATTTCGGTGATGACCGGCCATGAAAAAACGGACTCTGAGGTGCGGGAGAGGTAGCTGCCCTCCCACATCAAAAGTCCGTCTTTCTCGGCGTGGTAGCCTATCCGAACACCGTCGGTCAGGACTTCCACCCATATATCGTTGTAGCTGTTTTTTAAGAACTCTGTGCGCTCCGCAAGGCTCTTGTGTGCCTGAAAGTATTCAAAGATCTCCTGCCGCTTGTGCTTGCGCCCGCCGTCGTCCAGCAGGTTCGCTTCAATAAGGTGCATATCCAGAAAGGCGGGCAGTTCTGCGGTATTTTGCTGTGCGGTGTCATGCTCCAGTGCAAAGGCTGCGGCCTCACCGTAGACACGGAGGCATTGGCGTGTTTCGGCGTCATAGACGGCAGCGCCGTCGTATGCAAAGCCGTCTTCCTCCATCGTACCGGCAACATAGCCCTGTGCCGCAACCTCCGCTTCTTCCAGCGTCTGATAGTCCCGTTTCTCGTCAAATCCGTTTACAATGTGATGATACGCAATGACCTGATACTGCGGTGCCATCCGGTCGGCATAATCATCAATCATTTCTTCGGTCAGCCATTCCGGTTTTTCCGGGAGGGCGTTATACAGTTCCCGCATTTTTTTGATCTGTGCGTGGACATTGCCTGCCCACAGGTGCTTTTCACTCCGGCCACCAGCGCCGAGGAAGTAGTCACAGTCAGCGCGCAGGCGATCCAGCAGCACATAATCTCCGCTGTGATCGACAAAGGCAGGAAGTTCATCACTTCCTGCCTCTGTGGGTTCTTCGGTTGTCAGTTGTAGATCAGGTCGCTGAGCACCAGTTCCTCCGCGCTGTGCCGGAGATTGTTCATCAGTCCCGTCCAGCGCAGGGGATCGGTCGCTTTCAGTGCCTCCGTCACGCCCTCGGCTCTCGCCATCTGCGCCACGGTCTGCTCCACCATCTTCCGCGCGGTCTGCTCGATCTCTGCCAGATGCTCCGTCAGCTTGCCGCTGGTCTTGAGGTTGGTGTAAAGCACCCTGCGGTGCTTCTTCAGGTACTCTCTCCGCAGCTCCGCGTACTTGCCCAGATGCACCTCCGGCGTCTGCGGCATCAGCAGGTTCGGCACCTGATAGCCGTTCTGCATCCTGTAAGTGACCTCCATGCTGCTCGCTCCTTTCATGGGGTGTTTCGTGTTGTTCTGTGTGGTCATCATATCTGCTTTTTTCACGGTTTGCAAAAAACTGATCCCGCTGCGCCTGCATGACTGTGCGGCTGATCTCCCGCAGGCCCATCTCCGCGATGTCGCTGGTGGCGATGCCCAGGGCGTTGACGGTGGGCGGCGTGTTGAATTCGTAAACATGGGCAAATTCGTCAGCGGTGAAATAATCGTCTGCCCGTAAGCCCAGCCGGGTCATCAGCATATATGCCACACTGACCTCCAGCGCGTCCCGGTAGAAAACCTCAAGGTTCAGATCGTCCAGTTCCTCCAGCAGGCTGTCCTCCCGACACTCCCGCAGGTCTTGCAGGTAGTCCGTGATGTTATCTGCCACGGCATTGTGGCAGGCGGAGCGCACGGCGTCCGCCAGATTTTCTTTTTCGGACAGGTTGCCGAAGGTGGCCTCCAGCGTTTCGATGACCTCCGGCTCAAAGGCCGGGTGCATCGTCCAGATGGGCAGCGGACGGGCAAAACGGGACGCATGGGTATCGGAAACATCAAAATAGAGCTTCAAGCAGTTTTGCCCGTCATCGCCAAATACGGCGATGCTCTTGGCCCCACGATTGACCCAGCGGCCAAACTGACGGTTCCATCGCTCCATCTCAAGGACCGCCGTGGCGTCCGGGCGCTGGGCGTAGATCAGAATTTGATCATCGAAGGGGCATTTGTAATTGTAGCAGGCCGCGCGGAGAAAGCCCGTCCAGCTTTGATAGCTGCCGGTGACGCTTTTCAACGTATGCTCATACAGCTCGGTGATGAGCTGAAATTTGGTAGGCAAGTTGGCACCTCCTATCTCTCCGGCTCCGCCCGCTTTTTTACTGCAAGCCGGTCATTCTTTTGCTGTTCTTTTTGGGCCTTTTCAAATGGTTTTCGCTGATAGCAATAAATATAAAACTGGTAATCACCTTTAACTGGCGTACAGCGGAGCATATACACATACCGCTTTGTTTTCACCATGAATCCGCAAGAGGGAAGCAACGCACCCTTGATGGCGCAGATCTGCTCATACCGGTTGCAGTAGCGTTTCATGCTGTCAAAGTCCCGCAGCGGGGAGTCCGGCTGCTCCCGCAGCCAGTTTACGGTACGGTCAATGTCGGCCTTGAACTCCGGCGTGTTCAGCGCATCCTGCTGGTGGGGCCACCATGTTGTATAAAACTGCTTGCCGCTGCCAAAATCACCCCGCAGGTGTCCCACGCAACCTACGGTCTTGTCCTGTTCCTCACTGCGGGAGAAATAGAGAGCGTGCAGTGCAGGCTCATTGACGCTGTAAAAGTCGATGATATCCTTATCGCTGGCGGGATATTTCTCCTGAAATTCCGCAAGGGTACGGCATCCGCCATCCTGAAAGGAAAGGCTACCGCTCTCCAGCGGAATCCACCCATCAATGGGAAGTTGGAACGGCTCACGGGTGAGAACGGTGCCATAGAAGTTGACCATGAGACTCCGTGACAGTTCTATCGGCTCACCCCAATCTGCATCGCCATGGCGCAGCTCGTAGCGATATACACCCTCCGGCACGGTGGCTCGGTCAATGCGGCATTCCGTAAACAATGCCGGTCGGTCAAAAATCGTGACCTCCTGATAGGTCACCTTCTGCGCGTCATAGCTCATCTGGCTTCACCTCGTTCTCTGTGTTTCTTTTGCACTCTCTGTTGTGCTAAAAACTCCGGCACCTCTTGGAAACCGAAGGTATCAGCGTAGTAGGCAGTTTTCTTTCCGGCCTGTGTCAGTACCACCACATCGCTTACGGACAGGGAACGCATCCGACGGGCAAAGGGGCGGTGGTCGCTGTTGTGCTTTGTCCAAAGATGCTCCAGCGAATTTTCTTTTGCGTACATACCGGCGTAAACACGCTGATAATCAGCACTCCGAAGTTTCCCCTTCGCCTCTGCATAAGGCCGGAAACAGTAGTCTACATCAGCGATTGCAGGGATTTGGTAGATTTCATAGGTGCAGATCTCGTCGCTGATTTTCGGCGCGCTGGGAACATAGATATTGCCATTGCGTTCCTGCATTTCTGCAAACTCGCAGATATGATAGGCAGAATTACCGATGCAGACATGGCAATCGTCAATGTACTTGCAAGGGAAAACCATCTTTTCACCGTCAAAGCGGGTAATGACGATGCTTTCCCCGTCCTTGATGGTAAAGAGCGTGTGGTATTCGCTGTCGATGAAGCGGATCACGCGCTCATCCTTGTTGGGATTTGGAAAGGCAACCACGCCCATGATATTTACGGGTTCTCGGTCTGTCATCTGGCTTCACCTCGGTCTTTTGTAGATTTGCGGGCCTGCGGCTCCGGCATGGGAATAACTGTCAGATGCCCATTCAAATTAAGAAAGGCTTCGGGATTGTGAAATAATTTTTCGTATTTCTCCATCAGTGCAGGTGTTAAGGATGCAAATTCAGATTCCCCAAGCCCAACAACCAGAAACGCCCCGGCCACAATATCATAAATATCGTTATCCTCATCCCGGAGCGCGCGGTTCAACGGCAAGCCGTTCAATTTTCCTTCTTCATTTACAATCAGCGCCACAGGATCTTCATACGGGTATACCGCTTCGATATAGCCGCCAACCGCTCGCTGCAACGCATCAAGACCGGCTTCGATTTCAATACACGCAGGTTTCTTCCCTGGCTTAACGCATAAAACGGTCAACCTTTCTCTCATGGTGTTTGCCGACTTACGGTCGCTCATCGTGATTCACCTCTTTCTTTTTTCGGCGTGGTGCGATTTTGTTCTTGCTGCGCCGTGCGATTTTGTTGCTTTTTGTATTCATTTCCGACCCGTTCACAGAAATCCTCGATGCAGGAAAAACGGTCAGAGCGGTAATGCCCCCAAAAGAAATTGGGTGGGCCGTCCCTGTCGTTTTTGCAGTTGCGCTGCCATGTGACAAAGGGGGCAGGGGCTTTTTCGCATTCGCCTATAACAAACTCGGCGCTGCCGACGCGGACGCAGGCGGTGATGTGGTGTTCCTGATTGACCATTTCCCCCACTACATAGCTGCCGTGTTCTAACTGGATGGTGCAGCTCCTGTTTTGTGCAAAGGTCGCTGTCACCGGCATGACCGGCACTCCACGCGCCAGATCCGGCAGCATGATGAACTGCGACCTTTGGCCCATCAGCTCTTGTGGCAGTTTGTCCATAGGCAGGTAAAAGTGCTGCTTGCCCATGATCTCATAACACAGTAAGAAACTGCTGACGGGATAGTACACGCTCATGATTGGGTCTTTGATATGGCCTTGGACGATGTTGGAATTCACATATCTTGCGTTGTCCAAATACCATTGCGGGTTCGCGCCTGGTGTATTCCAGCCGAACATGGAGCCTGCCAGCATTGCCGCTTCCTGAATATCCGTAATGCCGCGCCGCACATTATGGTTGCTTGCGATCTCACGGTTTTCCTCCCGGCTGCCGGTATCCCACTCAGAGGGATAATAGCCACTCTCGCCTTTTTTGATGATAATAAGCTGTCCTGTGGAGGGCAGAATGGAAAAGCAGGCATCGGGTAATTCATTTCGTCGCATAGCTGCACCTCCTCATCGTGCCTGTTCCTGCTGGCGCTTGCGGTGCCAACCCTCCAGCAGCTTGATGATGACATCCTCCATCTGCTTTGGGGTGTAGCTGGAGGGAAAGTATTTTTGCAGACGGTCGTTGCGGATCGTGACCTTGCGTTCCAGCGGCTTTTCCTCCCGCATGATGAGGTCGATGATGTTGTTTTCCAATTTGCCCTCGGCGCTGAGCTGCTTGAGCCGCTGGGCCTGTCCCAACGATGGGGATACCTCGTCGCGCTCCATGACCAGCAGGAGGTAGGTCTGTTCTTTTTCGGACAGGTGGGAGAGAAAATCTGCCGCGGGAACGAACTTGAGCGTTCCTGCATCCACCGCGTCCAACAGCGGGGGGATCAGCTTGTTCAGGCGTATATAGCGTTGGATTGCCGTTGCGTTGTCGGCTACTTGATCGGCAAGAACTTGAACTGAATATTTACCACGAAAATTCTCTCCAACTTGGAGAGAATTTTTAGAAGGCCGTCCAGCCTGCCGTTTCATGGCGTCCAGCTTCAGCTTGTAGGCTTTGGCTTTCTCGCTGGGCAGTAAGTTCTCGCGGTTAATGTTGTAATCCACAACCAAAATGTCCGCTTCCTCGTCGCTGTAATTTCGGACAATAACGGGGCGGGTATCCAGCCCCACGGCCTTCGCGCAGTAATCTCGCCGGTGGCCGGAGATGATCTCATACCCGCCAGTGTCGCGGGGGCGAACGATCAGAGGCTCCGCGATGCCGATATGTTCAATGCTGTCCATGAGCCGCACCAAATCGGATGTGGGACGGTCGATGGTGTACGGTTGGCGGGAATACGGGAAAACCTCTGCTGCGGGAACGAGTTGGATACGCTCCTGCCGGTCGGCTTCACGCTCCGCGTCCGTTTTGAACAGGTCATCGTACCGGGTCAGTTCGATGCCGCTTAATTTGCTTGCCAATGCTCAACACCTCCCTCGTCAGATTTTCATACGCCAGCGCCGCCTTGCCGCTGCGGTCATGGTCGTAAATGCTTTTGTTTTCTACGCTGATCTCCGCTGCCTTGATGGACCGGGGAATTTCGCTTGCGAACACATGACCACCGTAGGTCTTACGGACAAGCGCGTTGATCTCCCGCGCCAGTGTGGTGCGGCTGTCCACCATCGTCAGCACAATGCCGTCCACCTCCAGCTTCGGGTTGAGCTGCCGCTTGACGCGGGTGATGGTTCGCAAAAGCTGCTCCAGCCCTTTGGCCGGAAGGTACTGCGCCTGCACAGGGATAATCACGCTGTCCGCCGCAGTCAGGGCGTTGATGGTCAGCATACCGAGAGACGGCATACAGTCGATGAGCGCGTAATCGTAGCGGTCTGCCACCGTAGACAGGTATTGCCGCAGTACCGTTTCACGGCTCATGGTGTTGACCAGCGTGACCTCCAGTGCCGACAGTTCGATATTGGCAGGGACAAGATGGATGCCGGATTGGTGATGCAGAATGCCCTCGCCGGGAGCGATGGGCTGCTCTGCGATGATTTTCTCCATCAGTGTGGAGAGCGTGGGGGATAATTCGTCGGGCTGCGGCCAGCCCAACATCTGCGTGAGATTGCCTTGTGCATCAGCGTCGATCAGCAGGACTTTTTTACCTTGCCGAGAAAGACCAATGCCGAGGCTGGCGGCTGTGGTGGTCTTACCCACGCCGCCCTTCTGATTTGCCAGTGCGATTGTTTTCAATGGGACACCTCCTCCAACAAAAAAGGAGCCTTGCGGCCCCTGTTCTAACAAAGCTGTTGCTTCTTACAGTTATTCTTTTTTCGGGTAGTATTCTTTCTATTCTCAGTCTTGCTATATCTCAGTCTTATTAGCGTTCGATTATCGAATGTCCAGAAGTTCGGAAATCGAATGTCTTGAAATTCGATTATCGAATCTCTGGAAATTGCAGAATAATTCTGCGGCGAAAATGGCGTATTGAAGTTGAAATAAACCACATTACGCACCAGAAAAGTTTTTCACATAAATCAGCGTAGGCCGTCCCAGCCCTTGCCGTTTACGCTCAATTAGGCCGATGCCCTTGGCGCTGTCCAATTCAGAGAAAAGCCGTGCCGCTTTCTCAGAACGGCAGCGCAAAGTGGACATGACCTCCTCCGCTGTAAAGATAATAAAGACGCGATTCTGCTCGTCGATCCAGCCGTTCCGATAGGACAGCTCCATACGATCCAGCAGCAGTCCGTACAGCAGTTTGGCATCGGTCGAGATTTCTGCAAAGCGGTCATCGGTCAGCAACAATTTGGGGATACGGAAGAAAGCGTATTGTTCACCGGAATGACCGTAGTAATAGGGTAGATTTAACGGCATAGGCATCACCTCCTGCATCTGTATATAAAAAACAAGAGGAAGTCAGCTTACGCTTTCTTCCTCTTGAACAATGTCAAATTATTGGGTAAGATAGTTCCAAAGAGTCCCCGGTGTTTGGGGTGACAGCTGAAAATCTGTCTAATATTTGTCTAATAGCAGGTTCGATTTGAGTGCAAAACGAGCCAATATTAGGCGATATTTTCAGATACTCCGCAACAGGCAGTTCGATAAAAAAGCCAGTATTCATGCGGGTTTGCGGCGAGATGGCTCTCGATCAGATACCTCTCTTTCAGACAGTCAAGGGGCTGAAATCACAATCGCATAGTTGTTTTCATGGGAGAATGGCGGTAACAGCGGTCATTCTCCCTTTTTTCGTTCCTGCCGCTTTCAATGAGGAGGAACACGAACATGGAAGAACCGAAAAGCAAAGCGAAGCGCGGGGCAAAGACCGCTGCGGCTGCGCAAGAGGATAAAATCACGCTGCTCCCGCTGTCGGAGCTGCACGACTTCCCCAACCACCCCTTCAAGGTGCGGGACGACGAGGCCATGCAGGAAACGGCGGAGAGCATCCGGCAGTACGGCGTTCTCGTCCCTGCCATCGTCCGTCCCCGTGAGGGCGGCGGATATGAGATCATCGCCGGACACCGGCGCAGGCACGGCAGCGAGCTGGCGGGGCTTTCCGCCATGCCCTGCATCGTGCGGCAGATGGACGACGACACCGCCACCATCCTCATGGTGGACAGCAACATCCAGCGCGAGAACATCCTTCCCTCCGAACGGGCGCAGGCGTATAAAATGAAGCTTGAAGCTATCCGCCGCAAGGCTGGCAGACCGGCAAAAACGGAAGAAATTGACGCCTCAGAAAATGGTGGACAAAATGGCCACGATTTGCGCGGTATCAAAAGCCGCGAACTATTGGCAGAAAACTCGGACGACAGTGCGCGCACCATTCAGCGCTACATCCGCTTGACGGAACTTTCCCCGGAGCTTCAGCAGATGGTGGACGAGAAGAAGATCGGCATGACCCCTGCCGTGGAAATCTCCTACCTCAAGCCGGAGGAACAGCAGATGCTCCTGACCGCCATCGACAGCGAGCAGGCCACGCCCTCGCTCTCACAGGCGCAGCGGATGAAGAAGCTCTCCCGCGAGGGAAAGCTCAACGACGATTCCATGCTGGACATCATGATGGAGCAGAAAAAACCGGAGGGCTATAACGTCGTCCTCTCGGCGGACAAGCTCAGCAAATACTTCCCGCGCTCCTATACGCCGCAGAAGATGGAGGAAACCATCCTGAAGCTGCTGGACGCATGGCTGCGCAAGCGCCAGCGTGACCAGTCCAGATAACCGAATACGACCGCAGACAACCACGACACCGACCGGGCAGAGAGCTTTCTTTGCCCGGTTTTGTCATATCCAAAGGACCGAACAGGAGGCAAACCATGTATATCAACACCTTCAAATACAGGCCGGAGGACGTTGCCTGCGTCCTCTGCGCCGAATACGTTAAAAAGCTGGGCTGCACTGCGCTGTCCTGCCCCTGCCTTGCCGAGCGTATGGAAGCCGGTACGGTGGGCTATGCGGAGGCCGTCGCGGAGCTGTTTCCGTACCGTCCGCGCCTGACCGCAAGAATCATGCGGCTGGCGGAGAGCTTTCCCGGAACCATGTGGCAGGACGACGCCCACAGGAA
>OHTU01000647.1_pt1 | contig 12325 bp, 6 predicted proteins | sample 1578961 | NCBI WGS metagenome assembly OHTU01 (sample SAMEA3879582, study PRJEB24766) | human gut metagenome | biome: human-associated habitat; feature: feces | place: USA | collected 1985/1987 | reverse complement strand
GGGCATACTTCACGAGGGCTTTCTCTTTCTCCAATGCTGCTTGCTTCAGTGCACGGTTTTCCTCTTTCAGACGGTTGATGATGTTCAGCTTCCGGCGGATGAGGCGCTGCACGTTGGGCTTCTCGATGTCGTAGCGGGAATGGATGGCTTTGAAAAACTCATCCAGGAAAGTGCCGAAGTCCCCTTTGTCGAAGGCTTTGGCGGCGGCAACGTATTGAACGTCTGCCTGTGCTTGCTTCAAGGCACGGTCGATGGCGGTGCGGTTGTTGAAGCGTTCGGAGAAGCTGACAATCTCCGGACGCACGAATACATCGGCACGGCTGATGGGCTTTTTCAGCTGGATGCCTTCCAGCGAGGTGCAGCGGCTGAGGGCTACGTATGCCTGCCCACCGGCAAACACGCCGCCGGTAAAGTCGATGACTACCCGGCTGAAGGTCAGCCCTTGGCTCTTGTGGACGGTGATGGCCCATGCCAGGCGCACGGGATATTGTGTAAAGGTTCCCAGTTCTTCCTCTTCAATCTGTTTCTTTTCTTCGTTGTATTTGTAGCGGATGTTTCGCCACGACTCTCGTTTGACGTCACATTCCTTGCCGTCGTCGGTGATGACGTAGAGGGTCTCTTCAATAGGGTCGAAGCCGCTGATGACGCCGATGGTGCCGTTCACCCAGCGGCGGTCGAAGTCATTCTTGATGAAGATGATTTGTGCGCCCGGTTTCAGTACCAGTTCCTGCGAGGTGGGGAGGCTGCTTTCGGGAAAGTCTCCCATGATTTCGCCGTAGAAGGTGACCGGGTCACCGGGAAGTTCCGCCAGTTTTTTGTCGTTGATGTAGTCCACATTGTCACGGCGGGTGGCGAGGGTGATGTACATGTCGGCTTCCGATTGCTCTATTTGGGTGCCATAGCGGGTGTTGAGCAGCTGAAGTTCGGCAGAGCCGACGGTATTGTTGCGGATGTGGTCCAGCACATGGATGAACTTGCTGTCTGTTTGCCGGTATACTTTCTGCAGTTCGATGGAGACAAGGTCTATCTGGCCGAATACCCTGGCAGAGAAGAAATAAGGGGTAGGGTAGAATCGGTTCAGTATCTCCCGTTCATCTCCTTTGACGACGGGTTCCAACTGGAACACATCGCCCACCAATAATATCTGTTTGCCGCCGAAGGGTTCGCGCAGGTTGCGGGAATAGACGCGCAGGATGCGGTCTACGGCGTCGATGATGTCGGCGCGTACCATGGAAATCTCGTCGATGATGACCAGTTCCAGTTCTTCCAGTAGTTTGCGGTGGGGTTTGGTGTATTTGAAAAATTCGTGGATGCGTCCCCGTTGCAGACTGAAGTTCGGGTCATCGGGCAGCAGGGGGTAGAAGGGCAGTTTGAAGAAGCTGTGCAGGGTACTGCCTCCGGCATTGATGGCGGCTATTCCGGTAGGGGCAAGCACTACATGCTTTTTCTTCGTATTCGCGCAGATATATTTCAGGAAGGTCGATTTGCCCGTACCTGCTTTGCCCGTCAGGAATACGGACTGACGGGTATACTGGATGAGGTTCAAGGCATCTTGAAACTCTTTGTTTTGTGTATCGGGAACGAAGCTCAAAAGATTTCAGATTTATGATGGATTCCCGACTATGCCGAAATATTTCAGGGCGTTGGCGATGCCGTCTTCATCAACAGAAGTGGTTGTGTAGTTACTGGCAGCTTTTACGTCGTCATTGGCATTGCCCATGGCTACACCGATACCGGCATGGCGCAACATGCTGATGTCATTTCCTCCGTCGCCGAAGGCCATGGTCTCTTCCAGCTTGATGCCGAAGTGGCGGATAATCTGGTCGATACCGTTTTGCTTGGTGTTTCCTTTGGCTGTCACGTCTACGAAGGCAGGATGCCAGCGGCCCATCTCGCAGTGGGGGACGGCGGGCAGGATGATTGCTTCTTCCTCGGCGTTGATAAAAGGAGTCAGCTGGAAGAAGGCTTTGTCGGCATGGCTGTCGGTATAGGGCTTTGCTTCGATGGGGTCCACTTTGAGTTGGCGGTGGAAGATTTCCTCCACTACTTCGCCGGGCTGGTTCACGCAGATGTCGTGCTCTCCCACCAGGATGCATGGGATGTTGCGTTCGTGGCAGAAAGCTGTCAAGGCATCCACTTCCGCTGTCGGTATGGGGCTTTTGTAGATAACGGTGTCTTCTACAAAGCAATAGGCGCCGTTCATCGTGATGTAGCCGTCTATCAGATTCCGTTCCTGCAAGGCTGACAAGTTGTTGATGATGACGCGCGGACGTCCGGTAGAAATGAAGATATGTATGCCTTTGGCCTTGGCGGCAGTCAACGCTTCAATAGTGGAAACGGGAATTTCGTGGGTCTTGAAGCTGACCAAGGTTCCGTCGATGTCAAAAAACAGAGCTTTTATCATAAGGGGTTCTTTTATCTTGTGCGCGAAATTACTTAAAAAAGCGAAGATATTTCGTACTTTTGCGCACAAATAAATGATAAATAACAAATGAAGAAACATTCTTTGAAAGATTGGATGATAGCGGTGCGTCCGTGGTCATTCCCCGCCTCTTCGATGCCGGTGGTGGTGACGTTGGCATATCTGTATTGGATGCGGCAGGACATAAACTGGGTGAACGGCATCTGGGCATTGCTGAACATCGTCGTGTTTCACGCTGCCGGGAATACCTGGAGTGATTATTTTGACTACAAACATAAGGTCGATGCAAGGGATACCTTTGGCGCCAAGACCTTGACCGACGGGATGTTTGCTCCGCGCGAGATATATGGCTTGTCGATGGCATTGCTGGCAGTTGCCCTTGTTGCGGGTGTCGGCCTGCTGTGGCGTACGGGGTTGCCGTTGCTGTACATCGGTATAGGCGGCGCGGCTTGCTCGTTGCTTTATCCGCCGCTCAAGTATCGTGCGTTGGGCGATGTCGTCATCTTTTTGGCGTATGCCTTGCTGCCGACGTTGGGTACCTGCTATGTGGCTACGGGAGTAGTTGACTGGAATGTCTTGTGGATAGCTCTGCCGGTGGGACTGATTACGGTGGCCATTCTGCATGCCAATAATACACGGGATATGCGTACCGATGCCCGTGCAGAGATTCAGACACTGGCCATGAAGCTGGGAGGAAAGGCGTCGATGTACGTTTATTGTGCCGAAGTCCTTTTTCCTTTTGGCTGGATAGCCGGCTTGATAGCTGCGGGAACTCTTCCTCTATGGACCCTGCTGGTGATGCCGGCACTGGTTCCTGCCATAGGCAATGTACGGGTGGTGTCTCGTTTTCCCGGAAAGGGAGAAAGTGCCATAGCCGGTCTGGATGAGATGACTGCAAAACTCCAGTTGTTGTTCAGTCTGCTGTTCACGTTGTCGTTCGTTGTAGCCGGTTTGCTATCATGAAGAAGCTGATTTTTACCATTCTGCTGGCTGCCGTGCTGTGGACGGTCATGTTTTCGCCTTGGACGGCTCCTTTCGTGAATTTCTGGTGGATGATGACCGGTTCTGCGCTCACACTGTCCGTGTTTGCCACCTTGTTCAATCCCGGCTGGTGGCGGGAGGTGAAGTGGAGCTTGCCGAATGTCTTGCTGGGACTTGGCATTGCTGTTGCTTTGTGGGGCGTTTTCTGGTTGGGAGACAAGGTGTCATCTTGGATGTTCGATTTTGCCCGTCCGCAGGTGGACTCCATTTATGGGATGAAAGAGGGAGAGTCTCCTTGGCTGTTGGCGGCATTGCTACTGTTGCTGATAGGGCCGGCGGAAGAGATTTTCTGGCGCGGCTATGTGCAACGCACGCTTTCCAAACGCTGGAATCCGAATGCGGGTTTTGTGGTGGCTACTTTGATTTATGCACTGGTGCATGCCGGTTCCTGCAACTTCATGCTGGTCATGGCGGCTCTGGTGGTGGGGGCGGCATGGGGCGCGCTTTACCGTTTCTTTCCGAACCGCTTTGCCGCTATTATCTTGTCTCATGCAGTGTGGGATGTGGCGGTATTTATATTTTTCCCGATATGATTATTGTTTACAAAAATAAGGCAGCGGTAATGGGTCGTATAAAAACAAAACAAATTGATGCGTTGAATTATAAAAAAGCAAGCATATGACTTACAATTTTGATGAAGTAATAGAGCGCCGTGGTACCGACTCCGTGAAATGGGACGGTGTGAAGAGTGTATGGGGGCGCGATGACCTCCTCCCCATGTGGGTGGCGGATATGGATTTCCGCACGCCTCCATTTGTGATGGAAGCCTTGCGGAAGCGTCTTGAACATGAAGTGCTGGGCTATACGTCTGCGTGTGAGGAATGGTATACTTCCATTTGTAGCTGGCTCAGTCGTCGCCACGGTTGGGACGTCACTCGCGAGATGCTGACTTTTGTACCCGGCATTGTCCGCGGTCAAGCCTTCGCATTGCAATGCTTCACCAATCCCGGCGACCGGGTAATGGTGATGACTCCCGTTTATCATCCCTTCTTCCTGGTGACGCAACGCATGAAGCGCGAAGTGGTTTACTCTCCGCTCGACCTGAAAGACGGACAGTATCAGATTGACTTTGAGCGTTTCCGTAAGGATATACAAGGATGCAAAGTATTGATTCTCTGCAATCCCCATAACCCGGGCGGGCGTGTATGGACGGTGGACGAATTACGCCGGATTGCTGATATTTGTACGGAAAGCCATACGTTTGTCATCTCCGATGAAATTCATGCCGACTTGACTCTGCCACCTTACAAACACCATCCTTTTGCTACTGTTTCGGGGGCTGCCGCGCAGAATTCCCTCACCTTCATGGCACCCAGCAAAACATTCAATATGCCGGGATTGGGAAGTTCGTACGCCATTATCCTCAATGAGGACATCCGCCACCGTTTTCAGGAGTTCATGGAAGCGGGCGAGTTCAGCGAAGGGCACATGTTGGCCTATATCGGTGCGGCTGCTGCCTATATGCATGGTGAGGAATGGTTGGAACAGCTGCTGGACTATATAAAGGGCAATATCGATTTCACGGAGAACTACCTGCGCGAGCATATTCCGGGCATCGGCATGATACGTCCGCAGGCTTCTTACCTGATTTATCTGGACTGCCGGGGATTGGGGCTGACTCAGGAGGAACTGGTGAGACTATTTGTGGACAAGGCACACCTGGCACTGAATGACGGCACCATGTTCGGTGAACCGGGTAAGGGATTTATGCGGCTGAATATCGGCTGCCCGCGTTCGGTGTTGGAGCAGGCGCTGAAGCAACTGGAAACTGCGGTTGCAGACAAATGATAGAAAAAACTATATCTCCTATATTATGAATAGATTACCTTTCCTTGGACTATTGTTTGCGTTGCTGTGCCTTGTTGCCTGCCGGCAGATGAATGAGGCACATCTGTTACATCTGGCAGAAAAGCAGGTGAATATGAATGTGGACAGCGTGTATGCCTTGCTGGTACAGATAGAGAGGCCATCGCAACTTTCGGATGAGGAGAGGCTGTTGTATGGATGGCTGAATGCTTATGTGCACTATAAACGGCACAACTCGATGGCGGAAGATTCCTTGATATTGCCTGCTTCCGATTATTACGTCTTCCGCAACGACACGGCGAAGAATCTGTTTTCCTATCAGTTGAAAGCCTGGTACTGGTATTGGCTGAAAGAGCACGAACGGTGTATAGCTGCCATTGACAGCGGCGTAGCTTTGGCCAAGGCGCTGCAGGACACGGGAAGAATGGCTGATATGCTGATTGATAAGGCATACTGGTATGTGTATGTCTGGAAAGATTATGAGAAAGCGATAGAAACTTTCCGTACCGCCATAGCTTTGGACGCAAGAGCCGGAAGCTTCTTCTCTATGGGAATTGCCATGGGGCTGAACAAGAATGATTCTGCATCCTATTACATGGAGCGCAGCATAGAACTGGCAGTGGAGGCAGGAGATACCAGTAAGATAGTGCATTATTTGCGTAACTATGCCCAGATGCAGGCTTACTCTTTTGATGAACCTTCCGGTGCAATAGCTACTATTCGTCGTATGGAGCAGTATGTCATCGACCCGGTGCAGTTGCGTATGGGAGATCTGGTGAAAGTGGAAGTGTTCTTGAAAGAAGGGCAGCTTGATTCGGCGGAATACTATTTGAATAAGGAGAGGAAACGTGGCGAGGGCCGGAACCGGTTTCTGACGGAAGAGAATATGGTGGCGGTATATAGGGCATTGATAGATTATACACGTCACCGTACGTTTGATGTGCTGGACGTGGCGCGCTATAATGATTCTGTAGCCAATGCTCTTACTGCGTTGCAGAGTACTGTCCGGCGTAAGGACGAGTCGAAGGAGACGCTTTCGCAAGCCAACTTGATTCTGACGGTGGAACGGAAGCAGGCACAGTTGAATTTGTTGCTGGCACTGTTGGTACTGGTGCTTGCAGGTGGTGGTGTGTCCCTTTATATCCGTAACCGGCGCAACCGGCTGATTGAAGCGGAAGAACGGGCGGAAACACTGACCCGGCTGTTGGAAGATGCGACCAAGAACCAGTCGAAGGAGGAAGACGGACAGTTTTTCCGGAAAATACTGTTGCAGCAATTAGGCATGATACGGCTGGTGGCTAAACAACCTACCTCACAGAATCAGGAGCTGCTTCGCCGCATTTCGGGTATTACCAGCCATGAACTGCCGGTAGAGAGTTTGCTGGTATGGGAGGACTTGTACCCTATCATAGACCGGATGTATGATAACTTCTACACAAAGATGGACAGCCGTTTTGGCGATGTGCTCATTGACAAAGAAAAGCAGCTTTGCTGCCTGCTCTGTGCGGACTTCTCGACGAAGGAGATTAGTGTGGTGACACAACAGAGCATTCCTACCATTTACCAGCGAAAGACGAATATCCGCAAGAAACTGGGGATGGGGGAGAAGGAAGGCATTGTAGAGTTTATAGGCAGCATATAGACCGGAAAAGGCATAATATAGACTTTTGTAAAATTAAAGTGTTGATATGTAGTGATTTGTAGTTTTGGGATATAGACTTTTTATTCCTCGATATAGACCGTTTGAGGCATGTTTTACCCCTACCTTTGTATCAGCGAAATACAAGGTGTGAAATATTGAAATCAAACGCATGATGAAAGAAAAACTACTGAACAACGTTAGAAAAAGAGTGATGGTATGGATGGCCTTGGCAAGTATGGCCACTTTCCTTTCCGCCCAGACTTACCGGCTTTCCGGTTGTGTGCAGGACGAGAACCGCCAACCGGTAGAGGTGGCGAATGTGCTGCTGAAGCAGGCAAAAGACAGTACCTATATTACCGGTATGCTGACCGACACACAAGGTTGTTTTTCCTTTGACCAGCCACTGGGAGAATACTTGTTGCATATTACCCTTATCGGCAGCGAAGACCTCTACGTTCCCGTTGTGCTGCAAGGAAACAAAAACGTTGGCGAATTGACATTGAAATCTTCTTCCGCCTTGCTGGACGAAGTGACCGTTACGGCCGCGCGTCCCGTTATCAAGCGTCTGGTGGATAGGGTAGTGTTCGATGCACATAATACCATAGCCTCTGCCGGAGGCAGTGCACTCGACCTTCTGCGTGAAGTGCCCGGTCTGCAGGTTGGACAAAACAGTATTGGTATTATAGGTAAAGGGGGTATCAAGGTTTATATCAACGACCGTGAGACGAAGCTGTCGGGAGATGAACTGATAGATTACCTCCGTTCCTATGACGCCTCCCAGATACTGAAGGTGGAGGTGATTACCACGCCTCCGTCCAAATATGATGCCGCCGGAAATGCAGGCATCATCAATATTCGCTTGAAGTCACGTCCCAAAGATTACGTGGGTGGTACGGCTTCCGCTTCCTACAGCGCTGGTGAAAAGGACAATTACGGATATGGCGGGGTAAGCCTGAACCTCAGCAAGGGGCGCGTGTCATCCTTCCTCAACGGGGGTACTACGCAGGGCAACTATGAGACGCGTGAGAAGAATTACCGCTATTTTCCGCAGAACACCTGGAACAGCCGTGCCGACTACACCAATTACATGAATAGCTTCTACCTTCAGGGAGGTGTGGACGTATCGTTGGAACGGGACTGGACTGTAGGTATGCAGGCCATCTATAATCACAGTGCTCCCAAACCGGGCAACGCCCTTTCATGGACGGAAGTTTACGATGCCTCTACCGCCGTATTGGATTCTTTGCTGTACTCCAACAGTGACAAGGATACCAGTTCCGACCGCCTCAATCTGAATTTTCATACCGATAAGGTCTGGGATGACAAAGGCAAGAAAATGACTTGGGATGTGGATTACCTGCGTGACAACCGGGACGAAAATATGGGCTTTCTCTCGAAAACCCTCCTGCCTGACGGTACGGAGATTCCGGGCACAAACTTCGATTACAACTATCTGCAACATCGCAAGGTAGATGTAGTCTCCTCCGCTCTTGATTTCATCCTTCCTTTTGAAAAGTACAAGATAACGGCAGGTGCCAAGGTCTCCTTTACCAACACTCGCAACGGTATCAATTACGATACATCGGACCCTACGCTGGTGCAGGATGATTATTTCCGTTACAAGGAGCAAATCTATGCCTTATATGCTGATTATAGCCGTGAATATTCCGAACGTTTTTCCATGCAGTTGGGCTTGCGTATGGAGCACACCCGCACTACCGGTATTTCCGAAGCGAAGGATACGGAGGACAAGCACGACTATACGCGCTTGTTCCCTACTGTCTATCTGCTTTATTCGCCTACAGACGGGCATGCGCTGAACTTCAGTTTCTCCAACCGCATCTCCCGTCCGTCACAGAATATGGTCAATCCTTTTCCGTTCTATCAGAACAAATATACGTATGCCTGCGGACGTGAGGACTTGAAACCCAGCTACACTTACAATGCAGAACTGGGATATACGTTGAAGAACAACTTCAATGTTTCCGCTTATTATTCTTATTCGGACGATGTATTCTTCCAGGTTGTGGACTTGGATGCCGAAACGAATGTGACTTCTTTCCTTTGGGAGAATTTCATGAAGACGCATGCTTTCGGGCTTAACAATTCGTACACTTTCCGTACCAAATGGCTGCAAGCTTACGCCCAGCATGGAGTGAGCTATCGCCGGACCACCTCCAGCGCTGCCACCACCTCTCCCGAGGAGAAAGGGTGGGCTTATGACGCCAGTCTGCGCAACACTTTCTTCTTCAATGAAAAGAAGACTCTTCTGGCCACGTTGTCCGGTTCCTATTCTTCCCGTCAGTATCAGGGCATCTATCTGATGAGCCCCACTTACAGCGTCAGTGCAGGTATGCTTTACCGGTTGTTGGACAATAAGCTCAACCTCAGCCTGAATGTCAACAATCTGTTTGTCAGCCATTCCAAATTGGAAACCATGTCCAACGGGCTGAAGATAATTGCCGACAATCAGTTTGCCTTTGCCAGTTTCCGTATCGGTGTATCCTATACTTTCGGTGGAGATATACGTAGCAAGGGGCAGCGGAACAGTAACGAGGATATTCAGAGAAGATTATAATAAGAAGTTTATTGCGTGTTGGCAATTGGAAGAAAATATTTATCTTTGTGATACAAGCGATTGTAACAACGATTAATATAAAACCATGATGACACAGAAACTTCTTTACCTATTGCCACTCTTCCTATTGTCGGGATGCGGGCAGGCTACTTACAAGAATGCATCTCTGCCGGCAGAAGAGCGTGCCGGACTTTTGCTGAAGGAACTGACGCTCGAAGAGAAGGTGTCCTTGATGATGGACAGCTCCAAACCAGTGGAACGCCTGGGCATCAAGCCCTATAACTGGTGGAATGAAGCGTTGCATGGAGTGGCGCGTGCCGGGCTGGCCACAGTGTTTCCCCAACCGATTGGTATGGCGGCATCTTTCTCGCCGGAGACTGTATACGAGGTATTTACTGCTGTTTCTGATGAGGCCCGTGCCAAGAATGCCTACTATACATCCCAGGAAAGCCATGAACGCTATCAAGGATTGACGATGTGGACGCCTACAGTGAATATCTATCGCGACCCCCGCTGGGGAAGGGGTATAGAGACTTATGGGGAAGACCCTTATCTGACCAGCCGTATGGGGGTGATGGTTGTAAAGGGTTTGCAGGGCACGAACGATGGAAAATATGACAAGCTGCATGCTTGTGCCAAGCACTTTGCCGTACACTCCGGTCCGGAATGGAACCGCCATGAGTTTAATGCGGAAAATATCAAGCCCCGTGATTTGTATGAAACTTATCTTCCTCCTTTTGAGGCTTTGGTGAAAGAAGGAAAAGTGAAGGAGGTGATGTGTGCCTACAACCGTTTTGAGGGCGATCCTTGCTGCGGTAGCGACCGCCTACTGATGCAGATTTTGCGCGATGAGTGGGGATTTGACGGTATTGTCCTTTCGGACTGTGGAGCTATTGCCGATTTTTACAGAGACTATGGTCATAAGACGCATCCTGATGCAGAGTCCGCTTCGGCGGCTGCGGTGCTGAGTGGAACTGACTTGGAGTGCGGTTCGAGTTACGAGGCCCTGGTAGAAGCGGTGAAGCAGGGAAAGATTGATGAAAAAGCAGTGGATGTAGCAGTCAAGCGTCTTTTGACGGCTCGCTTTGCCTTGGGTGAAATGGACGAGCCGGAGAAGGTGTCCTGGACCGGCATTCCTTTTTCTGTGGTGGCTTCTGCCGGACACGATTCTCTGGCGCTCGACATGGCGCGCAAGTCAATGACACTGCTTATGAACAAGGATAATACCTTGCCGTTGAAGCGTGGAGGGCTGACTATAGCCGTGATGGGTCCGAATGCCAATGATTCTGTGATGCAGTGGGGAAATTATAACGGTATGCCTCCGCACACAGTTACCATTCTGGACGGAATTAGAAAAGCTTTGGGGAGTGATGATCGGCTTATTTATGAACAAGGCTGCGGATGGGTGGAGAGAGCTCAGATACAGAGCGTCTTCAACCGTTGCAAGACTGCCGACGGGAAACCCGGATTTACTGCACGCTACTGGAATAACGTGACTCGTGACGGTGAGCCAGTCACTACTGCCCAAGTGACCACTCCTTTCCATTTCTGTACATCCGGTGCCACGGTTTTTGCTCCGGGTGTGAACCTTACCGACTTCTCGGCTACCTACAACAGCGTATTCACTCCCGACCAGTCGGGAGAGGTGGTCTTTGACATCTATGCTTATGGCTCAGGGAGATTGCGGATAAATGGGGAGGAAGTGAGAGGATTCTCCAATCAGCACGGTGGGCAGAAGAGTGCTTATACTTTGCAGGTACAAGCAGGAAAAACGTATGACGTTGAATTGGATTTTGAATATTTCCGTAGCGATGCACAGCTGAACTTTGACCTTGGATTTAAGAATGAAGTGGATGTGAGGAAATCTGTGGAGCGTGTAAAGGATGCTGATGTCGTGGTCTTTGTGGGAGGAGTCTCTCCGAACCTCGAAGGCGAGGAGATGGGTGTTGAGCTTCCCGGATTCAGAGGAGGCGACCGTACCGATATAGAGTTGCCTGCTGTCCAGCGGGAACTGATTGCCGCTTTGCACCGTGCCGGTAAAAAGGTGGTGTTGGTGAACTGTTCAGGTTCTCCTATCGGCTTGGAGCCGGAAACCGGGAGGTGTGGAGCTATCCTGCAGGCATGGTATCCCGGTCAGGCAGGTGGTACGGCTGTAGCCGAAGTCTTGTTCGGTGATTACAATCCGGCAGGACGCTTGCCGGTAACCTTCTACCGTAATGTGTCACAGCTTCCAGATTTTGAGGATTATAATATGACGGGCCGGACTTACCGTTACATGACCCAGGAACCGCTTTTCCCCTTCGGTCATGGATTGAGCTATACCTCTTTCAGCTATGGCGCTGTGGTGCTTGGTTCGGATAATATAAAGTCCGGTGAGAAATTGAGATTGAGTGTCCCCGTAACCAATACCGGCAAATGTGACGGTGAAGAGGTTGTGCAGGTCTATTTGAAGAAAAACGATGATGTCGAAGGACCGAGCAAGGCATTGCGTGCTTTCAAGCGGGTACATATCCCGGCAGGAAAGACGGTCGATGTAGAGTTTGATTTGGGCGATAAAGAGTTGGTGTGGTGGAATCCGCAAAGCAATACCATGTGCGTTTCCGAAGGCAGTTATGAACTTATGGTGGGCGGTAGCTCGCAGACTGCTGGTTTGCTGCGCCGGTCTTTTGTCATTCAGCCTTGATACATTGCTGACAAAGTCGAAAAAGAAAATTCCGCTTGAAGGTAAGTCATGACCCTCAAGCGGAATTTTTGTGTACTGGGGATACATGTTCTTAATAATCCTTAATACAATATGTTAACTTCCTTGCTTCTCTGTTCTTATCTAATTTTAATT
>OHTU01000646.1_pt1 | contig 12361 bp, 10 predicted proteins | sample 1578961 | NCBI WGS metagenome assembly OHTU01 (sample SAMEA3879582, study PRJEB24766) | human gut metagenome | biome: human-associated habitat; feature: feces | place: USA | collected 1985/1987 | reverse complement strand
CGTTGCAGTTGATGATATCGGGGGTGAAGTCGATGTAGAACAGGGTCTCCAGCACAGCGCGGGAGAAGAAGGCAAAGCGCTCGCCGTCATCGTAGAAGCCGTACAGGCCGCGGCGCTTGAAGTAATACTCGTTGTCCAGGAAGTAGTAGGTCACGCCGTCCACATCGGCCTTGAACAGGCCGCAGTACTGGCTGCGCCAGCCCACAGGTACGGAGTAGTTGGTAACGTATTCCAGCTTATCGCGGTACTTCAAATCGCCATATAGGGGCATGATAACGCGGCAGTCAATGCCGTCATGAACCAGAGCTTTGGGCAGTGCACCGGCAACATCGGCCAGACCGCCGGATTTGGCAAAGGGATTGGCTTCCGAAGCAGCATACAGGATCTTCATAGGATTCGCTCCTTCCATGATACAGACAGATGTTCGCGCTCCCCGCCGCCATAAAAAGCGGCGCGAACCTTGCATACAAAAGAGCAGGCGGGGGCACACAAGTGCCCCCGCCCCTCTCAAGAGGGGCTACCGGGGAGGAAGCCGCCCCTATGGATATTGCTCGATCAGACGGTGTGGTTCTTCTGGACGTAGACCGGGAAGCTCTCGGTGCCGGACAGCTTTTTGCCGGCGGTGATCTTCACGTTCTTATCGGTGACAACGCAGTCCAGCTCCACGTTGGGCTCGACCACGGTATCCTGCATCAGGACACAGTTCTTGACCACAGCACCCTTCTTGACCTTGACGCCGCGGAAGAGCACGCAGTTCTCCACGGTGCCCTCGATGACGCAGCCGTCGGCCAGAATAGAATCCACGACCTTGGAGCCGGTGACGTAACGGGTGGGGTTATCGTCGCGGATCTTGGTGTAGATGGGGCTGCCCTTGGGGAACAGTGCCTCCAGATTGCGGTCATCGATCAGCTTCAGGTTCTCGTCAAAGTAGCTCTTCATGTCGCAGATATGGGCAACATAGCCGGTGTACTCCAGCGCATGGATGTTCAGGATGTTGACGTTGTGTGCCAGAATGTCGCGCTCGAAGTAGATCAGGCCGCGGGCGGTAGCGTCCTTGACCAGCTTGATCAGGGTCTCGCGCTCCAGCACATAGATGTTCAGATCCAGATTCTGCACACCGGAGCGGTAGTCGTTGAACAGCAGCTCGGTCACGCGGCCATCGGCATCAATGGTCAGGGTGTAGTTGTCGTTCTTGCGGCCCTCGGGGATCTCGGTCTTTTGATAGGCCACGGTCACATCGGCACCGCTGGCCTGATGGGCAGCCAGCAGGGCGTTGAAGTCGTAGTTGACGGCGATGTTGGCATCGCTCATGACCACATACTTCTCCTTCTGGTGCTCGAGGAAGCTCAGAATGGAGCCCAGCGCCTCCACACGGCCGGAGTAGATGCGCACGCCCTTTTCTGCAAAGGGAGGCACGATGTTCAGGCCGCCGTGACGGCGGGCCATATCCCACTCGCGGCCGGTGCCCAGATGATCCATCAGGGAGTGGTAGTTCTTACGCACCACGATGGAAACGTTGGAAATGCCGCAGTTGGCCATGCTGGACAGCACAAAGTCTACCATGCGGTAACGGCCCGCAAAGGGGATCGAGGCCATTGCGCGCTCGGTCACCAGCTCGGGAACGGTATTGTCATAGCTGTTGGGGAAAATGATACCCAACGCATTGGTGTTCTGTCTCAGCATACTTCCACACCCTCCTTGACGGATTCAAACACTTTTGCGCCCTCCTTGACGGTAGCGCCTGCGCCGATGGTCAGACCGGTGCCAACGTGGGCAATAGCGCCCTCGCCGCCGACCTTTGCACCTGCGCCCACAACAACATCCTCAGCAAGGATGCAGCGCTTGACCACGGCACCTGCCTTGACCACGACACCGTCCATCAGCACGGCGTCCTCAACGGTAGCGCCCTCTTCCACAACAACGCCTGCGCTCAGCACAGAGTGCTTGACGTTGCCGTAGATCTTGCAGCCCTCGGTGATGAGGGAGTCCTGCACAACGGCGCGCTCGCCGATCTTCTGGGCGGGCAGCACGGGGTTGCGGCTGTAGATCTTCCAAGTCTTATCAAAGATATCGATGCCGGAGTTCTCGGGGTCCAGCACTTCCATGTTAGCTTCCCACAGGCTGTCGATGGTGCCCACGTCACGCCAGTAACCGGCAAAGCGGTAAGCGTACATCTTGCGGCCGTCACGCAGCAGGGCGGGGATGATGTTCATGCCGAAGTCGTTCTTGGAGTTGGGGTCAGCCTCGTCCTCGATCAGATACTTCTTGAGCACATCCCAGTTGAAGATGTAGATGCCCATGGAGGCCAGATTGGACTTGGGCACCGGGGGCTTCTCCTGGAACTCGGTGATGCGGTCGTTCTCGTCCGCCACCATCAGGCCGAAGCGGGAAGCTTCCTTCCAGTCCACTTCCATAACGGCCACAGAGAACTCTGCGCCCTTTTCCTTGTGGAAGCGCAGGAAGTCGGCGTAGTCCTGTTTGCAGATCTGGTCGCCGGACAGGATGATGACGTATTCGGGATTATAGCTGTCGATGAAGCCGATGTTCTGGTAGATGGCGTTTGCAGTGCCCTTGTACCAGTCGGTGCCGTTTGCCTGCTCGTAAGGAGGCAGGGTGTGCACACCGCCGTGCAGACGGTCCAGATCCCAAGGCTGACCGTTACCGATGTACTCGTTCAGCTTCTGGGGCTGGTACTGTGTTGCGATACCAACGGTGTCGATATCGGAGTTGACGCAGTTGGACAGCGGGAAGTCCACGATGCGGTACTTACCGCCGAAGGACACCGCAGGTTTTGCCGTCTTTTGTGTCAGCGCGTATAAGCGCGAGCCACGTCCACCGGCAAGGATCATTGCCACGATTTCTTTTGCCATAGCTTTATTCTCCCCTTTAGCATTTCCTTTTTGGAAATGATAGTCAACAGTTCAGAATGTTCGTGCGTGCATCCGTGTGGGCATCCTTATTCCTTGGGTGCTTTTGCTTTGCGGGTGCGCTTTGCGGGTTTGGTTTCTGCTTCGGTCTCAGTTTTTGCTTTTGCCGCGGTCTTTGCCTTGGCGGCGGTCTTTTTTACCGGCTTGTCCGCTGCGGCCTCGGGTTTTGCTTTGGACTTGGCAGCGGTCTTTTTTGCTTTTTCCGGTTTTTCATCCGCCGTTTTGGCGGCCTTGGCCTTGGTGGTGCGGGTCTTTTTTACCGGCTTGTCGGCATCCTTGACGGTGGCCTTTTTGGCGGTCTTTTTTGCCGGCTTGTCCGCGCTGTCCTCTGCTGCCTTGCGGGTGCGCTTTGTGGGCACCTCAAAGTACAAAGTGCTCATGGGCGGCAGGGTGACGGTAATGCTCTGCTCAAAGCCGTGCTGCGGCTTTTTGTGGGTACGCACCGGCTTGTTGTGCACGGTACCGGAGCCGCCGAAAGCGGCATCGTCACTGTTCAGGATCTCTTTATAGGTGCCGGACACCGGTGCACCGAGGGTGTAGCCCTCGCGCAGGACGGGGTTGAAGTTGCAGATGACAAGGATCTGCTTACCGGCGGCATCCTTGCGCAGGAAGGCGATGACGCTCTGCTGCGAGTCGTCCGGTACGATCCACTGGAAGCCTTCCCAGCTGTAATCGATCTGCCAGAGGGCGGGGTGCTCTTTATAGAAGGCGTTCAGGGTGCGGACGTAGTTCTGCAGCTCGGCGTGCTTGTCGTAATCCAGCAGCATCCAGTCCAGCTGCTTTGCCTCGTTCCACTCGGCAAACTGACCGAACTCCTGTCCCATGAACAGCAGCTTCTTGCCGGGGTGTGCCATCATGTAGCCGAAGAAGGTGCGCAGATTGGCAAACTTGTCGTCATACTCGCCGGGCATCTTGTTCAGCAGGCTGCCCTTGCCGTGCACGACCTCATCGTGGCTGATGGGCAGGACAAAGTTCTCGCTGAAAGCGTAGAAGAAGCTGAAGGTCACCTTGTTGTGGTTGCCGGAGCGGAACAGCGGGTCGGTCTTCATGTAGCTGAGCATATCGTTCATCCAGCCCATGTTCCACTTGAAGTTGAAGCCCAGACCGCCGTCCGAAGCGGGCTTTGTGACCATGGGCCACGCGGTGGACTCCTCGGCGATCATGTACTTGTGGGGGTGACGGCCCAGCACGGTGTTGTTCAGCTTGCGCAGGAAGGCGATGGCTTCCAAGTTCTCCTTGCCGCCGTCCTTATTGGGCTCCCATTCGCCCTGCTTGCGGTTGTAGTCCAGATACAGCATGGAGGCCACGGCATCCACGCGCAGACCATCGATGTGGTACTGCTCCAGCCAGTACAGTGCGCTGGAAATAAGGAAGCTCTGCACCTCGTTGCGGCCAAAGTCGAACACCATGGTGCCCCACTCCTTGTGCTCGCCGCGCTTGGGGTTGGGATCCTCGTAGCAGGCCTCGCCGTCAAAATTGTACAGGCCGAACTGGTCTTTGGGGAAGTGGGCGGGCACCCAGTCCATGATGACGCCAATGCCTGCGGCGTGCATCTTATCCACGAAGGCCATAAAGTCCTTGGGGGTGCCGTAGCGGCTGGTGGGTGCAAAATAGCCGGTGACCTGATAGCCCCAGCTGCCGTCAAACGGATATTCCATCACCGGCAGCAGCTCTACATGGGTGTAGCCCATATCCTTGATGTACGGGATCAGCTCGTCCGCCAGCTCGGAGTAGTTGTAGGGCTTGCCGCCCTCCTTCATCTTCCAGCTGCCGGCGTGCATCTCGTAGATATTCATCGGGCCGTTGATCACGTCCGCCTTTTTCTGTGCGGCCTGCCAGGTGGCGTCGTGCCATGCAAAGCCGGACAGATCGTAGACCTTGCTGCCGTTGGACGGCCGGGTCTCGGCGTGGAAGGCGTAGGGATCGGCCTTGTAAACAAGGTCGCCTGCACGGGTGGTCACGCAATATTTATAAACATCGTATTCCTTCATGCCGGGAATGAACAATTCCCACACGGAATCGCCATCCACCTTGTGCATGGGATGGCTGCCGGGCTTCCAGCTGTTGAAGTCGCCCACAACACTGATGGCTACGGCGTGCGGTGCCCATACGCGGAACACAACGCCGGATTCCCCGACCCGTGTTTCCAGATGTGCGCCGAAGTAGCGGTAAGCCTCGCAGTTGTTGCCCTGCTTGAACAGGTACACCGGCAGGTCCGATGTGTTGCTCTGAATCTTTTCTTCGGTCGGTTTCATAAACTGCTCCTCCCCGTGCGGAAGCCGAAAGCGGCTTCCACAGCTTTGTACTCTTTTATATTAAAATGTTTTGACCAGTTTTGCAAGACTTTTTGTCCGAAAAACAAATACAATTAACACAAATTTTCTGGCATTCTCTGTATGTTGTGGGCATATCATCCAAAATTTGCAGCTCAACATCGTGTAAACTGCTCATTTGACAAACGGTTTCAGCGAAAGCGTTGCGGAAACGGGAAAGGGGTCGGGGAAAGCCCACAGACTTTCCCCGACCCCGAAATAAAAATAGTTTTCTACTTAACATCAAAAGAGACCGCTGCACAGTTTGTACAGCGGTCTCTTTGCGTGGTTATTGTGTTTTGTTTACGGCTCAGCCCACAACGTAGACATTGACCTGAATGGCACCGTTGATGACGCTTTCGGCGTAGGTCTCGTAGAACAGGTCTACAAGGATCTGCCCCTTCTGGACGGCGATGCCGGTGTCGGTGGCTACGGCATAGCCGTAGACGAACTTGCCGTCGGTGGAGGTGATGTAGAGCTTGGTGCCGTAGGGGATCACGTCCGGGTCCACAGCCACGGTGCCATAGCCCAGACCCAGACCGGAAGAGCCCTTGCCGGTACGGGAATAGTAGCCGGTGGCCTTGCCGGTGAGCACCTTGCTATAAGAGGTGGGGGCGTTGGTGGTGCCGTCCGCGCCGGTCAGGGGGGACACTGGCGCGCCTGCGCCGTAGGTCTTGATGACGTGGTCGGTGGGCTCCACCGTGGTGGTGGTATCCACAACGGTGCTGTTCTCCAGCTCGCCGTCCACATAGCGGTCACGGGTGGTCACGGTCTGCTGACCGGCTGCGCCGTGCTGCACCGTGGTGGTGCGGCCGGTGTTGCGGAAGTACAGGCTGGTGTAGACATACTGGGTGTCGTAGGGGATGGCCTGAGTTTCCACCCGCTCTTCGTAGTCCACGCGGTGGACCACGATCTTGCTGCCGGCGGTCACAACGTGATCCAGCGCCGGCTCGGTGTAGTCGTCCCCTTCAAGGGTGATACCGGCGCGCTCCAGTGCATCGGCTACGGTGCCGAACACCAGCTTTACAGGGTACTCCTGCCCATCGGCGGTGATGCTGACGGAGAATGCGCGCTCGATGTTCAGGGAGGCAAGATTGCCGCTGAACGCGGTGTAGTAGACTTCATCGCCCTCCTCAGAGCGGATACCGGAAAGGTGCATGACCTGTGCGGGGGAAGCATCGGCATCGGTCAGAAGGACCTGCCGTGCACCATTGGAGTCGGTGACGTAGGTCAGCCGCAGATTTGCAGCGGTGACGCCAAGGGTAGCCACAAGGCATACCACCATGACACAAAATGCCAGCACACGGGGAGATACTGCCTGCTTTGCGGCAGTAACTGCTTTCTTCAATTTAACGGAAGCGATACGAGACAACTCCTCTCTTTGTCGTATTTGGCGCGGCCGCGGGTCTGTATTGCATCAGCACCCCGGCCGCCCGGACTGTGGCTGCTCTGAGTATAAGCGTCTCACAGTCAAATACGATGCTCTCTTCGGGTAAAAAGAATGAGCACCGTATTACAGGTTGGAATCCGCTTCGGGCAGACCACAAAACTGCCCCGGCACAGGCCGCATCTGCCCATGCCGTGCCGTACGCAGGACGGCTTTTTACTTCATCCAGATAGAATTTAAACGCTGCAACGTTCGTTGCGCAAACGTTATTTTACCAGACCGTAAAGCATCTGTCAAATTTGTGTCTTGCACTTTGTTAGATTTGTAACATTATTTTTTGTGCAATTTTCACAGTGTTTCTTTTGATATTTTGGTTTTTAGGTGGTTTCCTTCTGATTTTTTCCTTTTTTCTGGGGGCAATTCGTTCATGAATTTTTAACATTTGCACCGGCTCTTTTCTCTGCGAATAAGGCCGCAGCAGCGGCCGCTGCGCCCAAAACAAGCTGCCCCACATCGCGGGTTTTGCATGGAAAACCTGCAGGGGAATTACCCGGTCCCGGCAGGGGGAAAAAGCTCGCATTTCCGGTGCCAAAACCCCGTTTAGCAAAATGCCGAAGAACAGAAAATTTCACATTTTTAGTACACACTGGATAGTTTTGCGCCCCCGGCGGTACAATCGGGACAGCAAACAGAAAAGGAGGTTTTGCATGGAGATCGAGATCCTTGAGCAGCAGTGCGGCGGCACCGAATTTGTGCCCCGGCCGCACCGGCTGCACCTTGGCGCACAGAACGCCGAGGGGGTGGACCGGCTGCAGTTCATCCTGCCCGCAGCGTGGGCGGGGTGCACCCTGGCGCTGTATCTGCGCCGCAGCGATGGGGTGCAGCTGGCCGCCATTCCGCTGGACGCCGACGACAGTGTGACGGTGGACCGCCGCCTGACCGGCAGCGTGCGGGGACAGTGGATGCTGGCCGCCATAGGCAGCGGCGGTTACACCGCCTACTCCCGCCCCGGCAGCTACGATGCGTACGCCACCCTGCCTACGGACGGCGGCAGTGAGGAGCTGCCGCCCTCGGTGTACGAGCAGTTTGTGGCGCGCGTGCTGGAAAGCGCACACGCCGCAGCGGAAAGCGCCCGCCGTGCCGAGAACGGTGCGGCAGATACCGCCATGCAGGCGGCACTGGCGCAAAAGACTGCGGACAAAATTCTGGCCGACCGTACCGATGCCGAGGCCAGCGCAAAGCGGGCGGAGGCTGCCGCACTGCGGGCAGAAAGCTATGCACCCACCGGTGGGCAGGTGCTGAGCGTGAACAGCAAGGGCGGCGCGGTGCAGCTGAACGCACAGGATGTGGGGGCGGTGCCAAGCCCGGCGCAGCCTTTGCCCGGCGAGGTGGTGCGCATTCTCAGCGTGGATGCAGCCACCGGCGCGGTGCAGACCGATACCACCCCGCTGCCGGACCTGCGCCCCTATGTGCGCAGCGAGACCGTGCCTACGGCGGCAACGCCCGGCGCGGTGCGGGCAGACGGGCAGTACGGCGTTGCGGTGCGGGCAGATGCCACCCTGACCACCGTGCCCGCCACGGCGGCGCAGTTGGACCGTATGACCGAGGCCTATGCGCCCCTGACCCCGGCGCTGCTGCCCTACGGCGTAAAAAAGGCGCTGACCAGTGCCGCCGGAGCAGCAGGCTGGTCGGCGCAGGAAAAGGCCGCCGCACTATTGCAGCTGGGCGCGGACGACCGGTTTTACTCCAAGGCTGAGGCAGACCGGAAATTCGGCATGGGCTGCACCCTGCCGCCCGCCACCGCAGCCGTGCTGGGCGGCGTGAAGGTGGGGCGGGGCCTGACCGTGAGCGCAGACGGCACACTGGAAATGACGGCGGAAAACCTTGATACGGTGCTGGGCTTTAGCCTGGCAGAAAAACTGAATCAACTGAGAGGAGTGACGGACATGAACGGAAAGCTTGTCTACACAAGCGACGGTGCAGCGGGCAAAAGCAACAAGACGATGACTGTGCCGGACGAGGTGGATTATATTGTGGTAAGGATGGCGGTCCCTCTGGAATGTACCACGATCGCTACCACCGGCGGAGTAGCCGCAGCGGCGGCTGCGGACTACGGCTGCACCCGCATCGTGCGGGGCGGTACGGCGGTGGCCATAGTGGGCGGCGGCAACACCTACAATCTGCGGGACGGCGTTTACTGCAAGGGCGAAGCACTGGTGAAGGTGAGTTTTGCTGCGAACGGCACGGTGAACATCGGCGTGGTCGATGTAAACCTGGCGAGCAATGACAACGCTTATCCCTTCAACGTGGAGGGCTACCAGTATGTGTAAGGGCGGTGCAGCATGAACGAGATGACCATCCGGCTGGACAGAAACGGCGCGGCAGCGGTGCCCGGCGGACAGCTGCTGCTGGGGTATGCGGGCAACCGGGGCAACTACCGGCTGCGCATCGAGCAGCGGGGCGAGTGGAAGGGGCTGACCGTGTGCGCCCACTGGCACACCCCCGGCGCAAGCGCGGCTACGCTGGTGGAAAACGGAATCCTGACCGTACCGGCGGCGGTGACGGCAGTGCCCGGCGCGGGCTGCCTCACCTTTGAGGGCACGGACGGCAGCCGCACCGTGACCAGCGCTGATGTGCGGTGCAAAGTATGCGCCAACAGCGGCACGGCAGAGGGCACGATGCCCGCCCCGGCTACGCCTGCGTGGGAGGCGCTGGTAGGGCTGCTGGGCACCGGCGGCGGTATTACCACCGCGGAAAAACAGGCGCTGCTGGCCGTACTGCGGCTTCTGGCGGCGGGCAATGACGCAGCCATGGATGCCTGTGACCGTCTGGCGACGCTGTGGGGCAACCCGCAGCCGCCGAAGGAGAACGTTTTTGCCGTGCTGGGGCAGGCGATCCTTGGAAAAATGATCTTAGGGAGGAACAAATGAGCTACGTAAAACAGAATTTTGTGGACGGCCAGACCCTGACGGCTGCCCAGCTGAACCACATGGAAGCAGGCATTGCCAATGCTGCCGGAACGCAGGGCGAAAAAGGCGACAAGGGAGAAAAGGGCGACCCCGGCCCGGCGGGTGCAAAAGGTGACCCGGGCGAGGGCTTTACCGCCAACGCAAAGGCGCTGCTGCTGAACCTGTTTGAAAATGCAGCCTATAAGACCGACACGATGCAGCCCACCCTGAATGCTCTGCGTGCAGAGTGGGGCGGCAGTGCACAGGAAGTTCCGGTGCAGAGCGTGAGCCTGAGCGCCGTGACCATGACCCTGAACGAGAGCGAGAGCAAGACCCTGACGGCCACCGTGCTGCCCGCGAACGCAACCGACAGGGCGGTGGTGTGGAGCGTTCTGCCTACCGGCTTTGCCACTGTGGCAAACGGCGTGGTGACAGGCATCAAAGCAGGTAACTGCACCGTGACTGCCACAGCAGGCGGTAAGAGTGCAAGCTGCGCGGTAACGGTGGAAGTAGTGGAGACAGCACAGCTGATCTACAGTCTGCCCGGCGAGACCGTGCTGACTCAGGGACTGGACACCGGCCTGAAGCTGCTGGAGCACGCCTCCACCGAGACGCCGCAATACACGATCCTAGTGGATGCGAAAGCGGGGGACGACTTTAATGCCAACACCTGGCCTGCCTTCCTGCACTGCCTGACCGAGACCGGCGATACCGACAATCTGCCCGGCTTCAACTCCACCAGCAGCCCGCTGAACAATAAGACCGAGTTCGCCTACTACAACTACGGCGGCGTGACCCTGTCAGACAGCATCGAACACTTCAAGACCCGTACGCGGTATGCAGTGCAGATCGACGGCAGAAAATATCGCGGCGGCAGTACCTACTGCCCGCTGACCGAGTGGAAAACCACAAACGGCACAATCATAGATGTGCCCCAGACCTTCCTGATCGGTGCGGCGCAGAGCGCGGACGGCAGCAAAAAGCAGCAGTTCTGGTCTGGTACGCTGTACCAGTGCAAGGTGTATAAAGGCCTGCTGAGTGACGACAAGGTGAACGATTACATCGAGAAGGGGTGGTAAAATGGAAGTGTTTGACATCAACGGTCAGATCATCAGCCCGCTGGCGGGAAAAACACTGTACGTTGCGGGTGACAGCATCGCCTACGGCAAGGGCAGCGCAGGCGGCTACGGCAAATGTATTGCAGACAAGTACGGCATGACCCTGACCAATGAAGCGGTGGACGGCGCAACGCTGACCCCGAATATTACCGATAAGGTATACGGCGGCACGCGTGGTTGCATCAGCACGGTGGTGACAAACTCCACAGCGCTTGCAAAGGCAGACTACATCCTGTTGGAGGGCGGCGTGAATGATGCCTGGAACAACGCCCCTGTGGGTACCCTGACCGATGGGTTTGCCGCTGCCTACGATGAAACGACCATGACCGGCGCACTGGAGAAGATGCTGGACGATCTGGCAACGAATCACAGCGACAAGCGCGTGGCCTATGTATTCCCGCACGGCGGGATGTTCGGCAGCAGCGAAAACTGGTATAAGACCTACAAACCTGCCATCCTTGCGGCGCTGAAAAAATGGGGCGTGCCTTATGTTGATATTGCGGAGACCACTCCGCCTATGGGCGGCTCCGGCGTCAGCGAACTGGGCGATAAGTACACCAGCGACGGCACCCACCCCAATGCAGCGGGCTACGAGCGGTTTTATGCAGAGCCCATCGCAGCGCTGCTGAAACGGCTGTAAGGGGGCGCACGATGGCATTGCAAGCGTATTCTCTTGCCCGGGACGGCAGCACCGCCCTCTCGCCGCACTTCTGTGTGCGGGAGTTCCGCTGCAAGGACGGCAGCGACCCTGTCTTCATCGACACGGCGCTGGCAGAACTGCTGGAGCGTATCCGGGAGCACTTCGGAAAACCGGTGACGATCACCAGCGCCTACCGCACCCCGGCACACAACGCCAAGGCAGGCGGGGCAAAGTTCAGCCAGCACCTGTATGGCCGGGCAGCGGATATCCGGGTGCAGGACGTGAGCGTGGAGGACGTGGCCGCCTACGCCGAAAGCCTGATGCCGGACCGGGGCGGCGTGGGACGCTACCCCGTCAAGGCGGGCCGCGCCGCCGGCTGGGTGCACGTGGATACCCGGGCAGACAAAGCCCGGTGGAGGGGGTGAGCGCGATGACAGGCATCATCTCAGCCATCATTGCAGGCGCGGTGACCCTGATCGGCGTGCTGATCGCCAACGGAAAAAGCCAGGCGGTGACCGATACCAAGCTGGAAGAACTGACCCGGGAGGTGCGGGAGCATAACAACTTTGCCCGTCGCGTACCCATTTTAGAAGAACAGATGAAGGTGGCCAACCACCGCATCGCAGATTTAGAGAAAGAGAGGAACTGAACCTATGAACGATACCCATTGCAAAATTTCTGCCGCCACCCTGGCACGCACGGCTGCGCTGGCGCTGGCACTGACCAATCAGGTGCTGAGCGCCTGCGGCAAGCCCGTGCTGCCCATCGAGAGCCAGACCGTGGAGCAGCTGGTCACCGCCGGCATCACCACCGTGGCCGCCCTCATCAGCTGGTGGAAGAACAACAGCTTCACCGCTGCCGCCGTGGCCGCCGACAGCTACCTGGCCCGGCTGAAGCAGAAGCAGTGATCGCCGACTGCCCTATATAAGGTAGAGGGCAAGGCCCCCGGAGACGCAGGTTTCCGGGGGCTTTTTTCGTCTGCAGCAGGGCGGCCGGAGAAATTCCAGCCGGTTCTTTGCCAGAAATTCC
>OHTU01000644.1_pt1 | contig 12384 bp, 8 predicted proteins | sample 1578961 | NCBI WGS metagenome assembly OHTU01 (sample SAMEA3879582, study PRJEB24766) | human gut metagenome | biome: human-associated habitat; feature: feces | place: USA | collected 1985/1987 | reverse complement strand
TCACGCACCAGATCGGCGTTCTTGGGGTTGAAATATTGCAGCAGCGCACGCTGCAATGCCTTGCCCTCGGGGGTCTTTTCCACAAATACCGGCTTGAGGGTGTAGGGGTCAAGGCCGGTGTAGAACATACAGGTGCTCACGGTGCCGGGGGTGGGGTAGAAGTCCTGCACCTGCTCCGGGCGCATGTGGTTCTTATAAAGGTACTCGGCCAGATAGACCGCGTCCTTCAGGGTGCTGCCCGGGTGGCTGGACATGAGGTAGGGCACCAGATACTGCTTTTTGCCCGCCTTCTTGCTCAGCTCGTAGAATTTATCCTTGAACTTGTTGAAGGTCTCGATGGGCGGCTTGCCCATGTAGGCAAGGGTGTTGGGGGCGCAGTGCTCCGGGGCGACCTTCAACTGGCCGGACACATGGTACTCCACCAGCTCTTTAAAGAAGGTATCGTCCGGGTCCGCCATCAGGTAGTCGAACCGGATGCCGCTGCGGATGAACACCTTTTTCACGCCCGGCAGCTCCCGCACCCGGCGCAGAATTTTAAGGTAGTCGCTGTGATCCACGATCATGTGGGAGCAGGTGGTGGGGGCAAGGCAGTGCTTGCCGCCGGTGCACATGCCGCGCAGCATCTGCTCGCGGCAGGAGGGGAAGCGGAAGTTTGCGGTGGGGCCGCCCACATCGTGGATGTAGCCCTTGAAATCCGGCTCGTGGGTCATGCGCTCGGCTTCCTCCACGATGCTGTCGGCGCTGCGGCTGGTGACCCGCCGCCCCTGATGCAGCTGGATGGCGCAGAAGTTGCAGCCGCCGAAGCAGCCGCGGTTCTGGATGATGGAGAACTGCACCTCGCGGATGGCGGGCACGCCGCCCATGCTCTCGTAGATGGGGTGGTAGCGGCGGGTGTAGGGCAGGGCGTACACCTTGTCCAGCTCTCCGCGCACCAGCGGCTTTGCGGGGATGTTCTGCACCAGATACTTTTCGCTCTGCTTTTGCACGATGATCTGGCCGCTGACCACGTCCTGATTGTCCATCTGGATGCGGCAGGCCTTGGCGTAGGCGGTCTTATCGCTGGCCACCTTTTTAAAACCGGCGCACTCCACATACCGCTGGGGCAGGTGGTCGAAATCGGTCAGGTAGCAGGTGCCGTTCACGTCCGTGATGGTCTCCACCGGCTCCCCGGCGGCCAGACGGCGGGCAATCTCCACGGTCTGGTGCTCGCCCATGCCAAAGCTGATGAGATCGGCTCCGGAGTCCTCCGCAATGCTGGGCAGAACGGTGTCCAGCCAGTAATCGTAGTGGGCAAACCGGCGCAGGCTGGCTTCCAGACCGCCTAAGATCACCGGCAGGTCGGGGTAAGCCTGCTTGGCAAGCTTGGTGTACACGGTGGCGCTGCGGTCCGGGCGGGCACCGGCCTTGCCGCCGGGGGAGTATTCGTCCTCGGCGCGGGGAATTTTTGCCACGGAATAGTGGCTGACCATGCTGTCCACGTTGCCGCCGCCGATGAAAAAGCCGTACTTGGGCTTGCCGAACCGCTTGAAGTCCTCGCAGTCGGTATAGCGGGGCTGTGCCAGCACGCCCACCTTGTAGCCCTCGGCCTCCAGCAGGCGGCTGATGATGGCGGTGCCAAAGCTGGGGTGGTCCACATAGGCGTCACCGCCCACCACCACAAAGTCCAGCTGCTCCCAGCCCCGGGCTTCCATGTCTGCCCGGCTGATGGGAAGAAATTCGGTGTAGATCTGGGGAGTAGAATGTTCCATAATGCTCCTTTATTATTCCTCCGGTTGGTTCATCTGCATTTCCAGCCACTGCTGGCGGCTGATGAGCACGGCGCGGGGCTTTGCACCCTCGTAAGGGCCGATGATGCTCTTTTGCTCCATCTCGTCCATGATGCGGGCGGCGCGGGCGTAGCCCAGCTTGCAGCGGCGCTGCAGCAGGCTGGTGGAGGCCTGACCGGCGTCGATGACCACATCCACGGCCTGCTTGAACATGGGGTCGGAGCCTGCGTCCTCTTCGGCGTCGGCACCGCCGCCGCCCTTTTTGCCGTCCTGAATGGCGTGCTTTTCCATGGCCTCGATCATGGCCTCGTCGTACTGCACGGTGGCGCTGGATTTGATGAAGTCCAGCACACGGCTGATCTCCTCATCCCGCACAAAAGTGCCCTGAATGCGGGTGGGCTTGGGTGCGCCCACGGGCATAAAGAGCATATCGCCCTGACCCAGCAGCTTTTCTGCGCCGGCACCGTCCAGAATGGTGCGGCTGTCCACCTGACTGGACACCGCAAAGGCGATGCGGCTGGGGATGTTGGCCTTGATCAGGCCGGTGATCACGTCCACGCTGGGGCGCTGGGTGGCAACGATCAGGTGCATACCGGCGGCACGGGCTTTCTGGGCGATGCGGCAGATGGAATCCTCTACGTCCTTGCCCACCACCATCATCAAATCGGCCAACTCGTCGATGATAATGGCGATGTAGGGCATCTTTTCCAGCTCCGGCTGCTCGGCAGCCAGCTTGTTGAAGGACTTGATATCGCGCACATTGTTCTCCGCAAACAGGCGGTAGCGGCGCTCCATCTCCTGCACCGCGCTGCTCAGAGCACCCGCTGCCTTTTTCGGCTCGGTGATGACAGGCATCAGCAGGTGGGGGATGCCGTTATACTCGGCCAGCTCCACCACCTTGGGGTCGATGAGCAGCAGCTTCACGTCCTCCGGGCTGGAGCGGAACAGCAGGCTCATGATGATGCTGTTCACGCACACGGATTTACCGCTGCCGGTGCTGCCCGCGATGAGCAGGTGGGGCATCTTGCACAGGTCGGTTACCTGCGCCACACCGGCAATGTCCTTGCCAAGGGCGATGCCCAGCGGCGAGGTCATGCGCAGAAAGCTCTGGCTCTCAAAGATGCTGCGGATGGAAACGGCGGTCTTTTTGTGGTTGGGCACCTCGATGCCCACGGCGGGCTTGCCGGGGATGGGGGCTTCCATACGCACGTCTGCCACCGCGAGGTTCAGGGCGATATCGTCCGCCAGCGAGGTGATGCGGCTGATCTTCACACCCGCCATGGGCTGCAGTTCGTATCGGGTAACAGAGGGCCCGCGGGAGATATCCAGCACCCGGGTGCGCACGCCGAAGCTCTCCAGCGTGTCCACCAGCTTTTGGGCGTTGGCCTTCAGCTCCTCCTGTGCGCCGGGGTCGCTCTCCTCCTGCGTTTTTTCAAACAGCTCGATGGGCGGGTACTGGTACTCGTAGCGGTCCACCGGCTCGGTCTCCTCGGCGGGTGCGGTGGCGGCTGCCTGCTCGGAGACAGCGGGCTTTTCCATGGCCGCTGCCACCAGCGAGTTGATGTCTTTTTCCTCCACCGGCTCGGCGGTGATGCTGATCCAGCCGTCCTCGTCCGGCGCAGAGCGGAACGCCACGGCGTTCTCGGCGCTCACCCGGGGCACGGCGGGCTGGATAGGCGCAGCCTCCGGCTGCGTGGGCATCTGCGGCTGCACCACCGGCGCTGCCGGCTGGACGATGGGCGTATCAAAAGCGGGGGCAGGCTCTTCCGGCTGGGGGGCATCTTTGGCAAAGAAATCTGCCGCAGAGGCGACTACCGGGTCTGCCACGATGGGCGGCGGCGTGGGCTTGGATGCAGGGCGCAGCGGGTCCTGCCCGAAGGTGCCGCCCGGCCCGACGATCAGCGGCTCAATGGGCTCGCTGCCGCCCTCGGAGAGGGCGGTGTGGTCGGGGCCAAGGTCTACATCAAAGGCGGCGCGGGGATGGGCAACGCTGACCCGCACCGGGGTGATGGGCGGCGCGGCAGGCTCCGGCTGGGCAGGGGCGGCGGGCGCAGCTTCGGTGTCCGCAGCGTCTGCCTCCATCTCCTGCGTTACCTTGTGTCCCCAGCGCAGCACACCGGACATCCAGTCCGGCACCCCTAGATGCAGCCCGGCAGGCTCGTCCTCCTCGTCCAGCGGCTCGTCCTCGGTTTCGTCGTATTCCTCATCGATCGCCCGCTCTGCCTGCCGGATGGAGGCGCGCTCGGCGCGGCGGGCAGCGCGCTGCTCTGCAAAGGCAGCGCCGCGGGCGTGGATACCGCCGGTGACGGCACACAGCCAGACCCAGACCTCGGCGGGGGTGATATCAAAAATGTACAGGCTGCCGCACAGCAAGAGCACGACCATGATGAGATTTGCTGCCGGACGTCCGCACAGCAAAAGCAGCACGCCGCCCAACACAAAGCCCATTGCGCCGCCGGAGAGCCATGCATTGACGCCGTTGGCGTAGCAGGCGGAAAGCATTTGCAGCGCCGACAGCCCCTGCGGCTGGATATCGGAAAACACGATGACTGTGCCGCAGACAAAGATAAGCCCCAGCACCAGCTTGAGGATGCGGGACAGCAGCTCCTCGCCCCGGGTGTACAAAACGGCCAGACAGCACACGGCTGCACCCAGCACAAAGCTGCCGCAGCCGAACAGCCCGAACAGCACATCATGGAGCACCCGCCATACGGAATCGCCCCGCACAAAGGCCAGCACCATCAGCAGCAGGCCGCCGAACAGGGTGCCAAGCCCTGCCGGAAGCCGCTGCTCTGCCTTTTTACGGCGGGCGGCAGTACGCCGTTTCGTTGATTTTCGTTTTTTCGTTGCCATTCTACTCTGTTCCCCAACTTCCCATAGACACAATAATTGATTCTACTATTGTACCACGCAAGGGCAAAAATGGCAAACCATAATGTTGTTTTTGTTGGAGGAAAATGGAACGAGCCCAGCCCCTCTCGTGAAAAGGCAGTTCCGAAACGCCTGCAGGCGTTTCGGAACTGCAAATAAAAAATAATTCCGCTGCTTCTGCGCAAAGCGAACGCGGAGCGCAGTTCAAATCGTCCGGCGGGGGAGACGCAAGGCCTTACCCCCGTTCGATCTCCCCGTACAGCCACGCCAGCGCGTCCGAAAGACCGCCCAGCTCGTCGATCAGCTTTTCCTTTACGGCGCGGCGTCCGTCCAGCACCGTGCCCATGTCCATGACCAGCTCCCCGGTGTGGAGCATCAGCTGGGTGTAGCGCTTTTCCGGCATGCCGCTGTGGGCGGCCACAAAGCCGGTGATGCGCTGCTGCATCTGCTCAAAGCAGTGCATGGTCTGCGGCACGCCTAAGATCAGCCCGGAGTGCCGCACCGGGTGCACCGTCATGGTGGCGGTGGGCACGATAAAGCTGTGCCGCGCGCTGACCGCCAGCGGGATGCCGATGGAGTGCCCGCCGCCCAGCACCAGCGTGGCGCTGGGCTTGGAGATGCTGGCGATCAGCTCTGCCAGCGCAAGGCCGGTCTCCACATCGCCGCCCACCGTGTTCAGCAGCACCAGCAGCCCCTCGATGCGGGGGTCCTCCTGCACCGCCACCAGCTGGGGGATGACGTGCTCGTACTTGGTGGTCTTTTGCCCCTGCGGCGCTTCGGTGTGCCCTTCGATCTGGCCGATGACGGTCAGGCAGTGGATGACATGACCGCCCCGGCTCAGGGTGACCGTGCCCAGATCCTCGATATCCTCTTTTTCCATCCGGTGCTGCTCTGCGGGGGTGTCTTTTGCCGTATCCATGCGCGTTCTCCTTCCGTAGCAGGGTCTTTGTGGGGTCAGTATCCCCCGGCTGCCGGGGAAGTATGCAGGAGCGCGAATACAAAAAACTTTGTGAATTTTTTGCTTTTTTACAAATAGGTATTTGACATTCGCCTTTCATGCTGTATACTCTAAATAATATAACAGGATAAAACGGAACATCTCTCTGCGCGCAAAGAAGCCCCTTGCATGGCGGCAGAAGCTGCAGCGCGTTGGGCAGAAAGGAGAATTTTGCTATGAACACCCCCCAGAAAGCATCGATCCCTGTGATCAAGCGTCTCCCCAAATATTACCGGTATCTGCGCTCCCTGCAGGCCGATGGCATTACCAGCATCTCCTCCCGGGAACTGGCCTCTCAGATGGGCACCACCGCCTCGCAGGTGCGGCAGGACTTTAACTGCATCGGTGACGTGAACGGACGGCAGGGCATCGGCTACTCGGTGGAGAACCTGCTTTCCATTCTGGAAAGTCTGCTGTTCGGCAACGGTGACCGTCTGCCCACCATTCTGATCGGCTGCGGCCGTCTGGGCAAGGCGGTGAGCCGCTTTATCACCACCGACACCAACGGCTACAAGCTGATCGCGGCCTTTGACGTGGCCGAGAACGAGGTGGGCAAGGAGATCAGCGGTATCCGCATCCGGCACATTGACGAGCTGGAAGCCTTCTGTGAGGAAAACAAGCCCAAGGTGGCGGTGCTCTGCGTACCCCGCGATGGTGCACAGCAGGTCAGCGGACGGCTGGTGGATCTGGGCATTGAGGGCTTCTGGAACTTCTCCCACTATGACCTGTCGGTGTCGTACCCCAATGTGGTGGTGGAAAACGTCCATCTGGGCGACAGCCTGATGAGCTTGGGCTACCGTCTGCGCAATCAGGAGTGACGGCATGGCAAAATTGTATTTCCGCTACGGTGCCATGAACAGCGGCAAGAGCACGGCGCTGATGCAGGTGGCACACAACTACGAAGAGCAGGGCATGAAGGTGCTCATTTTGAAGCCGCAGGTGGATACCAAGGGTGGCGGAGAACTGGTGAGCCGTCTGGGCGTGCGCCGCAAGGCAGACCTGCTGATCCCGCCGGAGCTGGACGTGTTCGAAGCTGTGCAGGCGGCAAACGCTGCTTCCGGGCCGCTGGCCTGTGTGCTGTGCGACGAGAGCCAGTTCTTTACCCCGGAGCAGGCCGAGCAGCTGTTCATGATCACGGTAGATCTGAACATCCCGGTGATCTGCTACGGTCTGCGGGCAGATTTTTCCCTCAAGGGCTTCCCGGGTTCTACCCGTCTGCTGGAGCTGGCGCACACCATCGAGGAGATGAAGACCATCTGCACCTGCGGGCGCAAGGCCATCTGCAACTGCCGCAAGGTGAACGGACGATTCGTCTTTGAGGGCGAGCAGGTAGCCATCGACCTTGAAAACGATGTGCAGTACGTCAGCATGTGCCCCCAGTGCTACTTCAAGGCACGGCGGGCGTTTTATGCTGCAAAGAAAAACTGAGATACTTTTATATTTTATACAAGCCGCTGTACCGCGCCGGGTGCAGCGGCTTTTTTGCGTGGATTGCGGAAGAGTTACCCCCTCAGTCTCGCTACACTCGCCAGAGTCTCCAACAGGCTGTATACAGACTGATATATCAATTTGTTGCATTTTGTGAGAGAAACTGATATATCAACCGGACGGAATTCGCACGTTTTTTGCGCTATTGATATATCAGTTCAGACCGGGCAGTTACTTGCCGGAGGGGAGAGGGCGTGGGAGAGGAAGAAAGCAGAGGAGAACGGCAGCGCATAAAATTTTACAGGCGGAATGGTAAATGTAACAGGAATTATTGAGATTTTTGCTGTTCTGCCCTTGTTGCATCCCAGATTTTTATGCAAGTCATTGAAGTATACAAGTTGCACAGTTTTTCAGCGCAAGTTTATTCATTTCGGCAAGGACGTCGAATTGCACGCGAAAACAAGGGCAATATTTGTACGTTTTTATCCCGTATCACTGTAATTTACATCTTTCTTTTTTCGGTGGCTTTTGTTATCATAATTGTATACAAGGGGGCATGTGCAGGCCCCCTGCATGAAGATGTTTTCTATTAGGAGGAGAACAAAAATGAGCAAGGCAATTTCTCGTCGTAACTTCCTGATGGCTACCGGCGCTGTCGGTGCTGCAGGTCTGCTGGCTGCCTGCGGCAGCAAGCCCGCTGCTTCTTCCACCGCTTCTTCCGCTGCTTCTCAGGCCCCCGCTGCTTCCGCAGACGAGAGCCTGGCCCTGTCTGACGGCCCTGTCAGCCTGAGCATCAGCTGGTGGGGCGGCGACAGCCGTCACGCTGCTTACCAGAGCGCTCTGGAGGCTTTCCAGGCTGAGCACTCCAACATCACCGTGGAGCCCACCTTCGCCGCATGGTCCGGCTGGGAAGAGAAGATGGCTGCTGCCTTCATCGCAGGCAACGCTCAGGATGTCTGCCAGGTGAACTGGAACTGGCTGTACAACTACTCTGCCGACGGCAGCAAGTTCGTGGATCTGAACACCACCTCCAAGTTCATCGACCTGACCCAGTGGGATGCCGCTGCTATGGACGCTTGCTATGTGGCCAACAGCCAGCAGTGCGTGCCCGTCTCCATGACCGGCCGTATCTTCTACTGGAACATGACCACCTTTAATAAGGCTGGCATCACCGAGGTCCCCAAGTCCCTGGACGATCTGATGGCTGCCGGTAAGGCTTTCCAGGAGAAGCTGGGCGACGATTACTACCCCATGCACCTGGGCGCATACGACCGTATGATCCTGATGGTGTTCTACCTCGAGTCCAAGTACGGCAAGGACTGGGCAGATCCCGTTACCTCCACCCTGAACTACACCGAGGACGAGATCGCTGAGGGTCTGGCCTTCATCAAGAGCCTGGTGGACAACCACGTCATGATGAACCTGAAAACCTACTACTCTGCAAACTCTGATACCGCTACCCACCAGTCCAACGAGTGGATCACCGGTAAGATCGCAGGCATCTTCGAGTGGGATTCCGCTGCAAGCAAGTACTCCTCCGCTCTGGACGACAGCAACAAGGACGGCTTCACCGTCGGCGAGGAGATCAAGTTCGGCGACAACAACGGCGGCTTCTCCAAGGTGTCCATGGGTCTGGCTATCACCAAGACCTGCAAGAACGTTGCCGAGGCTGCTACCCTGATCAACTTCCTGCTGAACGAGGAGAAGGGCGCTTCCATCATGGGTTCTGAGTGTGGCATCCCCGCTTCCAAGGCTGGCCTGAAGTTCGCGCAGGACGCCGGCGCTGTCAAGAGCCTGGTTGCAGAGGCTAACGCCAAGGTCATGGCATTCACCACCAACAAGCTGGATCCCCTGTTCGAGAACAACGACCTGAAGGCTTCCGGCACCGGCATCTATCAGGAAGTGTTCGACAACATCGACTACGGTGATCAGACCCCTGAAGAGGCTGTTGAGACCCTGCTGGACGGCATGGAGTCTGTCGGCTACACCATCGGCTAATCTTATTGCACTGACAGTAGCCTGAACCGGCACCTATACTCTGAATGAAATAGGGGCATCTGCCGCCCGTACGACAGATGCCCTTGTTTTTTCGGAGAATGGTTATCAAACCTTGAAAGAATTGTTACCGGTCTGTGACCTGCTGCACTGTCTGCTTCAAAATCCTGTAAAAGGAGGACTTCGGATGAAAAAAAGTAATGCGCCCGCCGGCGCACGAACTCCGTTCCAGAAATGGGTCGATAAGTATCAGGGTCTGTTTTATCTGATTCCCTGGATCATCGGCTTTCTCGTCTTTAAGGCGTTCCCCTTCGGTCAGTCGCTGTACTACAGCTTTACCGATATGAACTTCTTCAAGGGCGACACCAACTTTGTTGGTCTGGCCAACTACATTACCGCATTCCACACCAGAAAGATCACCAAGGCGCTGATCATCACCTTCAAGTACGCCTTTATCACCGTGCCCCTGAAGCTGATCTTCGCGCTGTTCATCGCCTACATCCTGAACTTCAAGATCGCCTGCGTCAACCTGTTCCGCACCGTGTACTACATCCCCTCCATTCTGGGCGGCTCTGTGGCTATCGCCGTGCTGTGGAAGGCTGTGTTCAGTGTGGACGGTCTGCTGAACACCGTGGTGCGCGCTGTCACCTTTGGTGCGGTGCAGGGCCCCGAGTGGCTGAGTGACCCCAACTACGCGCTGTGGATCATCTGCTTTTTGCGTATATGGCAGTTCGGCTCCGCCATGGTGTTGTTCCTTGCTGCACTGAAGGGCGTGCCCGCAGACCTGTACGAGGCTGCTACCATCGACGGCGCCGGCAAGTGGCGTCAGTTCTTCTCCATCACCGTTCCGATGATCACCCCCATCATCTTCTACAACCTGGTCACTCAGATCTGCCAGGCTTTCCAGGAGTTCAACGGCCCCTACATCATCACCAACGGTGGTCCCCGTGGTTCCACTACCCTGATCTCCCTGCTGGTTTACAACTACGCATTCAAGTCCTACGACATGGGCATGGCTTCTGCTCTGGCGTGGATCATGTTCATCATCGTCTGCATCCTGACGATCATTGCGTTCACCAGCCAGAAGAAGTGGGTCTACTACTCGGATGAAAGGTAAGGTGACCAATATGGGAATGAAAGCATCGAATAAGATCGCAACCTTCTTTAAGTACTTCGTGCTGATCCTGGTTGGTATCATCATGATCTATCCTCTGCTGTGGATGATCAGCGCTACCTTCAAGGACAACAGCGAGATCTTTGCAGGCATCAGCCTGTGGATCAAAAAGCCTACGCTGGATGGCTACCGCAACGCCCTGAACAACTTCGGCGGCTCCATCAACATCCTGCAGGCCATGCTCAACACTTACAGCTATGTCATCCCCAAGGTGATCTGCACTGTGGTGTCTGCCTGTATTGCCGCTTACGGCTTTGGCCGTTTCGACTTCCCCGGCCGCAAGCTGCTGTTCAACATCATGCTGGCTACCCTGTTCCTGCCGCAGGTCGTGCTGAACGTACCCCAGTACCTGCTGTACAACAAGTTCGGCTGGGTGGACAGCCCCTTCTATCTGGCCATCTGGGTGCACTGCGCATTTGCTACCGAGACCTACTTCGTGTATCAGCTGGTGCAGTTCATGCGCAACGTCCCGCGTGATCTGGACGAGGCTGCCGCCATTGACGGCTGCTCCTCCTTCCAGACTCTATACAAGGTCATCGTGCCCATGCTGGGACCCGCTCTGGTGTCCTGCGCACTGTTCCAGTTCATGTGGAGCTGCAACGACTTTATGGGCCCGCTGCTTTACGTCAGCACCCCCGGCAAGTACCCCATGTCCCTGTTCGTCAAGCTGTCTATGGACGGTGATACCGGCTTTGCTTGGAACAAGATCCTTGCTCTGTCCCTCATCTCCATCCTGCCGCAGCTGATCGTATTCTTCTGTGCACAGGATCAGTTCGTTGAAGGTATCTCCGCAGGTGCCGTCAAGGGCTAATGCGCCATAAGAACATCTGACCAAGACCAACACCCCCTGTGCTGCTCCCAACGGATGGCACAGGGGGTGTTTTGGTTGATACATCATTTTGTCTGCTTCTTGCGGTACTGCAAAGGACTGATATCCATCACCTCGCGGAACACGCGGCGGAAGTGGGCGGCGCTGGCAAAGCCGGTCTGCTCGGCAATCGCGCTGATGGAAAGCTCGGTGGTCTCCAGCAGCTTCTGCGCGGCCTCGATGCGGCGGTTGTTCAGGTAGTCCACGATGGACTGCCCGGTCACCCGCCGGAACAGGCGGCTGAGGTAGTAAGGGGAAAGGTAGAACCGCGCCGCCACCTCGGTAAGGGAGAACTTTTGCCGGTAGTTGGCGGCAAGGTAGGCACACACCTGCTCAATGGTCTCGTTGCGGGGGCGCGCTGCGGCGCTGCTCTCGGCAAGGCACTCCTGCTCTACATAGTGCAGGATGAGCAGCAGGTACAGCCCGCCGGGGTAGTCCTGCTCCGGCATGGCAGCGCGCATCATCTCCAGCAGGGTGCGCAGGCGGCGAACCCACGGCACCGGGCCGTACAGCACCGTTACCTCGCCGGGCAAAAACAGCCGGGCAAAATCCCGCTGGGTGGCACTGCGCAGCTCGTGCAGGGCGCTGAGCGGGAAGCGGCAGCCCACCAGTTCCGGTACGGCTGCACCGGCGGCGGTGAGCACCGCATCCCCCGCGCCCAGCAGCAGCGCGCTGCCGGGGTTTACCAGCAGGCTGTTTTCCCCCATTTGCAGGGTGCAGCTGCCCTCGCTTACCAGCAGAAAGGTGCACGTCTCCTCGTCTGCCGTCAGCTCCAGCTTGCTGCCGTTCAGCCGCACGGTGTCCGCTTTTACCTTTGCATGGATCTTTTCCCGTTCCGCTTTCATCTTGCGCATCCTTTCCGGAAACAGCCCTCCCGGTAGCCGGGAGAGCGCTTTTCCTCATGATACCACGTCTGCCCCGTGGGGGCAAGACAAACTCACAGGAGGTTATTTCGCATGAATCTGACCCTGATCCGTTCCATGACCCGCAGCGCCGTTTTCGAGCTGGAAAACGAGCTGTGCTACCGTCCGGCACACCCCTTTACCGTTGCCCTGAACGGCAAGACGATATACGAAGCCTGCAACACCAACGTGTTCTCCCTGTTCTCCCTGCTGCCCGGTACCACCTATACGGTGGAGGTGCAGGCAGAGGGCGAGACCCTGAAGCTGGATTTCACCACCGAGGCCGAGACCTTCTTCGTGGATGCTGCCCGCTACGGTCTGGTGGCCGATGGCGAGACCGACAACACTGTGCGGTTGCAGGCGGCGCTGTCCACCTGCCCCAA
>OHTU01000638.1_pt1 | contig 12435 bp, 10 predicted proteins | sample 1578961 | NCBI WGS metagenome assembly OHTU01 (sample SAMEA3879582, study PRJEB24766) | human gut metagenome | biome: human-associated habitat; feature: feces | place: USA | collected 1985/1987 | reverse complement strand
CCCCATCCCTGTCAAAGCTGCCATGCCGCTTGTTGGTTTCCCTTGTGGCAGCTGCCGCATGCCACTTTCCCTCATAGAACCGGATCACCTTGCATTACTGCAACAACAATTTACTATGATGAAACAACTCGGACTCTGCTGAATTCTGCTTGCCACCGTGGGGCGTTTGCTTTATAATAAAATAAAACATACTACCCCACGGAGGCGATCCCTTGAACCTGACCGAAGAACGACTGCAATACCTGGAGCTTCTCTCTCAAAAGTTTCCCAGCCCTGCCCAGGTCTCTACCGAAATCATCAACTTAAATGCCATCCTCGGCCTGCCCAAAGGCACCGAACACTTTATCAGCGATATTCATGGTGAATACCGCCTTTTTCTTCATATTCTCAAAAATGCTTCCGGCTCCGTCCGACGCAAGATCTTCCAATGCTTCTCAGAGGAGGAAATGTCCACTGCCGAAATGGATGAACTGGCCACTCTCATCTATTACCCGGAAGAAAAGTTGGCACTCCTCAAGGAAGCTCATGGCTCACTAAACCAGGTCTGGTACACCACCACCCTGCTGCATTTGGTGCAGGTTTGCCGCAAGGCCACCAGTAAGTACACCCGCTCCAAGGTGCGCAAGGCCATGCCCCACGATTTTGCCTACATCATCGATGAGTTGCTCAATTACTCCGAAGCTGATGAGGATGACAACCGCACCACCTATGTCCACAATATCGTCCACAGCATCATCGAAATCGGCAGTGCCGATGCTTTCATCATCGCCATTTCGGAGCTCATCCAGCACGCGGTCATTGATAAACTGCACATTGTCGGCGATGTATTCGACCGCGGCAACGGCGCTCATAAGGTTATGGATACCTTGATGGAGTATAATAATGTCGATATCCAGTGGGGCAATCACGATATCCTGTGGATGGCGGCAGCTATGGGCCAGTGGGCCTCCATCGCCAATGTGCTGCGCAACTGCATCCGCTACAATAACTTTGATTCTCTAGAGGACGGCTACGGCATTAACCTGCGCCCTCTCACCCAGTTTGCGCTGGAAACCTACCGTGATGATCCCTGCACTCTTTTTCTGCCCAGCCACAGCAAGCGGGAAACTGAACTGAAGCAGCGCCGGGAAAATGATGAACTCACCGCCAAGGTGCACAAGGCCATCTCGGTCATCCAGTTCAAGCTGGAGGGCCAGCTCATCCTGCGCCACCCGGAATATGAAGCTGCCGGTCTGCTGGAGCGGATGGTCGAGCCGGAGCGCGCCATCCAGTTCCGGGTTGCCTGGCAGGACGACCAGGGCAAAACCCAGGTCAACCGCGCCTGGAGGGTACAGTTTAACTCCGCCATCGGTCCTTATAAAGGCGGTATCCGTTTCCATGCTTCCGTCAATCTTTCCATCCTGAAGTTTCTCGGCTTCGAACAGACTTTCAAGAACGCACTGACCACTCTGCCTATGGGTGGCGGTAAAGGCGGTTCCGATTTCTCTCCGCGCGGTAAGAGCGATGCGGAAGTGATGCGTTTCTGTCAGGCTTTCATGTTGGAATTGTGGCGTCACCTCGGTCCGGATATGGATGTTCCTGCCGGTGATATCGGTGTAGGCGGTCGCGAAGTGGGCTATATGTTCGGTATGTATAAGAAGTTGACTCGCGAATTTACGGGCACATTTACCGGTAAAGGCTTGGAATTTGGCGGTTCGCTGATTCGTCCTGAAGCAACAGGATTCGGCGGCTTGTACTTCGTGAACCAGATGTTAGAAACTAAAGGTATTGATATCAAGGGCAAGACCGTTGCCATCTCCGGTTTCGGAAATGTGGCTTGGGGTGCTGCTACCAAGGCTACCGAATTGGGTGCCAAGGTTGTTACCATCTCCGGTCCAGACGGTTACATCTACGATCCGAATGGTATCAGTGGCGAAAAGATAGATTATATGCTGGAACTCCGGTCATCGGGCAACGATATCGTAGCACCGTATGCCGACGAATTCCCCGGCTCTACTTTCGTAGCAGGCAAACGCCCGTGGGAAGTGAAAGCGGACATCGCTCTGCCTTGCGCTACCCAGAACGAGCTGAACGGCGAAGATGCACAACACCTCATTGACAACAAGGTGACATGTGTAGGCGAAATCTCCAATATGGGATGTACGCCCGAAGCTATCGACCTTTTTATTGAAAATAAGATTATGTATGCACCGGGTAAGGCTGTCAATGCAGGTGGTGTGGCTACCAGCGGACTGGAAATGTCGCAGAACGCCATGCACCTCAGCTGGAGTGCAGCCGAAGTGGATGAAAAACTCCACGCCATCATGCACGGAATTCATGCTCAATGCGTAAAATATGGGACAGAACCCGATGGCTACATCAACTACGTGAAGGGAGCGAATATCGCCGGCTTCATGAAGGTGGCTCATGCCATGATGGGTCAGGGAATTATCTAAGAGAGAAACTTTGTTTAGTTGTATTTGTATTTGTGGTTTGTGCTGCCCTACGCCTGTGAAGGTATGGGGCAGTACTTTTTTATTCTCAATTAAAAAGTTGTATCTTTGTATCCGAGAAACCATAAATGACAAAGAGATGTTACTACCTGAATTGAAACTGAGACGTGATAAAATACGCTCTCTCATGGCTCAACAAGAGATTGATGCCGCTCTTATCGCTTGTAATGTAAACTTAATCTATACGTACGGACGTGTCGTCAGCGGTTACTTGTATCTGCCGTTGAATGCTCCCGCTCGTTTATTCATCAAACGTCCCAACAATATTGAAGGGGAACATATTCATCCTATCCGTAAACCGGAACAACTGCTTGACTTACTAAAGGAATGTGGTTTGCCCATACCTGCGAGGTTGATGCTGGAGGGGGATGAGTTGTCTTTTACGGAATATAACCGTTTGGCTGCGTGTTTCCCTGAAACGGAGGTGCTTCCTTGTGGTACGGCACTTATCCGGAAGGCCCGAAGTGTCAAGACTGAAATAGAGATTGAGATGTTCCGCCGTTCCGGCATTGCACATGCTAAAGCTTACGAACAAATACCCTCGGTTTATAGACCAGGAATGACAGACCGCCAGTTATCCATCGAAATAGAGCGCCTGATGCGTTTGGAAGGTTGTCTGGGTATTTTCCGTACCTTCGGACAAAGTATGGAGATTTTTATGGGAAGTCTGCTGGCAGGAGATAATGCTACTGCGCCTGCCCCCTATGATTTTGCTCTGGGAGGCGAGGGACTTGACCCGTCACTGCCTATCAGTGTGAACGGTGCACTGTTGCAGCCCGGTCAGAGCTTTATGGTTGATATGGGGGGTAACTTCTATGGCTATATGGGAGACATGAGCCGTGTATTCTCTATCGGAAAGCTGCCGGAAAAGGCATATGTTGCCCATCAAGTTTGCCTGGACATACAAGAGGCTGTTGTAGAAAAAGCGAAACCGGGTGCTGTTTGTGAGGACCTTTACAATCTCGCTATCGATATTGTCACCAAAGCAGGCTTTGCCGACAACTTTATGGGAGCCACTCAAAAGGCCAAGTTTATCGGTCATGGCATCGGTTTGGAAATCAATGAAATGCCGGTATTGGCTCCGCGTATGAAGCAGGAGTTGGAGCCGGGTATGGTCTTTGCATTGGAGCCGAAAATTGTTTTGCTAGGCATTGGTCCCGTCGGTATCGAAAACTCTTGGGTTGTAACAGCGGAAGGAGTGGAGAAACTGACGTTGTGTAAGGAAGAGATTGTGGAACTTTGAAAATTGATAATGGATAATGGATAATGGAAAATTGCCATGCGGTTTCAATAAATACGCTGCACTGTTTGTTTTTCCATTATCCATTTTCCATTATTTCACCCTTCTGTTAAGCTGATTATTCGCTTTCGAAGGTTTGGATTTACCAATCCGTTTTCCGGTTGGCTTGGCCTTGTTGCTTCGTTTGGGCTTTATGCCGGAATGGTTACTCGCCTTCATAATATTCACATAAGTAGTAGCGGGCTATAAAGTCCCAATATTGATGCAGTGTTTCTTTTCCTTTCAAGAAGGGAAGTTCCACATCGGGTAGAATTCCTTTGGTCATTCCGTATTTCAGCAGGTCGAACGGACACTCTCCGGGTTGGCAGAACATCTTGTAACCCTCTGCAGCAGCGCGTTTGGCATCGTACATCGGGTTATGTTCTTCACAGAAATAGGCGGCCACGTTGTGGGCTACGAGCATACCTTTGGCGTTGGCATAAATCACGAACTCTTTTTGGTATTCCAGGTCGGGCAATAGTGCGGACCGTTTGTTTTCCCATCCCAAGACATCGACAAAGAAAGTGCAAAGCTCCTTGTAATCGGTGAAGTATAGCAGCGGTTTCCCCTGGCTGTATTCCAGACAGCGGGCGGCATCTTTACTCAGTTTGGTTTCCGGAGTGACTTCCGGCAGCGGAGTAATGGGCATATCCAGTAAATCAAGTCCCATTACCCAAAGGAAGGAAGATTCTCCCTCGCTGATGGGAGCTTCTTCGAAACGTGCATCCATCAGTTCATAGGCGCTTTGGCTTAATGCAAGCAGGTCTTTGTCATAAGGACTGAACAAGGTGTATTCCTTGTCAAAAATACTGAATTGTGATTTCAATGTCCACAGTACGAATGCAATGTCTTCCTGATTTATTTCATCGGGCGTATAATCGTCACCCAGTGGATAGAACGGCAGGTAAGTTCCGTATACTCCTTGAAAGGCTTCGGAGAAAAGTTTCCAGCCTCCGCTTTGGGCAATGGCATCTTGAAAGTACATGCCGAGGGAGATGGCTGCGTCAATTTGGGTACGCAGGTCTTCCTTGTTGAACAAGGGAGAGGTCTTGACGAGGGGCAGGATGCTTGTGGCAAAGTCGAGGTACCATTTGTCCGTTGGCAGTACGTGGGTGCGTTCATTGGCCCCCAACCAATATTGCATGTTGATTGTTGTCATGATTTGTTTGTTTTAGATAAATATTATAGTCTTTTTAATGCCAATTTGATGACTTGTTCCACCGGTGCGCTTGGTTCTTCCTTCAAAATGGCAAGCACTACTTTTTGTGAGGGGGCTTGTGCAAAGCCCAGCATGGTAAGGGCGGCTACGGCTTCTTCTTGTACTTGTACGTTGGCTGCCGATACCAGTGTACCTATGGTCCCTGCGTTGCCGGTGGCAACGCTGCCGGTCTTGATTTTGTCTTTTAAATCCACAATTATCCGTTGGGCTGTTTTCAGCCCGATACCCTTGACTGTTTTCAGTAGAGTGGCGTTTTCCGTGCTGATGACATTTATCAGTTCGGATGGCGAGAGTGCCGAGAGAATCATGCGAGCTGTATTTCCGCCGATGCCTGAAACGGAGATGAGCAACAGGAATAGTTCGCGTTCCTGCTTGTCAGCGAACCCGTAGAGGACATAGGCGTCTTCACGGATAGCTTCGTATACATATAATTTGCATTCTTTCTTGCCCTGGATGGCGGCATACGTATTCAATGAAATATTGACGCCGTATCCCAGTCCGTTGCAGTCTATTATTGCGGTTGCCGGACTTAGTTCGGCAATTCCGCCTCTGATGTATTCTATCATAATTCTTTTGCTTGTTGGCCCCAAATGTGCCTTGCGTACATATCATCTGCGAATGTATGAATTATTATTGGACTTTCACTCACTAAAAAAAGAAAAACTGTGTGAAACAGCAGGGAGTTCTGCCGATATAATAAATTAAAATGCTTACTTTTGCGCCGATAAAGTAGAAAACTGATAAATAAATTCATAAAAAGAATGAAAAAAGTAAGAGCGGCCATCGTTGGCTATGGTAATATCGGGCATTATGTGCTCGAAGCCCTGCAAGCAGCTCCCGATTTCGAAATTGCCGGTGTAGTACGCCGTGCCGGAGCTGAAAACTGTCCTGCGGAACTGAGTGCATATCCCGTTGTGAAGAATATCAAGGAACTGAAAGACGTGGATGTTGCTATCCTTTGTACGCCTACCCGCAAAGTGGAAGAGTATGCAAAGGAGATCCTTGCTTTAGGCATTCATACTGTGGACAGTTTCGATATCCATACGGGTATCACTGCCTTGCGCCGCACACTGGATGCAGAGGCTAAAAAGCATAATACGGTATCCATCATTTCTGCCGGCTGGGATCCGGGTAGTGACTCCATTGTCCGCACTATGCTGGAAGCCATTGCTCCGAAAGGCATTACCTATACTAATTTTGGTCCGGGCATGAGCATGGGACATACGGTGGCTGTAAAGGCCATCGAAGGTGTGAAAGCCGCCCTTTCCATGACTATTCCCACGGGAACCGGTATTCACCGTCGTATGGTGTACATCGAGTTGAAGGATGGCTACGAATTTGACAAGGTGACTGCAGCCATCAAAGCCGACCCGTACTTCGTGAATGACGAAACACATGTAAAATTGGTTCCGAGTGTGGATGCACTGCTCGATATGGGGCATGGGGTAAACTTGACCCGTAAGGGTGTGTCCGGCAAGACGCAGAACCAGCTATTTGAGTTCAACATGCGTATTAACAATCCTGCCCTCACGGCACAAGTGCTGGTATGTGTGGCGCGTGCCGCTATGCGTCAGCAGCCGGGTTGCTATACAATGGTTGAAGTTCCGGTAATAGACCTGCTTCCGGGCGATAGAGAAGAGTGGATCGGCCATTTGGTATAAGACACAGAAAAAACAGATGATGTGTTTGGTTCAAACGCATCGTCTGCTTGCCCCGAACACATCATCTGTTTGATGTAAATGCATCATCCGTTCTACTGCGAATGGATGATGCGTTTTTTTATGTCTTGTTCTTTAAAAGAAATACCTCAGTATATCATTGAAGTTTGCCCAAATCAGCAAACCGAACAAGAGGAACATGCCCACCATCTGTGCACGTTCCATAAACTTGTCGCTGGGCTTGCGGCGTGCAATGATTTCGTAAATGAGGAATAACACGTGTCCGCCGTCCAGTGCGGGGATGGGCAGAATATTCATAAAGGCAAGGATGATGGAGAGGAATGCCGTCATGTACCAGAACTGGTGCCAGTCCCACGTGGCGGGGAAAATACTGCCGATGGTTCCGAAACCTCCGAGTTGCTTGGCTCCTTCCTTGGAGAAGAGATATTTCATCTGGCCTACGTAGCCTTTCAGAGTCTTTACCCCCAAAGATACGCCGGCAGGGAAAGAGGAAAGGAAACTGTATTCCTTACGGACAACGGGCAGCAGCTTGTCGGTTGCCGTACGTGCTGCTACGCCTATTTCATAGTCGGCATTGGTCATCATGCTCAAGGTGTCTGTCACACCGTTACGGACGTATGTCAAGGTTACCTCATGGGATGCATTGGCTTTCTTGCGCTTCAGCATCTCTTCTTTGAAGTCGTAGTAGGCTATTGACTTTCCATCCAAGTGGGTGATGCTGTCACCTACTTGCAGACCGGCGGAAGCGGCAGGGTATCCTACAATCAGGCTGTCGACTACATAAGGGAAACGGAAACTGGCGAAACGCACGCTGTCTGCCAGCAAGCGGTTCATCATGTCTTCGGGGATGTAGACTGAAGCAGCTTCCCCGTCACGCAATACGCTTACCTGGCGGGCATCGACAATACTGGTCAGCAGGTCGCCGTCATAGCGTTCGAACGGTACCCCGTCGGCAGATATTAGGATATCGCCGTCGCGGAAGCCTATGGCTTTGGCTGTTTCGTTAAAATCCATACCCAATGGGGCTTTTTGTACTGGTATATATTCGTCGCCCCAAGTAAAAAGTATCATGGAATAGATGAACAATGCGAGCAGGAAGTTGAACAATACACCGCCTACCATAATCAGCAGGCGCTGCCATGCCGGCTTGGCACGGAACTCCCATGGCTGCATGGGTTGCTTCATCTGTTCGGTATCCATAGATTCGTCTATCATACCTGCTATTTTTACATAGCCGCCTAAGGGTAGCCATCCGATACCGTATTCCGTGTCACTGTGTTTGGGCTTGAACTTGAATAATGTGAACCAAGGGTCAAAGAATAAGCAGAACTTTTCTACCCGCGTCTTGAACAGACGCGCAAAAATGAAGTGCCCCCCCTCATGAACAATAACGAGCAACGAGAGGCTCATAATGAGTTGCAGGGCACGAATCAAGAATGTTTCCATCTAATTATTTGCTGTTTTACGATTTTTATAATTTTCGCAAAGGTACGTTTTCTTATTTAACGTATCAAATGAGTAGATGTTTTTTATAATTCTTTTCATTCCGGTGTATCTATCAAATCAGCTCTTCTGCTATCCGTCGGGCTTCGGCATCCGTAGCCACATAGTCTTCATAGGTGGGCTTCTGTAAGTAGGATACGCGCGACATGGTCTTTTCTATTACTTCACTCATGCCAAGGAACGAAATTTTGTCCTGCAGGAAGGCGGCTACCACCACTTCATTGGCGGCATTGACAATGCAAGGCATATTGCCTGCACGATGTAGCGCTTCGTAGGCCAGGGCGAGGTTACGGAAACGGGTGGTGTCCGGTTGCTCGAACGTCAGTTCCGTGCACAGCTTGAAGTCCAGGCGCGGGAAAGAGGCTTTCAACCGGTCGGGATAGGAGAAGGCATATTGGATGGGCAGACGCATGTCCGGCATTCCCAGTTGTGCTTTCACGGCACCGTCCTCAAACTGTACCATGGAGTGGATGACGGATTGCGGGTGTACCACGACTTCTATCTGGTCGGGACGTACACCGAACAGCCATTTGGCTTCGATTACCTCGAACCCTTTGTTCATCATGGAAGCAGAGTCTATCGTGATTTTGGCGCCCATGTCCCAGTTGGGGTGTTTCAGTGCTTGCGCTTTGGTGACGGTTGTTAGTTGCTCCATAGTGCAGGTGCGGAACGGACCTCCGGAGGCAGTCAGTATCACTTTTTCTATTTGGTTGCCTATCTCACCGGCCAGGCACTGGAAAACGGCGGAGTGCTCGGAGTCGACGGGTAGGATGGGGACACCGCTGAAGCGTGCCAGGTCATTGATGAGCTCTCCCGCCACCACCAGCGTCTCTTTGTTGGCAAGGGCTATCGGCTTACGGGCTCGGATGGCATTCATGGTGGGCTTCAGCCCTGCATATCCCACCATGGCGGTCAATACCATATCAATGGGATTTTCGGTCACAATCTGGCAGAGGGCATCTGCGCCGGCATATACCTTGATAGGTAGGTCGGCAAGCGCTTCTTTCAGTTGCGTGTATTTCGATTCGTTGGCTATTACCACTGCCTCAGGCTTGAATCTGCGTGCCTGGGCTATGAGTTCCTCTACGCGGTTATTGGCGGTCAATACGTATGCTTCGTACTGGTCGGGATGTTCTTCGATGACCTGCAACGCTTGTGTACCGATGGAACCGGTAGAACCGAGTATGGCAATCTGTTTCATTTACTATTATGCTATTTACAATTTACTATTTGGAGACTAAAATACGATGTAAAGCTCGGGATTTACGGCCCTGCCCTTATGCCACAGCTCGAAGTGAAGGTGGGGACCGGTGGACAGCTCGCCGGTGTTTCCTACCAGTGCGATGGCTTCACCCCCTTTCACCGCATCTCCTTCCCGTTTCAGCAGAGAGCCGCAATGCTTGTAGACTGACACGAAGTCCTGGTTGTGCTGTATTTCTATCAGATAACCCGTCTCGGCAGTATAGGTACTCAGTATGACGGTACCGTCTAAGGTGGCCAATACGCTTTCGCCCGGATTGGCGGCAATGTCCGTGCCGAAGTGTTTTGTTTCGGCATTGAAGGGAGATGAAATCATGCCGCGTGTGGGGCGGTAGAAAATCAGTCCGTCTATTTCGGGGCGAGCGGTGATGCTCGTCAGGTTGTACTTTTCTGTCTCCTCGTACTGTTTGCGGAATTCGGCTTCCCGTTGTGTACGTTCCATGAGCGAATCTTCGCGCAGGTGGGTCAACGAGTCGATGGAATGTATGGTATCTGCCTTTATCTTGCCCTGGAAGATGTCCTGGATATTCATGATATAGAGGTTCTGTCTGTTCACCAGTTGCTGGAGGGAATCTACGCGCAAGGCATTCTCCACTACCTGGGCACGGATTTCACTGTTCATATATCCCGGCAGGTAGTTGCGCAGCGGGGTGAAGGCTACGATCAGGGAGGCGATGAGAAACAATACGAACAGCACGGAGAGCAATACGGACAGTCCGTTCAGCTTGGATACGCGCAACGTGATGATATCCTCAAGGGTATTCTCGTTCGTAATCGTCAGTCTGTACTTGAACTTGATGTTACTCCAAAATGCTTTTCTTCGTTTCTTTTTCATACCTCTTCTGTTTCGTCCAAAGCTATCAAACCTTCCGGCAGGTCTACGGTGATGACCTTGTGCTTCTGGTCAATGTCTATGATAAACTCTTCTTGTGCCGGCACCAGCAGTTCTTCTCCCTGATAATCTACCACAAACAGTGTGTTGATGGTCGATGTGTCCACGTCCGTCACTTCTCCCAGCGTGCCGTGATGTACTTCCTCCATACGAAAACCGACGAAGAAGTCCCAACTCAGTTCACCTGGTCCTGCCTCTTCTGCATGCTTTACGGGGAAGTAGACCTCAATATTAGTGAACATGCGGGCGCGTTCTGCCGTGTCCACGCCTTCCAGTTTGACAAGGGCGGTGGTGTCGGAGCGGAAACGGTATTCTTCCAAGAAGAAAGGCACCAGTATACCATCCAGCAGGCAGATTAGGTATTCGGCTTCCACCCGGTCGAAGATGTCATCCGTAAAAGTGAACGATAGTTCTCCGTGAATGCCGTGGGGCTTGTTGAATATACCTATCTTATATACTTCTTCTCTCTTTATCATCTTATTCTATTCTTGTTATTCTTGCTCCGAGCGCATTCAGTCGCCCTTCGATGTTCTGATACCCACGGTCTATCTGCTCTATGTTGTGGATGCGGCTGATGCCGTCCGCACTCATGGCAGCTATCAGCAGGGCGATGCCCGCACGGATATCGGGCGAGGTCATGTTGCCGCCACGTAGTTTAAAGCCGTGGTCGTGACCGATGACAACGGCGCGGTGCGGGTCGCAGAGGATAATTTGCGCTCCCATATCTATCAGCTTGTCCACAAAGAACAAACGGCTTTCGAACATTTTCTGATGAATGAGTACACTACCTTTTGCCTGGGTGGCAACCACCAGCAGCACACTGAGCAAGTCTGGTGTCAGTCCGGGCCAGGGTGCGTCGGCAATGGTCATGATGGAGCCGTCGATAAAGGACTCTATCTGGTACGTCTCTTGTGCGGGCACGTAAATGTCGTCTTCCCACTGCTCCATCTTGATGCCGAGTCGACGGAAACTGTCGGGGATAATTCCCAAGTTCTCGTAGGAGACATTCTTGATGGTCAGTTCGCTACGGGTCATGGCTGCCATGCCAATGAAACTGCCCACTTCAATCATGTCGGGGAGGATGGTATGCTCGGTTCCGTGCAGCTCGTCTACTCCTTCGATAGTCAGGAGGTTGGAGGCGATGCCTTCTATCTTAGCTCCCATCCGGTTCAGCATTCTGCAAAGTTGCTGCACGTAGGGTTCGCAGGCGGCGTTGTAGATGGTGGTCTTGCCTTTGGCAAGGACGGCTGCCATTACGATATTGGCAGTTCCCGTAACAGATGCCTCGTCGAGTAGCATATAACTGCCATGCAGTTGTTTGGCTGAGATTTCGTAGATGCCACGCTCCTCATTATAGACAAAGTCGGCTCCTAAATTCTGGATACCGATAAAGTGTGTATCCAGACGGCGGCGTCCTATCTTGTCTCCGCCCGGCTTGGAAATCATGGCCTTGCCGAAACGTGCCACCATCGGCCCCACCAGCATGACGGAACCGCGCAGGCTGGAACATTTTTTCAGGAACGCGTCACTTTCCAGATAGGCGAAATCAATGTTGGCAGCTTGAAAGCTGTAAGTGTCAATGCCTTTTTTAGATACGCTGACTCCCATATCCCGCATCAATTGGATAAGGTTGTTGACGTCCAGTATGTCCGGGATATTGTGCACAGTCACCTCTTCGGCAGTGAGCAATGTGGCGCAGATAATTTGCAACACCTCGTTTTTTGCTCCTTGGGGGTAAATGTCACCGGAAAGTCTGTGTCCTCCTTCGATTACAAATGATGCCATGAAATTAGTGATTAGGGGTTGGTGATTAGTGGTCTGCATGGTGATGCCGCATGGCATTAATCACTAACCACTAATCATTCAATTTTAGTATTTCCGTTTATTGTTCCGGTTGTTGTTCCGGTTATTCTGGTTGTTCACTTTCGGACGGTAGTTCTGGTCAATACGTTCGGCCATGAGACGGACGATACTGTCTGTCATTTGCAGTTTTCCGTCAGAGAGTTCGGTGAGGTCATCTGAAATCTTACGGTCATCGACGGTATCTTTGTTCCATGCCATGTAGTCTTTCTTCATGTGGTTACAAATGAGCGCTATCAAGTTCTGCTTCT
>OHTU01000631.1_pt1 | contig 12518 bp, 10 predicted proteins | sample 1578961 | NCBI WGS metagenome assembly OHTU01 (sample SAMEA3879582, study PRJEB24766) | human gut metagenome | biome: human-associated habitat; feature: feces | place: USA | collected 1985/1987 | reverse complement strand
CGATCTCCCAGCTCCGTTACCTTGGCTATCAGCGCGCGCTGCGCGACTTCGGCTTAACAGAGCATCCGGAAGACCTGATCTGCGCCGAAGATTTCACCATTGCCAACGCCTATGCCGCCATGCAAAAGCGTCTGCGCTCCCCCGCCGATTTTACGGCTGTCTTCGCCATTGCGGACGACATGGCCATTGGCGCGATGCGCGCCCTGCGCGAAAGCGGCCGCTCCATCCCCGAGGACTGCTCCGTCATCGCCATCGACGGCATCAGCGTCTCGGAATACATTCATCCCATGCTCACCACCCTCTGCCAGCCCATGACCGCCATGGGAGAGGCGAGCGTCGAGATCCTGCTCGACATCATCGAGGGACGCGGCGTTCATCGCCACGTCACTCTGCCGACCGCGCTGCGCGAGGGCGCGTCCGTGCGGCAGCTCAAGCACTGATTTTCCCGCGGGAACCGCGTGAAAATAAATTTGAAAAGGAGTATTGATGAAATGAAAAAGTATCTTGCAATGATCCTTGCTCTTGTCATGGCGCTTTCTCTCGTCGCCTGCGGCGATAAGAAGGATGACTCCGCTGACAACAGCGACGGCGATACTGCCTCCGGCCGCGTCTACTGGCTGAACTTCAAGCCCGAAGCCGACGAGGCCCTGCAGAAGGTCGCCGCCATGTACACCGAGAAGACCGGCGTGCCCGTCACCGTCGTGACCGCCGCTTCCGGCACCTACAACGAGACCCTGACTGCCGAGATGGACAAGTCCGCTCCCCCGACGCTGTTCGTCGTGGGCAACCAGGCCGCTGTCGACACCTGGGGCGACTACTGCTATGACCTGAGCGGCACCGCCGTTGCTAACGAGCTCAACACCGACGCCTACAACCTCTATGACGCCGACGGCAAGCTCTGCTCCATCGGCTACTGCTATGAGTGCTACGGCATCATCGTCAACGAAGATCTGCTCGAAAAGGCCGGCTACACGCTTGGCGACATCACGAACTTTGAGACTCTCAAGGCCGTCGCTGAGGACATCCACGCTCGTGCTTCCGAGCTCGGCTTCGACGCCTTCACCTCCTCTTCCATGAGCGACGATTCCAGCTGGCGCTTCACCGGCCACCTCGCGAACCTCGAGTATTACTACGAGTCCGTGGACGATCCCGACGCCTGGAAGGAATGCCCGTCTTCCATCAAGGGTACCTACATGCAGAACTACAAGAACCTGTGGGATCTGTACATCAACAACAGCGCCGTGAATCCTGCTGATCTCGCTGCCGGCGGCTTTGACGCGGCGGACGAGTTCGGCAAGGAGCAGGCCGTGTTCTATCAGAACGGCACCTGGGCTTACAATGACGTGAAGGATCTGGGCGACGACAACCTGGGTATGCTGCCCATCTACATCGGCGTGGACGGCGAGGAGAATCAGGGCCTGTGCACCGGTTCCGAGAACTTCTGGTGTGTCAATAACACCGCTTCCGAGGCCGACATTCAGGCTACTCTGGACTTCCTGTACTGGTGTGTCACCTCTGAGACCGGCACCAGCGCAATGGCTGACAAGATGGGCTTCGTCATCCCCTTCAAGAAGGCTAAGGACTCCACCAACCCCCTGATCACCATTGCAAACCAGTATGTGGCCGACGGCAAGACCAGTGTTGACTGGTGCTTCTCCACCATGCCTTCCGAGGAGTGGAAGAACGGCGTGGGCAGCGCTCTGACTGCATACGCAGCAGGCACCGGCAAGTGGGACGACGTTGTCACCGCATTTGTGGATGGCTGGGCCAAGGAGTACAAGCTGGCCAACGGCTAAGCTCCCCCATCGTTTCTAACACCTAACTTGCAGAGGGAGGCGGGCGAATGGTTCGCCCGCCTCCTTTCCTTTTTTATCAGACAGCTCCCTCAGGAGGTATATCATGCAAAAAGCCATTAGTAAATACTGGCCGATATTTGTGCTGCCTACTCTGGTCGCCTTTATTATCGGCTTCATCTGGCCCTTTATCTGGGGCGTTTATCTGTCCTTCCAGCGGTTCACCACCGTGTCCAAGACTACATTTGTGGGCATCCAGAACTACCTCTCGGTATTTCAGGATTCCACCTTCCTGCACGCTTTCGGCTTTACGGCAGCCTTTACCGTGGTGAGCACTGTGCTCATCAACGTGTGCGCCTTTGCCATTGCGCTGGTGCTGACCCGCGGCATCAAGGGCACCAACATCTTCCGTACCGTGTTCTTCATGCCCAACCTGATCGGCGGCATCCTGCTGGGCTACATCTGGCAGATCCTGCTCAACGGCGTGCTGGCGAACCTGCAGAAGCCCCTGCTGGCACTGGATGCCAAGGCCGGTTTTGTCGGTCTGGTCATCCTGATGTGCTGGCAGCAGATCGGCTACATGATGATCATCTATGTGGCTGGCCTGCAGAGCGTGCCCGGCGACCTGATCGAGGCCGCTAAGATCGACGGTGCCAACGACCGCGAGATCCTGTTCAAGATCAAGATTCCCATGGTCATGCCCAGCGTGACCATCTGCACCTTCCTGACCCTGACCAACAGCTTCAAGCTGTTCGACCAGAACGTGGCTCTGACCGCAGGCGAACCCGCCAACGCCAGTGAAATGCTGGCACTGAACATCTACAACACCTTCTACGGCCGCTCCGGTGCGCAGTGGAAGGGCATTGGTCAGGCAAAGGCTGTTGTGTTCTTCCTGATCGTGGTGGTCATCTCGCTGATCCAGCTCCACTTTACCCGCTCTAAGGAGGTGCAGCAGTAATGTCGAAACAGAAAAGAACCTGGGATGTCATCCTTGTTGTTGTAATGGTTCTCCTCTGCCTGCTGTGGATCTACCCCATCGTGCTGATCCTGCTGAACAGCTTGAAAACCGAGGGCAGCTTTACCACCTCTACGGTGTTCCGTCTGCCCACCGCCGAAACCTTTGCCGGACTGCGCAACTACGTTTACGGCGTGACCAAGATGAACTTCCTTTCCAGCATGGGTTACAGCCTTCTGATTACTATCACCAGCGTGGTGCTGATCCTGCTGTGCTGCTCCATGACTGGTTGGTACCTGACCCGCGTAAACAATAAGCTGAGCAAGTTCATGAACCTGCTGATCGTGTTCTCCATGGTCGTTCCCTTCCAGATGGTCATGTTCACCCTGTCCAAAACTGCTGACCGTCTGAACCTGAACAACCCTTGGAACATCTGCATCATCTATCTGGGCTTCGGCGCCGGTCTGGCCGTGTTCATGTTTACCGGCTTTATGAAGAGCGTGCCCATGGAGATCGAGGAAGCAGCCATGATCGACGGCTGCAACCCCATCCAGATCTTCTTCAAGGTCGTGTTCCCCATCCTGAAGCCTACCATGATCTCCACTGCTATTCTGGAGACCATGTGGGTGTGGAACGACTACCTGCTGCCCACGCTGGTGCTGGATATCAAGAAGTACCGCACCATCCCCATGGCGATCCAGTATTTCCGCGGCGGCTACGGCCGTGTGGAGCTGGCTCCCATGATGGCCTGCATCATCATTGCTATCATCCCCATTATTATCCTCTACATGACCTGCCAGAAGTACATCATCGAGGGTGTCGTGGCCGGTGCTGTAAAGGGCTAAGGAGGTGCACGTTATGCGTGCAAGCGGCATTTTGATGCCGGTGTTCAGCCTGCCGGGGCCTTTTGGTATCGGTACGCTGGGCAGTGAAGCGACCGCATTCGTTGATTTTCTGGCCGAGGCAAAGCAGACTTATTGGCAGATCCTGCCCATCGGCCCTACCGGCTATGGCGACAGTCCCTACCAGAGCTTTTCCGCCTTTGCCGGAAACCCCTACTTTATCGATTTCCGTCTGCTGGCGGCAGATGGCTATCTGACTGCCGAAGAGATTCCCGCCGCGCAGCCGGTAAGCACCGTTGACTACGGTGCGCTGTACAACCAGCGCCCGGTGCTGCTGAAAAAGGCTGCTGACCGGCTGCTGGCAGCCCCCTCCCCTGCTTACGAGGCCTTCTGCACCGCGCAGAGCTTCTGGCTGGAGGACTACGCCCTGTTCATGGCCGTAAAGGCAGAGCAGGGGCAGGCAGGCCTTGCCGACTGGCCGGACGCCCTGCGCTGCCGGGAGCCGGAGGTCATTGCCGCCGCAAAGGCACGGTTGGCAGACCAGATCAGCTACCACAAGGCGGTGCAGTTCTTCTTCTACACCCAGTGGAACGCGCTGAAGGCCTATGCCAACCGCAAAGGTGTCCTGCTGGTGGGCGATATCCCCATCTACGTCAGCCCGGATTCCAGTGACCTGTGGACCCAACCGGAGCTGTTCCAGACTGATGGACAGATGCACCTGACCCATGTAGCCGGCTGCCCGCCGGATTCCTTTGCGGCAGACGGACAGCTGTGGGGCAACCCGCTGTACGATTGGCCTACCCACAAGGCCACCGGCTTTGGCTGGTGGAAGCGGCGCATGAAGCACGCCACCTCTATCTACGATGTGGTGCGCATTGACCACTTCCGCGGTTTCGAGAGTTACTACTCTATCCCTGCCGAAAACACAACGGCTGCAGGCGGTCACTGGGAAAAAGGCCCCGACCGGGACTTTATCCACGCCATGCAGCAGGCGCTGGGCGGCGGCAATATCATCGCCGAGGATCTGGGCTACTTGACCCCGGAGGTGAAGGCGATGCTGGCCGAAAGCGGCTACCCGGGCATGAAGATCATGCAGTTTGCCTTCGACAGCCGGGAGTCGGGCAACTACCTGCCCCACACCTACCCCCGCAACAGTGTGGTGTATACAGGCACCCACGATAACGTGACCACCGAGGGTTGGCGCAGCAACGCCAGCGCCGAGGACGTAGCCTACGCCTGCCGGTATCTGCGCTGCACGCCGGAGGAGTTGACCGAAGGCATGATCTGTGCCTGCCTTGCCAGCGTTTCGGATACTGCCATCATCCCGCTGGCAGACTGGCTGCATCTGGGCAGCGAGGCCCGCATCAACACCCCCAGCACGCAGGGCGCAAACTGGCGCTGGCGGCTGGCGCAGTCCCTGCCCGCTGCATTGGCCGGGCACATCGCCGCGCTGACCACGCTGTATGAGCGCGTGCCGAAAGCACTTTGACCTCGTTTTCCTTTCGTTTGGCAACCTGTAAAACACACAAGGCATCTGCTTTGCCCGCTGCTGCGTTCTGCGCAGCGGGTACGGGCAGATGCCTTTGTTGTTGATCGGCTTTTTCAGCACATTTTTGCTACAACATTTTTTCGCCGTAAAAAAGCAGGAGTTTTGCGCGTTTATGGCGTATTCAGGTCAGTTTTACAACGCATCGTCACAATATATTCACAAATGTATCATGATTTTCAAACCCGCGCTCTCTTGTCATTTTTGTGCAGATATGCTACAATCCAGTTACTAGATGAACTGCCCCTTGGGGAGTTCTGTGTGCGAAAGGAGTTTTCCATCATGGATCATACATATCAGCGCCCGCTGCAGCTGCCCGCCTGCTGCTCTGTGCTCTCTGCCGAGGAGATGACCTATACCGAGGGCGGTGCCCTTTCTATCAACATCACTCCGGAGCAGGTGATGGCCTTTGGCATCAATGCCACGGTAAACCTGCTGGGCATGATGGGCCGCTATGCGTTCCAGGCTGCAGTTTCCGGTATGCAGAATGCCCTGAACGATGGTTTGGGTGTTGGTGATGCAATTGGGCACTACTGGGGCAAGCTGAACACATGGAGCAAGGTTGCCACGATCGGTATGGCTGGTCTGGGCGGTTATTATGCCTATTGTCAGGCACGCAGCATCTATCTCTCCATCAAAAATCTTGTGGACGCCTTTAAGAATACGTACAACGAAATTCAGGCCAAAAAGAAGGCAGAACAGGAGGCCGCCGAGCAGCAGAATTGTCTGCCTACTCTGGTAGCTCTGTGCTGATCTTTCATCGACCCGGAAAGGAGTGTTTTTATTTATGAAAAAGCTTCAGCTGCCCTCTTCCTACGCAGCCCTCTCCCCCGAGGAGCAGTGCGCTGCCTTTGGCGGCAGCGAATTCGGCGATGCTGTCGGCAGCTTTTTTGACAATCTGCACTTCAATGATTTCTTCTGGAACGGTGGGCTGATCTCGTTTTCCTTCACCTTTGTGCCCATGCTACTTTTCCGCGTGATCAAGACAGGTGTGCAGACCGGGATCAAGCTCTCTCAGCAGATCGGCCGCCTGCTTGGCATCACCCGCGAGGCTACCGTCACTGCCGTCCAGTACTTGGATAATACGCAGCAGCGAAATGACCAGCCGGTCGAAAATTCTCTCCCCCAGCTTTTTTCTCTTCAGTAATAAGCTATAAGAAAGCCGTGCATCCCGGAGCATTCCGGCTATGCACGGCTTTTTGTTTTGTTCAGATCACCCGGACTGCACCCTGCTCCCGCAGGCGCAGCACATAGCAGCTGCCCTGCCCGAATACCTGCTCGATGGCTGTATGGTACCGCTCCAGCAGCTGCCCGGGCACATAAGCCTGAATGGTGCCTGCAAAGCCGCCGCCCTGCATCCGCCATGCGCCCTCACTGCCCTGCAGAATGCTCTGGCTCAGAGCCAGCGCTACGGACAGTCCCTGATGCCGCACATCCGCTGTGCAGTACACATTCTGACACAGCGCAAAGGAAGCCTGTCCGCTCTGCTTCACCAGACCTGCAAACACCGGGAACTGCTTTGCATAAAGCGCATCCCGCTGCGCCAGCGTGCGGGCATTCTCCTCAAAATAATGGATCGCCCGCAGCACTGCACGGTCTCCGCAGCAGCTGCGCAGGACAGGCAGTGCCATCCAGAACGCGTTCTCTTCCACCTGACCCAGCAGCGGCTTTCCGAAGCAGGCGGCCACCTGCTCCATCTCCTGCCGAATCGCCGCAAACTCGCTCGTCAGTTCGCTGTGGCTGCCCCGGGTATCGGTGACGCAGAGGAACATTCCTTCCGGCAGCAGACCGTCTGCATGGAGCTTTTCGATCTTTGGGGTGCGCGGATCGGCAAAATCCGCAAAGATAATGCCGCCCACCGCACTGGTCAGCTGATCCAAAAGACCGCTGGGCTTGCCGAAATAGGTGTTTTCCGCATACTGGCAGATGCCCGCCAGCTCTGCCGGGGTCAGCCCGGTGCTGTATTCCTCGTTCCAGATAGAGGCCATGCCCATCTCAAAGGCCGCCGAGCTGGACAGACCGGAGCCCCGCAGCACATCGCTGGCGGTGTAGGCATCAAAGCCTCCGATCTGCTTGCCCACCGCGCGGAAACCCTCAGCAATGCCGCGGATCAGGCTGGCCGAATGGGTGCTCTCCCCTGCCTGCGGCTCTGCGGTGGCCAGATCAATGACATCCAGCTTGTTGAACCCCCGGGACTTGACCCGCACATAGCCATCCGTATTGCGGGCCGCCACTGCCACCAGATCCAGCGTGACCGCCGCCGCAAGGCCGTAGCCCCCCTGATGATCCGTGTGGTTGCCGCCCAGCTCTGCGCGCCCGGGTGCAGAGTACACCTGCACCTGCCGCCCAGGGCCGAAATACAGCTCGAACTGCTCCAGCGCAGCCGCATAGCGCCCGCGCTGCCGTTGTAGCACCGCCGGATTCGCCCCATAAAGTGCAGCAAGTACGGCGTCCCAGCTGCCCTGCAGGATCTGTTTTCTGAGTTGTGCACTGGTGGCCATGACAGCTCCTCCCCTCCGGAATAAACGATTCTGCTCTTTTTGCCTATTGTAAAGCATTTCGGGCGTTTTTTCAATTTATTTGACCTAAAAATCCAAAATTTGGCGTCAGGTGCAAAGAATAAGATGTACTTTTGTTGAATTTGCAGGGCATTCTATGGTATACTGGGTGCAGAATGTGACAGGACGGAGGTAAAGCTGCCATGCCAGACGTTTATAAGCAATCCTTTAAGCAGAATTACACCAACAACATCGAATTGTCCATCTTCAACTGCGGCTTGGAGCGGTGCGCTCCGGGCCAGACATGGGGACCCGGCATCCGTGACCACTACCTGATCCATCTGGTGGTATCCGGCAAGGGCATCTTCGAGGTGGGCGGCCGCACTTGGGAGGTAAGCGAGGGCGACCTGTTCTTTGCCCGCCCCAGCCAGCTGATCCGCTACACCGCCGACGAGCAGCAGCCGTGGGAGTACAGCTGGGTGGGCTTTAACGGTGCCTGTGCCCACAAGCTGGCCGCGCAGCTGCCCTTTACGGACGATGCCCCCGTGCACCACACCAGCGACCCGGACGGGATGCGGGCAGCGCTGACCAACATTTATTCCTCCCGCGGGCTGCAGCCACAGGACGAGGCAGCCATGGTGGGGTATCTGTACCTGTTTATCGCTGCCTTGATGCGGGAGACCAGCGCAGGCAAGCCCCACACGGCCTCCTCCTCCAGCCAGTATGTGCTGAACGCCATCAAGTACATCCAGTTCAACTACTCCCACGACATCTCCATTGACGATGTAGCCAAGAGCGTGGGGGTTTCCCGCAGCCATCTGTACCGGGTGTTCATGTTGAACGTGGGCAAGAGCCCCATCGACTACCTGACCGAGTACCGCATCAACGAGGCCTGCAAGCTGCTGCGCGCCGGCAACCTTTCCATTGCGGAGGTTGCGGTGTCGGTAGGCTTCTTTGACCAGTTCTACTTCTCACGGGTGTTCAAGCGCGCCAAGGGCGTGCCGCCCAGCAAGTATTTTGCCGCCCAGCAGGACGCCGACCCGGCAAGCCCTGCCCAACTGTAACCTGAGCCCATCACACAAGGAGAAACCATGCCTTTACAGAAAAACCAGATCCTGACCCTGCGCATCGAACGCCTTTCCAGCGACGGCAGCGGTGTGGCCCACAGTGCCGATGGCGAGGCCGTATTTGTCCCCGGCACCGCCCCCGGGGACGAAGCACGGGTGCGCATCGTGAAGGACTGCGGCCGGTATGCCTTTGGCATTCTGGACGAGCTGCTCACCCCCTCGCCGGACCGCATTCCGGTTGACTGCCCGGTGGCAGGCCCCTGCGGCGGGTGCAGCCTGCGGCATCTGGATTATGCCGCTGAGCTGCGCGCCAAACAGGAAGGCGTGCTGGATGCCTTCCGCCGCATCGGCGGGCTGGAGGTGCCAGTGCTGGATATTCTGCCTTCTCCAGACGTAGACCGCTACCGCAACAAGGTGCAGTTCCCTGTGGGCATAGACAAGAACGGCGTGCCCTGCATCGGCTTTTACGCAGGGCGCACCCACCGCATCGTCCCCTGCCCGGACTGCAAGCTGCAGCCCAGCGTGCTGAACGAGATTGGCAACGCGCTGTGCGCCTTTTTTGCACAGCAGGGCATCCGCCCCTACGACGAGCAGAGCGGCAAGGGGCTGGTGCGACATATCTTCCTGCGGCGCGGCGCGCACAGCGGGCAGATCATGGTGTGTCTGGTATGCACCCGGGCAAAGCTGCCCCACGCAGAGCAGCTTTGCACCGCGCTGCGGGGGCAGTTCCCGGCCATCAGCACCATTCTGCTCAACGTCAACGCCAAAAACACCAACGTCATTTTGGGCAGTGAAAATCACATCCTGTACGGCCCGGGCTACATTGAGGACACGCTTTGCGGCGTGCCGGTGCGGTTGGGACCACTGTCCTTCTATCAGGTCAACACGCTTGCCGCCGAGCGGCTGTACGGCGTTGCTGCGCAGTACGCGCAGCTGACCCCGGACGACACGCTGCTGGATCTCTACTGCGGCATGGGCACCATTGGTCTTTCCATGGCAGGTCAATGCCGGGAGCTGATCGGCGTAGAGATCGTGCCGGAGGCCATCGAGAGCGCCAAGGCCAACGCTGCCCGCATGGGCGAAGCCGTGGCTGCCAAGAGCCGCTTTTTCTGTGCCGATGCCGGACAGGCTGCCACCCAGCTGGCTGCCGAGGGTCTGCACCCGGACATCGTAATGCTGGACCCGCCCCGCAAGGGCTGCGATGAAGCCACCCTCTCCGCCGTGGTGCGCATGGCCCCCCGCCGAGTGGTATATGTCAGCTGCAACCCCGCCACCGCCGCCCGAGACGCCGCATGGCTGGAGCAGAATGGGTATCACGCAGAAAAGGTGCAGCCGATGGATCTGTTCCCGAGGACGAAACATTGCGAATGCGTGCTCTTGATGTCAAAAGTCCAGTAATATAGTGCGGTGATTCGTTTAATATCGTTTGGACATCATTTCACAGTCTGAGCCGTTCTCGTCCTTGGAAACAGGTCGAGGGCGGTTTTCGAGAATTTGAGCAATATCTAAATCGTAGCCACAGGGGTAGTGGATAATTGAGTTTCTGGATTAGATGTTTGGGCTAACAGCGAATCCACTAACTCAGGTATCTGGGGGTATCCAGTGTAGGATTTAGATGTCATCCCCCTATAACGCAAAAACGCCGCCAGCGTAGCATGTGAAATCATCACACGGTACGCTGGCGGCTATGCTTTTATTGTTTATACAGCTTTCGGCGTGAGCCACTTTTCTAAGGAAGACGTCCGTTGCGTTTCACATAAAGAAACATCTGGCTAACGAAAAAGAATGAAGCTGATTTTTATGCCCTCATTATTCTCTATAAATAGCACTGCACCGCAACTCTTGACGTTTCTCATCCAGAGAATACCGGATAGTAATCACACCATTTTCTGTCTCTACTTCTACCTGTTTTGCATGTTCAAACAACCTGCGCAGGCGGCGGTACTCGTCCCGCTGCGCATCCGTGTAGCGGGACGGCATATCCGAGGTAAGGAACACATTGCCCAGCAGGGCGTTGACTGTGGCAAGGGTGCGTTTTTGTTCTGCCGTCAGCTTGCAGTTTTCCTTCCGGAGGAAGAACACATCCGGGTCGCTGCCATAGGCACGGCCATTGAGCTGACGCCGGAACACCGTGTTGTTCAGCGCCTGCTTTGTGGACACCCGCTCCCGGTGGAACAGGCGCATATACCACACATCGTCCCAGTCCAGCCCTACGTCACAGCTGACACGGCAGTAGTCCACCAGCCCGAAGGCAGGCATCACCGGCACGCCGCAGCCGAGAATGGCTTTTTGTCCGCACCAACTGCGCAGCAGCTCCATGGCACGGCGCATCCGGGCGGCACGACTCTCGTGGGCGTTGCCAAAGGGGGCAGCACCGTACAGAAAATCCAGCTTGACAAGGTCGAAGCCCCAGTCGTTCAGCACCTGGTCAAACACCCGGCGCAGATAGTCCAGCACGGCTGGGTTGTCGATATCCAGCGCATAGAAACTGCTCCAGTTGCTGCCGCAACACCACGGTTTGCCGTCCACCTTCAGCAGCCAGTCCGGGTGCTGAAGGAAAAGGGCAGAGTCCTTTTCGCACACAAAGGGGGCAAGCCAGAGCCCAGCCTGAAAGCCAGAGGCGTGGATCTCCTCCACCATGCCTTTCAGCCCGTGGGGGAATTTCTGTGCATCCGTTTCCAGCCAGTCGCCCACCTTCGGCTCCCAGCCGTCGTCGATCTGAAACAGGTCTCCCGGGCAAAGCAGGCTGCGGCATCCGGTCAGGTCCTCCCGGATGGTGTCCTCGGTGATGTCCTGATAGCGGTTGTACCAGCTGGAATAGCCAGCCAGCTTCTCTTCAGTTCGAGGACGGATGCCCATAGCCCGAAACCAACCGTCAAACACTTCGGTCTCGCCGCCCTCGGCAAAAAACAGGTCGAACAGGGCAACGCTGCCGCCGGGATGCTCCACCCCGGCGCAGTCACGCTCCAGCGTCAGCAGGGCTTTGCCGCTGTCGTAGCGGAGGATGGTGTAGCCCGGCTTCTCGTCCAGCGATGCCACCAGCCGGAACTGCTTGCCCTTGCGGAAATAGCAGTAGGAAAAGCCGTGGCTCTGCCCCTTTTGATGTCCGTAAGGCGCAAAATGATAATCGCCGTAGCGGTCAAAGGCATATTTTTTGCGCAGAAAGCCGGGGATGTGGTCGGTGCCGCGCAGCTTGCCGTTCCGGTTTAGCTCCGGGCTGTATGTCCATGTCTGGTAGCCGTTCATGAACAGACGCTCGTCTGCTTCCATCGTCCACGGCATCTCGGCACGCACCGCCTTCAGCGTCCCGGTGGGCAGGTCTGCCGTCAGATGCAGCGCACCGCAGCCCGGGTGCACCGGGGCATCGCCCTGCCGCACACCGCCGGTGGTCTCTGCGTACCAGTGCAGCATTTCAGTCATGGTGCGTTTCCTCCCCGTGAAGCTGTGCGCTGATCTCGGCAGCGCGGGCATCCGTCAAAACGAACTTGCGGCGGAACAGCACCAGCGCACCTGCCAGCACCAGCATGGGCAGGACCGTCATCATCAGGCGCAGACCCAGCAGCGTTCCGGCGCTCTGTACTGCCACCGGGCCGGTCTCCTCCGTGTTGCCCACAAGACCGATGAGGTCCAGCCCGATGCCGGTCAGGAATACCGCCACGCCGGAGGCTGCCTTGACCACAAAGGTCTGCATGGAAAAGATGACGCTCTCCTCCCGGCGGCCGGTCTTAAGCTGGCCGTAGTCTACACTGTTGGAAAGGAACAGGGTGGTCAGCACGGTCAGCATCCCGTTGCAGGCGAACACGACAACGCCCGGGAT
>OHTU01000614.1_pt1 | contig 12815 bp, 5 predicted proteins | sample 1578961 | NCBI WGS metagenome assembly OHTU01 (sample SAMEA3879582, study PRJEB24766) | human gut metagenome | biome: human-associated habitat; feature: feces | place: USA | collected 1985/1987 | reverse complement strand
ATATATCCGAATTCAATATAAATGACGAGTTCATTGCCTGCAATCATATCACAACCAATGAACTGAATCCGCTAGTGGAAAAGCCATACCACACCAAGGCCAGTATCTTCGCTCTATGCACCAAAGGAGTTCTGAAAACTATCATAAACCATACTCAATTCAGGGTTGAAGCTAACGCCCTCCTAGTTATTCCTCCCGAGACCTTCGTACAATTGCTACACACGTCAGACGATGCTGAAATATATGTCGTCATATTTTCCCAACAACTTATCCAGAGTTCAGGGGCCGGCAAGGTCATGATGGATAAGTTTCACATTATAGGCAAACACTATATTTTTCCTCTATCGAAAACGGACTTCCAGCTTTATGCCGAGTTCATGACCTATTTGTCACACCTCTACCAAAGAACAGAAAGCCCCTCAAGTCTAGTTTCATTGCAAACTCTACTGGCATATCTGTTACAAGGTATATCCGAACTCTGTCCGGAACGCCCTAGAATAAAAGAGACTCCGGGCAGCAGGCATTTCAACCAATACCGCATTTTTATCCGATTGGTACACACAGACTATGTCCGGGAGCATCAAGTGTCCTATTATGCATTGAAAATGAATATGAGACCGGCAGCTCTTTGCCGCCTTGTCAAAAAGGAATCAGGACATACAGCCATGGAAATCATCAACAATACTATCATCATGGATGCCAAAGCACAACTTTGTACCGCCAACACTCCGATAAAGGATATAGCCGTGAGTCTAGGTTTTAATAATGCGGCCTTCTTCAACAAATTCTTTAAACGTCATACGGGAATACCTCCTCAGAAGTTCCGCACATCCTCAAAACAATAAAATCCACTCAAAACACAAAATGCGGATATTCTGCCATGAGAATACCCGCATTCCTCAATAAGAGAAGTCTGCCATCAATCTACCTTCTTAGCAATAAAAAACACATAACCGTAGAATTCCTTATATTTGCCGTATAGTTCATCCTCAATCATTTGGAGTGAGCTGAACTCTTCGGCAATTTTATTACCGGCATATTTCTTACGGAAAATCTCCTGGGCCGCAACCTTTGAAGCAAAGTAATGCTCTGTCCAGCAATTCTCCGGCAGAATGAATGTAGCAACGGGGAGATAACCCGCCTTGTACAACTTGGCTACCTGATTGGGAAGTGTATCCATTTCAGAATAGGCGTCCATCCAGAAGTCATTGATTTCCGCAGGACGTTCGTCCGTAAACCATGAACTCTCGGAGACGGCAATATACCCTCCCGGTTTCAGATACTTACGCCACTCCTTCAAGCCACGTTCAAAGCCGATGTTATAGATAGCACCTTCACACCAAATCATATCCAGCTCCTCCTCACCGAAAGGAAGGGCATCCATTGAACCGACAATTCCTTTTACTCTGTCCTGCAAGCCCAACTGCCTTGCATTACGGTTGAAGATGTCAATAAAGCCGGGGAAAAGGTCAATTCCGGTAATCTGTCCCGGAACATGGCCAGCCAATACCATTGTCTGACCACCTGTTCCACAACCGATATCGGCAATAAGGGATTCATCGGTAAGACCGTCTACAAAGCTCAATGCCTTCAACGTCACTTCAGGACTGCCAGGGCCTTGCCGTTCCATATTGGAGAAAAAGTCACAGATTAAATTAAGTTCGAAATCGTGGATAGTTTTATTTTCGTTACTCATTTTCTTACTATATTTTGCATATACGGAAAGTATCACAATACCTTCAGCATAATATGCGGATTAAACTTGAATTATAACAATAGAAAAACACTCTCGAAAGAAGTTATCCGAGAGTAAACGAAGGGGGGACAATCTGTGCAGGGAACACAGATTGTTTACAAAACCAAATCCGATTTAAATGTCTTTGTCATACTGCAAAGATAAGCAATATTTTATTTAATCAAAGATTTTACGGTTAATAAAGATTTTCCCTTGCACCGGGCGCATGCTGAAGAACCGCACCTACCACCTGGCAAGTATCCAGTTCCTTACAGTCACCGCAGGTATTGAAACCTTTTTCGTACACACATTTGCGGATAGCACAATAATCGCTGCAATAGGCAAACTTCACCCCGTCTGCACGGCACCCCATACAATGGATGGTTTCCGGCGTAATTTCCGGCGTATTGTTCAGCACACTCCACTCTTTGGCGGTTTTCTCTCTCAGCTCATCGTCATTATTGACAGTGGCTATACGGGCGGCGCAATTTTCGCAATCCAACCCGCAACATGCAATTAATTGTTTCATCACTTGGTTATAACGATTTATGTTTGAGGATATAATGCCCTTTTTCCCGCACATCGATTCAGTAAGCCCAAAACTCACCCCATACCTTGGAACAGACACTCATTTACCGACAGTCCTCAGCGCTTTCTTAACGATATACTTGGTCTCTTTCGTTTCACTTTCCCAACGCCTGCAAAGCTTCCTTACAAATCCGGATTGCGTCTTACTTGCATCATTTAACCAATTCCCTACGCTGTTCCGGACATACTTGGAGTAATCTGATTTCAAAGGTTCCAATATCGGTGAGCCCAATGCAGGGTTCTGTTCCAACATTTCAGTATGCTTGCACCAGACACCTCGTGAACAGAAAACAGAAGAACAAATATAGCTCTGGCAAACGCCTTCCCCATATTTGTCCTTTTGTTCTTTTACCCAAATAAATTAATGCGAATCAAGTTATCCTTCCGTCTTACTTTAGAACAGCTTCGCAGGATACTCGCCCGCATCCACCAAAGCCTGAATCTTGTCGACTACACTCTGACGGTCTTCGGGATAAGTCACACCGAACCACTTGCTGGTTGTATCGAGCACTTCGCAGGTAGCAGTGCCATTGTTAATCAGCTTATCCACCATCAGCGGGATGAAGAATTCGCTTTTCAGATTCTCCATATTCTTCGGGTCGCTCAGGAAGCTCTTGAAAAACTCTGCACTGTAAGCAAAGTAATCGGGAGTAAAGCCCCAGAAGTTCATGCTGACCGGAGTCGTCTCGGGAGTGGCAGTCCATTCACCGTTATCATCGATGTACTTCACCTCGCCGTCCATACGCTGAATCTTGGTACGCTCTACTACAGAAGTCAACAAGTTGTTTGCATCCGTTCCGCACAAACCACGGGATACGGTACCGCTTTCGCTCAATGTATTACCGATGCGGAAGCCTACCATGGAATATACATTTTTGGAACCTTCGGGAAGGGCTGCAAGAAATTTGCCCATTACCTGGAAGGAATCACGACCGTAGAAATCGTCGCAGTTGATAACAGCAAACGGTTCCTTTATTACATCGGCACCCATCATTACAGCATGGTTGGTTCCCCAAGGTTTGGTACGGCCTTCGGGGCAGGTGAAGCCTTCGGGAAGGTCATCAATGGACTGGAATACCAGTTCGCACGGAATATGGCCTTCGTATTTGGAAATAATCTTGTCGCGGAAATCCTGCTCAAAATCTTTACGGATAACAAACACAAGCTTGCCAAAGCCTGCATTGATGGCATCGTAAATAGAATAATCCATGATAGTTTCGCCATTCGGGCCCAGTCCGTCCAATTGTTTCAAGCCACCATAACGGCTGCCCATGCCGGCTGCCAATAAGAATAAAGTTGGTTTCATATTAGTTATTATTTAAAAAGGTTAGTGTATCACAGTTGATAACGGTTGCAAATGTACAAAAATTTATGGCTGACAGAAGGGAGTTTTAGTTCATTCTTTACCACTATCCGTTCAAAAAGGTACATTTAGAACGGATAACCGATGGCAAAATGCAACGCCATGCTGTCCTTGAACTTGGGAATATTATAATACCCCGACTTCCCGGTATCATACGGATCATGCAGCCCGATACCCAAGTCCAGACGAAAAACAAGAAAGTCCAAATCGTAACGCAAGCCAAATCCCGTGCCTAAAGCAATCTGTTTCGGGAAATTCTTCAAGGTGAACTCACCGTTCGGGCGATTTTCGTCCTTACGCATCAGCCATACATTGCCGGCATCCAGAAACACCGCTCCATGCAAGTCGGCAATCATACGGAAGCGATACTCGATATTGGCTTCTATGCGAATATCACCCACGTGGTTGATATAGGTATATTTCCTATCCGTCTCGGGAGGATAGCCGCCCGGACCTATACTGCGTGCAGAAAAGGCGCGCACACTGTTGGCACCGCCGATATAGAACTGTTCCGTATAAGGTGCGGTCGTAGCGTTGCCATACGACCATATCACCCCTCCGGCAATACGCGAGGCTATCATCTGGTTCTTGTCTATCCGGTAATGGTACCTGAATTCCGAGTTCAGCTTCAAGAACTGTGCAAAAGGTACCCCGAAAAGCTTCTTTCCTTCCTCACTGAACGGCTTGCCGAAAATACGGTAGACGGCAGAAGTCAGGTTACCGGCCGACGCAACGGTGGTCTGCCACCAGATGGGGTTACGCTTGCCGCGCACGGAAGCGTTGTCATAAGTATAGGTGTACTCCATGGCAGGAATGAACTGGTCGCGCAAACTAACGTAGAGTGCCGGATTCTCGGCACGCAACGTATCGAAAGCGGCAGTAGGATTGCGCAGTACATTGAATGTCAACCGGAAAGGAGTTATACTGTGCCTGGAAGTCGATTTGGGCTGGAAGTCATAAGTGACATTACCGCCAAAAGCCAGCAGCTTATAATACTTGGCACGGTTCATCTGGTCGGCATATAAACGGAAAGTCGTTGTAGCCGGGAAGTCATACTCACGGTCGCCCATCCTAGGAAACACCACGCGCGGAAAGATAAGCGAAGTGGAGATACCCAGTTCATAACTGTTCATCAAGGAAGAACTTGCCTTGCCCGTCTGCCATTCGTACGAACCGTTCAACTTCACATTCCAGCTTTCACCGCCACCGAAGACATTGTTCTTCGTCACCGTAAAAGCGGCACCCGGTCCCGTCTGGTTATTACTCTTCATGGTGACATTAAAATCCAATTCCGCATCGTAGGGTTTATCGAGCGCGGCAATGACCCTCACATCCAATGTATCAGACACAAACGCCGTATCACGCGGTATATACTGTATCTCCGCATAACGGAAAATACCGACGCTTGCCAGACGCTCCTGAATACGGGTTTGACGGTATAAGCTATACAAACTCTGCATAGAACGCTGGCGGGCAATACCTGCGCTGTCCTGTATCTGACGTTTCCGTCGATAACCTTGATAGTTCAACCAACGGTAAAGCATGTTGGGACGTACCGGTGGTTTGTTGTAGTAATGTATGGTCAAGCCTTTGTAATCCATGCTGTCATTGGGTTCCTGCCCCTGCTTTCCAAGAAGATAGACGGATTTACGCCCCACACGGAACTGCTTCTCGGCTACCTTTGGCATACCGGGAACGGGAATCAAGCGCATCTGGACATGCCCATTGGGAACCATCATGGTATCGGCCTGATAGGTCAGGTAGTCGGGACGGAAATAATAACAGCCCACATTACGCAGCAGGGTACTGATACGGGTACGCTCCCCATCCAAATCAGCCACATTGAATTGTTCTCCCGAACTGATAAGGGAACGTCGGCGTCCCAGCTCCATAATGCGAGTGGTACGCTCGCTGAAACCACGATAATATACCGTATCTATAAAGTAGGGGTTACGCATGTTCACCGTATATTGCAACTTTGCCTTCAGCGAGTCCTTCGGGTCGATAAATGTCTTGTAGCTGACGCTTCCGTTGAAATAGCCATAATCGCGCAGCAAGTTAACCGCCGCCTTCTGGCGTATATCGGGATTCACCGTAGACATAAGCACCGGAGTGGCGGCAAATTTATTGAATATCCACTTTCCGAATCCCTTCTCATACTTCTGGAAACCATTGTAAATCCACAGTCCGAAAGGAAAGGGATAGCGGATAGTAGAGCTTCCCAGCAACGAATTGTTCGGTGCCGTAGCAAGGGCGGCTTCCACCTCTTCCATAGCAATCTCACCAACAGACGTTTCACTGCGGTTCAATACAATCATCGGCTTTTGGCCGGTATAGAGTATCTCCCCCTCGGGCAAGTGCTTCGTGGTGGAGCAACCTGCCAGAAATATCAATCCTGCAATATATAATATCAGTCGTTTCATATCACATTCCTACTTTTTCATATCGCTATTTTCAGCCTCCGGTTTTATCTTTTTCTTCCTGAAGATGAAGAGTTCACTCAATCGGTCCATCTTCCGGCGCAGCACAAGGCCGACACCCGTTTCGGTTATCTCACCGTCGAGTATGCTTTCGTAGTTTTTATTATGGAATACACGGACATATCGAGTACCCGACGCATCAAGACGGTATTCCAGCGATATATTGTCAATGAATGATTCCGCATCGTTCGTGGCATTGGCCCCGGTGGACACTTTTCCACCGATGACTATCTGTACGCGGTCGTTGAAGAAACGCTGGGAATAACGAAAACTGAAGTCTTTCTGCGTGTCACCCGTTTCAGCAGAGGTACGGTCTTCCACACCTACACTGATATTGGCGCCTTTTATACCTCCCGCCAAGGAGTTTATCTGGCTCTGAAGTACTGAGTTCAAGGCGGCTCCCATTGACAAACCTCCTCCTTTGGCACCACTGTTCAGGTAAATACCCGTGGCAAGCATGGCAATGGCCTGCTTGCTACGCTCTTCTGCACCCATTGCCTGCAGCTCATTCTCTACTGCGGCATCTTCGGGCGCCGAAATATCGAATATCAAATCGGGAGCGTCAAGCCTGTTCTTGATGGAAATGGAAACATCGAAGTTCACCATGCGCGAACCGTCCCCGTCACCATCGGCCACAGAAGCACGCATACGTTCCGTAGCCTTCAGGCTCAGCGTAGGATTCATAATATTCCCCCGCCAATCCACATAACTGCCGGGATTGAACTGGAACTCCTTCAACGGGATGATAGGCAGCGAATATTTCATGACGCCACCCGAAAGGGTATAGCGTCCGGTAAGGCTCATATCCCCTTGGGGAGTATACTGCATATTCAAATCACCGCCACCTTCCAGTTCGATGTATTTGCTGCGGTCGGGACTCAAGTCGGCACGAAGACGGACAGCATCGTCAATATGGACGGACATATACATTTCCAATCCTCCCAACGACATGGCAGGAACTTCATCCGCCTTTACCGACGTCGTATCGGTGAATGAGGTAAAGGTAACCAGCCCACTGAGACGGTCTTCCACCGTTAAAGGGGAATCGGTCAACACGTAGGTTACGTTGGTATTGCCCAGCAGATTCATGTTTCCACGCATCGTGAGCCCGTCAAGCGGTCCCTTCACCGTGGCATGCAAATCAACGAACACCTTTCCATATACCAGACTTTCGCGGGTACGCGGTGCATCCAGCAACGTATAGTTCTCTGCCAGCAGATTGAGGTTGGCAGTAGGACGCTCCATATTCCGGAAATCAACCTTACCGTCAATCGTAAACGGATTCTTGCTGGTGGTATAAATGGCAAACTTATCAAATATCAACTGATTGTCCTTTATCTGTACCGGACGGTTGTCGAACCAGTAACGTGCTCCCGCCTGGCGTGCATAGACAGACACACTGTCCAAAACAATATCACCATGCATTTGAGGCTTGTCCAGCGAACCATAAATATAAAGCCCTCCATCAATATCTCCGGTAAAGGCCACCATTTGGTCAGGGATGAATGCATTGGCCATCTTCAATGGGAAATGCTCGAAACGGGTGGACACTTCCAGAGTATCCTTTCCGTTTTTCTGCGTCAAGATACCGTCGGCGATCATCACTTCTTCGTTATCATGTGTAAAATAGGTATTCAAATAGTGCGTATTCTTGTCGCCCGGCAACCAGGTAGCCCCCAAGCCGATATCTCCAACCGGTTGGCGTTCGTAGGTCAGTTTCTCTACATTGGCTTCGGCGGACACCTGCAGGGAAGTGGCAGTCTGTATATAATTTGCTTCGGCGGAGAACAATCCCGTAAGCCGGGGCATATAAGGAAGTACCTCCGTAAGTTCATCCAGGCGCAATCGGCTCAATTCTACGTTTATATTCTGCAAGGAAAGGGTATCATTCTTGTCGGATTGCATACGGAAACACAGACCATCGTCGCTGTCCATATCAATATTGGCATAGACGCGCATATTCTTATGCAGATAAATCCAGTTACTATTGTCCGCAAAGTGGAATTTACGGAAAGCGATAATCGGCTCGGCAGGAATAAGGTTCAGCAGCACACCACTACCGCGACCGTGTCCTTCGGTCAACGGACGGGCATTAATACCGAATAGAACACCGGTCTGCCCTTTTCCATTCACATAATCCACAGTCAGTTCCGCATCTTCATTACGGACTTCACCCGTCAGTGTGCTACGGAACACAAACTGCGGGTTCTTGGGACCGTTTATGACACCACCTTGCAACTTCATCCGAGCAGTATCCTGCTTCACTGTAAAAAATATCGTATCGAGCTGCAAGGAGTCCATGCGCAATCCGTGAACAGCTGTACGCCCATTGATGCCGACTTGCGGAGTAAATCCGAAGCTCAGTTTGAAATCATTATAGGAAATACCCTTTGCAGCCAGGAAATAGCTGACGGGATTCTGGTTACCGGCTTCCAGATGCATGCCTGCTGAAGGAAGGACTTGGCGCAAAGCGGCATGGTCCAAACGCCGTTCATCAATCTGCTTTGTCAGGATAGAGACAAATTTATCCGACTGTTCCATCAACTTCTTCAACGTGCTGTGGGCGCGGAAACGCAGATTCAAGTCACCGGCGTCAAGCCTCAACTTGAGAGAATCATGACGTGCCTCCGCTCCCATTGTAAAGGCAAACGGGTGTTTCAACGGTCGGGGCACCAAACCCAGCTTATGCAGATTCACCTCTTCCACATTCAAATCCAAAGCGCCATCCAAATAGCTGCGGTCAAGACGCATATCCGCATTTCCCTGCATCTTGAGAAGGACATTATCGCTGGCAAGACGGACGGTAGCAACGGATGACTTGAGTCCGGCATGCACATCTACACCGGAAATGTCCCAATGGCCATACTGTAGTTTTTCCAAGGAGGCATTCAAAGCGGCCACAGTTTTTCGTGATGCCACATCCACCCCTTGTCCTTTAGCGGACATCTTTGCCGTAAGAGTATAGATAGAGTCCTTGGGCAGGAAGTGATGCACCTGCAAGTTGTTGATGGCAAGGTCGGCATGGTAGGCTTCCGTAGCAATATTATAGGCGGCGTCCAAATTCAAGGCGCCTTCCTTCTCCTTCAGTTTCAGGGCGGCAGTGCACTGCGCCCCCTCCATACCGAGACGTGCCGCAAGGTGCATACTGTCCGGCACGATGATGGAGCCATCGGGAGCAATGTCAGCTAGTCCGGTCAAGAAGTTCAAGTTCTGCGTATGCATCTCGAAGTCCATGTTTCCATTGCGTTTCACACTGTCGGTCAGGTTCCAGAATTCTCCTCCCCCACTCAACGAAAAGGCTCCGGGCAGCTCAGCCGTAAAACGGGAAATCTGCATCTGCTTCAGGTTTCCTTCCGTACCGGCATGAATCACCAACGGACGGAACGGATAGGCTTCCTTGAAAGTTTCCGGCAGGCCACCGGCAAAAAGCAGTACATCCTGTTTGCCGATACGGGCATTGAAACGGGCTGTCAGACGGCCGGTGGTAGGTATATTTATCAGTTCCCAGTAAGTCTGTGCCGTAAGGTTCATCTCACTATGAGGTGTCAGCAACTTCAAAGAAGGGATACGGATAACGGTAGAATCGGCAAACAACCGCCCGGTCAGGGAGGTGACGCTCAAACCGGAACGCTCATACATGGAAAATTCCCGGATAACGGCATTCATATCTCTGCCGTAGTACATCACAGAATCAATGCCCATACGAATGTCGCGAAGAGCAATGTGCGAGGGGTCGAAGCCTATCGCACTCCCCGGGCCGCCGGTATCATAATTGACAGAAGTTCCAGTCAGCAGGAATTTTCTCCAGCCATAGAACTGGTGTTTCAGGTCGGCAGCAGCGTCCGCAATCTCAGCATCTCCTATATGGGCTTTCAGCCCCATGGAGTCCAATGGCATCTGTAAATCGACCGAGACGTTCTTCAACTTCAGAGTATGGAGTGTGACTTTCCAGTTTAACGCAGTGTCAGTAGTGTCCTTGGGAGTCTCAGTGGTATCTGCAAGCATCACCTGCACATGGGTATCGCTCAATTCTATATTATTGAGGATGGCATCTTCTTTTGTAAGGTCTATGCCATGGCTTTCGAAAAAGAAATGCCCCAGTACTCCTTTGATGCACATACCTTCCATTAAATTGGAGGAGTTGACAGCAACTTGTTTCAAGGTAATGTCATCCACCTCCACTTTCCCTTTGAGTAAAGGCCATGCCTGTACCCGTACGTTCAAACTTCCAAGATTCAGCAAGGTATCGGGATGCTGCACATCAACAGCACTGTCGGCAGGCTGTACCACCAATACACCGCGGACCAACAAATTCAAAGGAAAGCGAAGGTCAATCCGCTCCACGGATATGTCCATACCCGTAGCACCTGATGCAATTGCCGTAGCCTGCTTCCGTATCAAATTCTGTACGGGAGGCACATAGAGCAGTATCATCAATATTATAAACAGTATAATAGGAGTAAGCAGCACCCACAGTGCTATTCTCAACCATTTTCTTCTCATCGGAACGTCAATCTTTCATCGTATTTAAAAGTCCTACAAAGTAAACAATTTCTTTCGACATTTGGTTCCCGACAGAGAAAAATCACGTATTCTTCTCTGTTCCCCCATTACGGAAAAGCTGTTGCCTGAGTAATGACATCCTCTATCAAAACGAGGGCGGCAAGGGCGTGTTCTTTCAACTCTCCGGTAAAAGGCACTCCATGAGAAGTTTCCAACAGTTTCAGCAATGCAACCAGTTCCGCTGCTCCAATTAAAGTAAAGAGGGGAATCATTTTGTGGGAGACAGCAGCCATCTCGTCCACATCCTCATTCTCCACAGCCTTCTGCAAACGCTCCGCATTGAGGCGGGTTTCAGCCACAAAACTTTCCAGAATGGACTTTGCAGCCTCGGGGTCATCGACCGAAAAAACGGTGAGCGAAGAGAATTTATACCCCGGGCAAGCCGAAGCTTCCGAAACTTCCGTAACCTCCTTCCCTTTGTCCTCCACATTCAATTCATGCAGCAATTCACTGACGGTAAACGGCTTATGCAGGCATCCGGCAAATCCATGCACCGTAAATTCCTCACGCTGCATGTCACTGCGGGCAGTGACAGCAATCACCGGAACAGACTGTGCCTGCGGTATGTTCGAAGCACGCAGCAGTTTCAGTAAATCAAAACCATTAATAGCAGGCATCTGCACATCAGTAAGCAGAACATCAAAGGTTGCAGTGCGCAAGGCATCCAGCAGTTCATCCAGTTGTAAACAAGAGACAGAATTTATACCACTCTGCTGAAGCATGGCGGCAGTAAGGGTAAGCTGAATACGGTCATCATCGATAAGGAGGACATTCTTCAGTGAAGAATGAGGAACGGGGAATGAAGAATTGCCATTCGGCGTGGTAACACATCCCGATTCTTCATCCTTCATTCTCCGTCCTTCACTCCTTACGGGATAGATAGGAATATATATGGTGAAAGTGCTTCCCTTGCCTGGCACACTGTCTACATCAATCGTGCCTTCAAGCAACTGTACCAGCATACGGACGATGGAAAGTCCGAGTCCGAACCCCTCTTTACCCTGAGCACCCGGTAAGCGGGTAAACTCCTGGAAGATACGCTCACGGTCGGCAGGTTCCATACCTCTACCCGTATCAGCAATGGCAACTACCAGTCGACGGTCCTCGTAACGGGCAGTCATGGTAATACTGCCTTGGTCCGTAAACTTCACGGCATTGGACAGCAAATTGTTGATAATCTGGCGCAGACGCAAAGGGTCGCAAATATAGGTACCGTCCAGCTCCGGGGCAGTGTCGCAATGAAGCGCCAGCCCTTTGGCAGCCGTAAGCGGTTCAAAACTGACGTGTATCTCTTCAAGCAGGCGGGAAGGATGAAAGGTGACCCGGTTGACTTCGGCCTTGTTCAAATCAAGACGATGGAAGTCGAGCAAATCAACGACCAACTTCAGCAGATGCTCCGATGAGGTTTTCATATTGTCCAGATAGAACCGCTGGCGCTCATCCACCGTCAGACGGGAAAGCAAGTCGGCATAGCCCATAATAGAACCGAGCGGGGCTTTGAAATCATGGGTAATGGCAAGCATCAGTTTTTCACGGACAGCAAGTAAATCTTCGGCACGACGGCGGGCCTCTTCCAACTCACGGCGGTACCGGTTGCTTCGGGTTATGTCGCGGCCGATGATAATAAGAAAAAAAGCGGAAAGCAACACCGCACCTACGGCAATACCACTGATAATCTTGGCCGAACGGCGTCGGACCGCCTGTTGATACTCGGCTTCCGTCCGTGCACGCAGCAGAGTTTCCGTCTCGTAATCTTTCAGCAAGCTGTCAATACGAGCGGTCAGCATATGGTCCAAGCGTTGCAGATAGCGTTTACGTCGTTGTATAACAGTGTTTACAGCTTTTTTCTGCTGGGCCACAGCACGCAGTTTCTCATGCAAAGAATCGGCCGGATTATAAGGTTCAATCACCGTATCCGTCGCAAATTCGAGGGAGGTCTTTACCTGGATAGCCGTATCTTTCTTTGGGGGGACAAACACTTCACCCAAACGACGGAAAAAACCCTTCTTTCGAGGGCGTGTCACGACGGTATCCCGATGTGTAATGATACGGTGCTGCACACGCTGCTGGGTCACTACCGAGTCCT
>OHTU01000587.1_pt1 | contig 13141 bp, 10 predicted proteins | sample 1578961 | NCBI WGS metagenome assembly OHTU01 (sample SAMEA3879582, study PRJEB24766) | human gut metagenome | biome: human-associated habitat; feature: feces | place: USA | collected 1985/1987 | reverse complement strand
CTGGTGGTAGTGTTGGTGGGAATCTATATCCCGGCGCGCAACATCAGCCGCATTCCACCTACGGAAGCCCTGCGTGACGAATAGATGAAAACGGACAAGGTGTTCATTTTCGGACACCTTACTGCATGTATAAATAGCAGATAATCAATAATAAACGGTTTTGGCACAACTTTTGACCTCTTGAAACAGAAATTGTGCGGAATAGAAACGGAACAGAATAATAACAATTAAATACTTACCATTATGATTAAGTTAACTGGCATCAACAAGATTTATCGTACAAACGAGATTGAAACCGTGGCATTGGAAAATGTAAACCTCGAAGTGAACAAGGGAGAATTTCTCAGTATCATGGGACCTTCCGGTTGCGGTAAGTCTACCTTGTTGAATATTATGGGGTTATTGGATGCTCCCAGCAGTGGAAAGATTGAAATAAACGGCACGTCTGTAGAAAGCATGAAGGACAAGGAACTGGCTGCTTTCCGTAACAAGACCTTGGGCTTTGTATTCCAGTCGTTCCACCTGATTAATTCGCTGAATGTGATTGACAATGTGGAGTTGCCTTTGCTCTATAGAAAGATGGCTGCCAAGGAGCGTACCCGTCTGGCAAAAGAAGTGTTGGATCGTGTCGGTTTAAGTCATCGTATGCGGCACATGCCCACACAGCTTTCCGGAGGACAGTGCCAGCGTGTAGCGATAGCCCGTGCTATTGTGGGTAATCCTGAAATTATTCTTGCGGATGAGCCTACCGGTAATCTGGACTCAAAGATGGGTGCAGAGGTCATGGAATTGTTGCATAAATTAAATAAAGAGGATGGACGGACCATTGTGATGGTAACCCATAATGAAGAACAAGCCAAACAGACTTCCAGAACCATTCGTTTCTTTGATGGGCGTCAGGTGCAATAACTACTGATTACTATGAAAAGGAATTTATTAAGAAATAACAGAGATGATTAAACAGTATTTTAAGCAAGCTTTGGCGCAACTTCGCCAGCATCCGCTTATCAGTGTCATCAGCATTGCAGGAACTGCTCTTAGCATTTTCCTTATTATGTTGGTAGTGATGCTACAACAAGTGAAGGTCGCTCCTTTTTCTCCCGAGTCAAACCGGGATCGTTTTCTGCATGTGCATTATATGAGTATTAGTCATAAGGATTGGGGGGACGGAACAAGTAACGGACCGATGAGTGTGCGGACAGCGCGTGAGATATATAAATCATTGAAAACCCCTGAAGCTGTCACTATTTATTGCAGTATGCCGGTATCGACTCCTGTTTCATTACCCGCTATGCCGGCTATTGGAGCGGATGTGCGGGAAACGGATGATACTTTTTTTAAAGTGTTCGATTTTCGTTTTGTGAATGGAAAACCATACGATGAAGCTACTTTCAATGCAGGCACTCCTGTGGCTGTGATTACTGAGAGCATATCGCGGGCTTTGTTTGGTTCCACAGAATCTGCGGGCAAAGAGTTTTTGTTGAATCATGCTCCCTATCGTGTGGTAGGGGTAGTGAAAGATGTATCTACTCTTGCCGATGCTTCTTATGGCCAAGTATGGATTCCCTTTACTTCGACGGATTTGCCTAATGATACGTGGAGTGACCAGCACATGGGGATGATGAGTGTCACTATTTTGGCTCGAAGCCATGATGATTTTGGAGAAATCCGTGCTGAAGCCAAGCGGCGTATGAGTGAGTATAATTCTATTCTTGCCGATCAGGGGTATACGTTGATAGACCGTAACCGGCCATACGATCAGGAAACTCAGTCTATTTCATTTGCAGCTAATTTGGAGCCGGATTTGAAGTCGGCTCGTCGTGAACGTGCTATCATTTTTATCATTCTGTTGTTAGTACCTGCTATAAATCTGAGCAGTATGACGCAAAGCCGATTGCGCCAACGTGTGGCGGAAATAGGAGTACGCCGTGCTTTTGGGAGCACCCGCATGGAAATGGTTGGACAAATAATCATGGAAAACCTGGTCGTGACTTTGTTGGCTGGTGCCGTAGGTTTGTTTATCAGTATTGTTATGGCTTATTTAGGTACCGATATCCTGTTTGCACAGCCTTATAGTGCGACATTGAATGCCCCTACAGTTGATTCCAGTATTTTATTGCACCCTTCCACTTTCCTTTATGCGTTGTTGTTTTGCTTTGTTTTGAATTTGCTGAGTAGCGGCATTCCTGCTTGGAGGGCTTCAAGGACTAGCATTGTCAATGCACTGGGAGGAAGGATTCACTAAGGTGATAACGAATTAAAAGTAAAGAATCAAGATGAATAAGAAACTATTTACTCAGATAAAAAATGAATGGCGGTCTAATCTTTGGCTTGTCACCGAATTATTGTTGGTAAGTGTCGTTTTATGGTATATTGTGGACTACATGTATGTGCAGACCTCAATTTATAATGAACCACGGGGATTTGATATTTCTCATTGCTATTTGGTGCAAATGGGACGTCTTACGGACAAAAGTCCAGACTTTATTCCCAATCAGACAGACGAGGAAAAGCGGCAGGATATCAAGGAACTTCTAAGTCGTCTTCAGCATAGACCGGACATAGAGGCAGCCGGATTAGGACAAAATTCTTACCCGTATAATGGCAGTAACAGCAGTGCGTCAGTGGTGTATGATACATTACGTTCGCCGGGATGGACTATACGCAGATTGGTGTCTCCCGATTTTGTCCGTGTGTTCCGTTATCGTGGCACCCGTGGGGAGACCCCTGAACAACTGGCTGAGATGCTGAAACATCCGAAGAATTTCTTAGCTTCAGATAATCTTTATAAACGGCGCTATGGATGTGATTTGACTTCATTGGTAGACAAACAATTTTATTTGTTCGGGGATACAACGAATACATATAATTTAGCGGCTTCTTTGCAGGTTGTCCGTTATGGGGATTATTTTGAGGCATGGAACAGTTACTGCATGGTGGCTCCTATGCCGGAAGAATGGTATGATTTGGGCACGGAGCTTTGTGTACGCGTAAAAGAGGATCAAGATCGCGATTTTATAGCCCGTTTGAAAGCGGATAGTGAGAAACTGTATCGCGTGGGCAATGTGTTTATCGCGGATGTGCGTTCTTTTACCGATATCCGTCGTAACTTTCAGCAGTCACATACGAATGCTTGGAACAGTTACCTTTTCGGAATGGGTTTCTTGTTGTTGAATATATTCTTGGGATTGCTAGGTACTTTCTGGTTCCGTACTCAGCAACGACGTGGTGAGATTGCATTGATGAAATCATTGGGTGGAACAGATCATAGTATCTTTGTCCGTCAGTTGGCAGAGGGATTGATATTATTGGCGGTGGCCACAATTCCTGCGATTTTTATTGATTGGAATCTGGCAAATAGTGAATTGAATGCTTGGATGAATGGCACTACTATTGAAGGTGGACGTTTCATAATAACAGTTCTTATTTCCTTTATTTTGATTGCATTGATGATTGTAGTAGGCATTTGGATTCCCGCACGTAAGGCTATGAAAGTTCAGCCGGCGGAAGCATTGCATAATGAGTAATCTCTTTTTTGTTAAAAGGTTTTAGAGCATAGCACAAACATGATAAAACTATATATTAAACAGGCTTTTTACCAACTTCGTGAGAATAGGCTCATCAGCTTGGTTTCTATCATAGGAACGGCATTGGCTATTTGTATGATCATGGTCATTGTCCTGGTGTTGGAAGTACGCATTACGGATTGTGTGCCCGAGGTGAACCGTTCACGTTCTCTTTATATGAAAGCGATGTCTATTCATCAGAAAGGAGATACCAGTGATAATTCATCAAACGGCTGTATGTCACTCACGGTGGCTAAAGAGTGTTTTAAGGCACTTACTGTTCCTGAGGCGGTAACTATAGTGTCTACAGGAGGCAGGATGCGTATTTCTGTACCTGCTGGAAAAATGATGACAGTGGATAACCTTGAAACTGACGATACCTTTTGGAAAGTGTTCTCTTTTGATTTTATTGCCGGAAAGCCGTTTACGGCTGCCGATAGTGAAAGCGGACTTCCTAAGGTTGTACTTAGTGCTTCTGTGGCCCGGAATTTGTTTGGTACGGTAGAAGCGGTAGGACGTACGGTCCAACTCAACTTGGCCGATTATACGGTAGTGGGTGTTGTGAAAGATGTATCCAAACTGGCTGTTTCTTCTTATGCACAGATTTGGATACCTTTCAATTCAACAGAAATAGCCAGGAAGTGCTGGTATGACAATGCGATGGGAACTTTTCGTGTGGTCATTCTGGCACATTCGGAGAAAGATTTTCCTGCCATCAGAGAAGAGGCGGAACGCCTGCGTCAGAAATTCAATGACGGATTGCAGGATTCCGAAATTTTTTATCGTGGACAACCCGATGATCGTTTCTCTTTTATCTTTCGTCACTGGGGAAGAGAGTTACAGGCGAAGGAAGCTTATTTGCACTACCTGTTGGTGATTGTTATTTTATTGCTGGTACCGGCTATAAATTTGAGTAGCATGACTTTGTCCCGTATGCGGAAGCGTATGTCGGAAATAGGGGTGAGGAAGGCATTTGGTGCTACTGCCAATGTCTTGTTGAGGCAAGTGTTTTATGAAAATTTATTATTGACGCTCATAGCCGGAGCAGTAGGAATGCTTTTCAGTTATGCATGTACTTTTTTATTGAATGATTTCTTATTTTCCAATAGCGAGAACCGTGCCCAAATAGGAGAAACCAGTCTTTCGGCAGATATGTTGTTCAGTCCCTGGATATTCTTGGCCGCATTCATTTTCTGCCTGCTCTTGAATTTGCTGTCAGCGTGCATCCCTGCCTGGAGGGCATCGCGCATGAATATTACGGACGCTTTAAACCAACGTTAGATCATGAACAGGAATTTATTGAAACAGATATGGAACGAGCGCCGCAGCAATGCGTTTCTGTGGATGGAACTTTTTGTGGTGTTTGTCATATTATGGTATATTGTGGATGTGGTATATGTCACGTTGAGCATCTATAATTTGCCGATGGGCTTTGATATAGAAAATACGTATGTTCTTCGTTTTGAGCGGATGACTTCGAAGGCGGCTGCTTATCAGCCTGGCCGTACTATGAAAGAAGATGTTGCCGATTTGCATGAAATTGTAAACAGGCTTGCGCATCGTCCGGATGTGGAAGCAGTCAGCCTCTCGCAAAACTGTATACCTTATAATGACGGTGCAAACAGTTTTTCATTTTATCTGGATACAGTCCCGGTACGTAGTTTGAAACGATGGATAACTCCGGAGTATTTTAATGTATTCCGTTACCGCAATATAGACGGTTCGGGTAGTGAAAGCCTTGCTGAGGCACTGACACCGTCCGGCATGGTCTTATCTGTGAATATTGCCGATGTTTATCAGGATGCACCTTGGCATGGTAAGGAACTTTTAGGGCGTAGGGTGCCTGTTTGGCGGAATGAGCCGGAGGCGGAGCATCTTTCTATAGCTGCTCTTACCGAGCCGGTCCGTTATGACCATTTTACAGCTCCGGATGATTACGGCTCCCGTTATGCTGCTGTGTACCTGACAGATGAGGCGTTGGAATCCTTAGGTGAGACGGTTTATATAGAAGTTTGCCTGCGTGTTCGTGAGGGACAGAATGATGGATTCATAGACCGTTTGATAGTGGATGCCGACCGTCAATATCAGGTGGGCAATCTATATCTTTTGGATATAACTCCTTTGAGTGATGTACGCACAGCTTATGAAACGGATTCGGTGAATGAGTTGAATACGCAATTTTGTATCATATTTTTCTTATTGCTGAATATCTTTCTAGGCATTATCGGAACTTTCTGGTTCCGGACACAGCATCGGCGTGCCGAAATAGCGTTGCGTATGGCTTTAGGATCTACCCGTTGGGGAATCTGCGGTCGTCTGATGGGGGAAGGAGTCTTGTTATTGCTGATATCTGCTATTCCTGCATTGGTTGTGGCGTGGAATTTGGGATATGCCGAACTGGTGGAAGTTACACGTATGCCTTTTACGGCAGGTCGTTTTGCGATTACGGTTCTGGGCACTTTTATTCTGATTGCTGGAATGATTGTCATTGGAATAGGATACCCTGCCCGTCGTGCCATGAGTATCGAACCGGCTGAGGCATTACATGAAGAATAAATAAAATGAAGAGATAAAACGAATGAAACAGCTATTATTACAAGCATTTAATCTGATACGGCAGAATCCTTTTTATGCTACAATCAGTATTATAGGAACAGCTGTCACTATCGCTTTTGTTATGGTAGTAGTGATGATTTATGACTTCCGTACAATGGATATGGCTCCGGAAAGTGATCGGAGCGATATGATGTATACAGGTTCGGGAATGACCTATCGTAAGCTGGATCATACCAACCAGAACAGCGGTATGGGACGCAAGGCTTTTGAAGCATTGTTTTCAGAGCTTCCTGGTGTAAAAGAGGTTACTTGGTATCGTGGCGTTTCCAAGCCCCCTTGTAACTTGTCCGCTTCGAATGAGATATTCAACTATTATGTGCGGCCTGTGGCTGATAACTGGTTTAAGTTCTTTGATTATGAATTTATAGCGGGACGTTCTTTCACACAAGAGGAGTATGATGCCCGTCGGTGGGTCAGTGTGATAACCGAGCGTATGGCCTTGCAGCTTTTCGGCACGACGGATGTGGTAGGAAAAGAATATCAAAGTAATTTTTTTCCTACTAAAGTGGTAGGCGTGGTGAAAGATGTCAATGCTATTTTCCAGACAGCATACGCTGATGCTTTTGTTCCTTTCTCATTGGAAAATGAAGACTATTATGCTACTTGGACAGGGGGCTTGGGAGGAATCCGTCTGGGATTGCTCAAACTGCTGCCGGATACTCGTCCTGCAGAGGTACGGACTGAAGTACAGCATCGGCAGGATCGTTTGAATAGTTCAACGGCAGAATATGCTTTCGAGATGAACGAACTCTATACTCATACGGAATACACCTTTTTTCGTGGAAAAGATATTAGTGCACCGTTGGTTTACAGTATGTTATTGATGGTCTTGCTGATTGTTCCTGCTATTAATATCTCAGGTATGACCAATGCCCGAATGCAGGAGCGTGTGACAGAAATTGCAGTTCGCAAGGCGTATGGCGCATCACGTATTTCCATTATGGTGAGGTTGTTTTTAGAGAATCTGCTTACGGTCTTTTTGGGTGGAATTTTAGGATATCTGTTTTCGTGTGTTTTGGTTTGGCTGGGACGTGTATGGTTGTTTGGTAGCGGCGAGGTAGAATTATCAGGTATCAGTCTGGATGGAGGTTTGTTGTTGCATCCTGCTTTATTTGTGTTGGTTTTCGGCGTATGTGTTGTTTTTAATTTATTGTCGGTATTGATTCCGGTATGGATGGTCACACATCGTAATATTGCAACTACCATTAAAGGAGAATAGGAGGAAAGGAAAAATGATAAAGAGTTTATTCAGACAAATGTGGAACCAAAGGCACGCTAATGTATGGGTGTGGGTTGAATTGGTTGTTGTTCTTGTCTTGCTATGGTACAGCATCGATCTGGTTTATAATTATGAGGTTGCTGCCCGTCAGTCTAAAGGATATGACACGGAGAATGTTTTTGATATTCAACTGAATATTAAGCCGGCTTTGCAAAATGATTCTGTATTAATGAGTCATTCTGCTGAATATTTGGAGCAAATCTATCATTTGATCCAACAATATCAAGGGGTGGAGGAAGCTTGTTTTTATTATGGGACAATACCTTATACGGGAAATAATATGTATGAGGGATATGCTCCGCATTCGGATTCGACTCATGTGGTAGGCTGTTTCATCCGTTATGTCAGCCCTACTTATTTCAAGGTATTTCGCTTGCAGCCATTATCAGGTTCATTTGAGGCGGAGCGTTGGGACAAGAATGAATACCCCATGCCGGTGTTGATGAGTGAAACGTTAAGCGATTCCTTGTTTAGCGGACGCAATGGAGTAGGGGAAACTTGTTTCAATCCTTATTTCCTGAATAGTGTGCAGCCGGAAACTAATTATAAGGTAATGGCGGTACTTCCTGCTCATAAGACCGATGAGTACGAGCGTTACGAACCTTTTATTTATCTTCCCAGTTCGCCGCTGACTTATTGGCATCACATTGCGGTGCGTGTGGCTTCTAATTCCATACCGGGATTTACCGAACGTTTTATGCAGGATATGCAAGGGAAATTATCTATCGGCCCTTATTACTTATACGATATAAATTCGTATGGCGATATGAAGGAAGCTTTCGATATAGAGCAAGGAACGGTGAATTATCTGAATACTACCTATGCCGTTATCCTTTTCTTTGTTTTCAATATATTTTTAGGGATGCTGGGTACTTTCTGGTTTCGGACTCGTAAAAACCGAAGTGAGATAGCTTTGCGTATGGCACTAGGTTGCAGTAGGATGAATGTATTTGGTTATTATGTACTTGAGGGCATCCTTCTCTTGGTTTCGGCTGCCATTCCCGCTGTTTTTGTTTGTGCGAATATGCAGATGGCGGATCTTACTGTGCATACATTAATGGAACCTGCTTGGGGACGTTTTTTGCTTTGTTTTGTGTCGGCCATGCTGTTGTTGGGGATAATAATTTTGCTCGGCATTTATTTCCCCGCCCGGAAAGCGATGAGGATTGAGCCTGCAGACGCGTTGCATAATGAATAATGTTATTTCATTGTCACATGATCAGCAGTGTTCGTATATGAATGGAGTGTCCGATTTCGGACACTCCATTTTTGTTGTAAGGTGTTATAAAACAGTGAAATAGTTTTTTGGCATACCATTTGCCTTACCTTTGATAAAAAGAATAATAACGCAATGAAAAAACAAGTAATATCTCTATTTTTAGCCTTTGGCATATCGTTGGTTGCCGGAGCGCAGCCACAAGAAAAGCGACGTGCCATCACTTTGGAGGAAGCCATTACTATTGCCCGTGTGCAAAGTGTAGATGCGGCCGTAGCTTTAAACGAGCTGAAAACCGCTTATTGGGAATATCGTACTTTCCGTGCGGATTTGCTTCCGGAAATGAATTTTGAAGCCACTATTCCCAGCTATAATAAGAAGTATAATTCTTATCAGCAGGATAACGGTGCTTATACATTTGTACGTAATAATTATATGGAAATGAATGGTGAAGTTTCTATCGATCAGAATATTTGGTTGACCGGTGGTAAACTCTCATTGAATACCTCTCTTGATTTCTTGAAACAACTGGATGGAGATAAATCAAAACGATATATGTCTGTTCCTGTGGCATTGACTTTGGAACAACCTATTTTCGGAGTGAATACAATTAAATGGAACCGCCGCATCGAACCGGTGAGATACGCTGAAGCTAAAGCCGCATTTCTTACTGCAACCGAAGAGGTAACCATGACTACTATCAATTATTTTTTCAATTTGTTGCTGGCCAAGGAAAATGTAGGCATTGCCCGACAGAATCTGAAGAATGCAGATAAACTGTATGAAGTGGCTAAGGCAAAGCGTAGCATGGGGCAGATCAGTGAAAATGATTTGTTGCAATTGGAACTGAATGTATTGAATGCCCGTTCTACGTTGACTGAAAATGAAAGCAACTTGAAAAGTAATATGTTCAAACTCCGTTCATTTCTGGCATTAGGAGAGGATGAGGAACTGGAGCCGGTTGTTCCCGAAACGATTCCGACTGTTTTGCTGAACTATCCGGATGTTTTGGACAAAGCACTTGCCAATAATTCATTTGCACATAATATTCGTCGCCGCCAGTTGGAAGCAGATTTTGAAGTGGCTAAGGCGAAAGGTAATTTACGTGAAATCAAGCTCTATGCACAGGTAGGTTTTACAGGAACAGACAATGAATTTAATAGTGCATACCGCCGTTTGAAAGACAACCAGATTGTGGAAGTCGGTTTTAAGATTCCTATTCTTGACTGGGGAAAACGTCGTGGTCAGGTAAAGATAGCTCAAAGTAACCGCGATGTGACCGAAAGCAAGTTACGTCAGGAAACCATGAATTTCAATCAGAATCTGTTTATCCTTGTAGAACAGTTCAATAATCAGCAGGCCCAGTTGCAGATAGCAGACGATGCGGACAAGATTGCCCAGAAACGTTACAGTACCAATGTGGAAACCTTCATGGTTGGTAAAATCTCGACATTGGATTTGAATGACTCCCAGACAAAGAAAGATGAGGCTCGTCAGAAGCATATCAATGAGTTGTTCTATTATTGGTACTATTATTACCAGTTGCGCAGCTTGACATTGTGGGATTTCAATACCAATACTAATATTGATGCCGATTTCGAAAAGATTATCAAACAATAGGATTTTTACTATTCAATTCTGTTTGAATATAAAATGGGGTTGTCTTTGTACTTATTAAAATAATAATTTCTACATTTGCAGCAGTATGATATTAATTATAGACGATGACAGTGCCATTCGTTCTTCTCTGAGCTTTATGCTGAAAAGGGCGAAATATGATGTGCAGGCCGTACCGGGTCCCAAAGAGGCTATTGAAATAGTCCGTTCGGTTGCACCCCAGTTAATCTTGATGGATATGAACTTCACCCTGTCCACCAGTGGTGAAGAAGGATTGACGCTTTTGAAACAGGTCAAAGTGTTCCGGCCCGATGTTCCCGTTATATTGATGACGGCATGGGGAAGTATCCAGCTTGCCGTGCAAGGGATGCAGGCAGGTGCATTCGACTTTATTACCAAACCTTGGAACAACGTAGCGTTGATGCAAAGGATAGAAACTGCTTTGGAGCTGACTTCACAAGATAAGAAAGCAGCGGTTCCGGTGGAAGATAATGACGGCTTCAACCGTAGCCATATCATTGGAAAGAGTAAGGCACTGATGGATGTGCTGGCCACGATCAAGCGGATAGCGCGTACCAACGCATCGGTCTTGATTACCGGTGAAAGTGGTACAGGTAAGGAGTTGATAGCCGAAGCGGTGCATTTGAACAGTTCCCGTAGCAAGAAACCTTTTGTGAAAGTGAATTTGGGAGGTATTTCTCATACTTTGTTCGAGAGTGAAATGTTCGGTCATAAGAAAGGTGCGTTTACGGATGCCACAGCCGACAGGGTAGGACGTTTTGAACTGGCTGATAAGGGTACGATTTTCTTGGATGAGATTGGCGATTTGGATTTAAGCTGTCAGGTGAAACTGCTTCGCGTGTTACAAGAGCAGACTTTTGAAGTTTTGGGCGACAGCCGTCCCCGTAAAGTCGATATCCGTGTGGTCAGTGCGACGAATGCCGATTTACGGCAGATGGTGCAGGAACACACCTTCCGCGAGGATTTGTTCTATCGTATTAATTTAATTACGGTGCATCTTCCGGCATTACGCGAACGCCGTGAGGATATTCCGTTATTGGTCCGTCATTTCGCCGACAAACAATGTGAATCGAACGGTCTTCCCAAAGTGGAATTTACTTCTGAAGCGATGGATTATTTGAGCCGTTTGCCTTATCCGGGTAATATCCGTGAATTAAAGAATTTGGTGGAACGTACCTTGCTGGTCAGTGGAAAGGAAATATTGACTGCGGATGATTTTAAATCACAATACCAGCATCCTATAGAACAGAAGATGACAACGAATCTGCAAGGCATGACCTTGGAGGAGATAGAAAAGCAGACTATTCTGCAAACGCTTGAAAAGTATAACAATAATATGTCACAGGTTGCCATAGCCTTAGGAATCAGCCGGGCCGCTCTTTATCGCCGTTTGGAGAAATACAATATACAAGTGAATGATTAGCAAAAACGGAACCGGATAAAATATGAAACTGAAATTCTTGTTCTTTTTTTTAGCATTACTGTTGACAGCAGTATGGACTATCCTGCTCGTTCTTACATTGAAGGAACGCGGTGCGCTGTTTTATATAGGAGAGGGAGTCATTACATTCAGTCTTGTGTTTCTGGTTTATTTCTATCGCAAAGTCGTGAAACCGCTTGATATCATCGGCAACGGTATGGAGCTTCTTCGTGAGCAGGATTTCAGCAGTAGGCTGACTCCTGTCGGACAAAAGGAAGCCGACCGCATTGTGTTGGTTTTCAACCGCATGATGGAGCAGTTGAAAGACGAGCGTCTCCGGTTGCGTGAGCAGAATCATTTTCTTGACTTGCTGGTCAGTGCTTCTCCTATGGGAGTTGTCATACTGACTCTGGACGGACATATTTCCATGCTGAATGCGGCAGCTCTTCGTTTTTTGGATTATTCTTCGTCAGAGGAAGTCAGAGGCCGATTGCTGTGCGAGTTGGCTTCCCCTTTGGCCGAAGAAATAGAACGTATTCCCAAAGATACTACGGAAACAATTCGTCTGAGCGACTCCATGATTTACCGCTGTTCCCGGCTTTCTTTTGTTGACAGAGGCTTTTCTCATCCGTTTATTCTGGTGGAAAGTCTGACTTCCGAGGTGGTGAAAGCAGAGAAAAAGGCATACGAAAAAGTGATCCGTATGATAGCACATGAGGTGAATAATACGACTGCGGGCATTACCTCTACTCTTGATACGGTGGATGGTGCCTTGGAATGTATGGAGGATACGGAAGACTTGCGCGAAGTGATGAAAGTCTGCATAGAGCGTTGCTACAGCATGAGCCGTTTTATCACGAATTTCGCCAATGTGGTGAAGATTCCCGAGCCTCAATTACAATCAGTGGACTTGAATGACCGCGTGGCCGCTTGCAAGACATTTATGGAAACGGTTTGCCGTAACCGCAAGATTACGCTGCATCTTAATTTATGTAAAGAGAATCCCGAAGTGATGATGGATACTTCCTTGTTTGAGCAAGTATTGGTCAACATTATCAAGAATGCGGCTGAAAGTATCGGGGAAACAGGAGATATCTTTATCCGTACTTCCGTATCACCTACGATGTTGGAAATTGCTGATACCGGTGCCGGTATCAGTAAAGAGGTGGAAACCAAGCTGTTCAGTCCTTTCTTCTCCACCAAGCCTAACGGACAGGGTATCGGTCTTATTTTTATTCGTGAAGTTTTGATAAAACATGGGTGTACTTTCTCTCTTCGTACCTATCCCGACAAACTGACCCGTTTCCGTATCCGTTTCTGAAAAGTATGACGTTCCTGTTTCTAACCGGTATTAGCAAATTCAACCGGATGACGATGAATCTGTATGTATTTCACCGGTTACCTTT
>OHTU01000585.1_pt1 | contig 13202 bp, 8 predicted proteins | sample 1578961 | NCBI WGS metagenome assembly OHTU01 (sample SAMEA3879582, study PRJEB24766) | human gut metagenome | biome: human-associated habitat; feature: feces | place: USA | collected 1985/1987 | reverse complement strand
ACTTTGCGAGCAAAGTGAGCTACAATGCTGGCGCCGCAACAGACGATTATGCGGGCCAGTGCAAATCTCCGCTGCGAGGGCGCTACCGCTAACTTTTGATAATTCAATTTTGAACGCCCTACCTTTGGCCGCTTTTGTTTTTTGCAAGAGCAAGGGGATAGGCAGGGCGCAAACGGCAGGCATCGCCCGTTGGTCTTTCGCAGCTGTCGCGTTCTCTATCCATCCCCTTCCGTGTGCAAAAAACGGTTTGCAAAAATAAAAATCCTATATATATAAGGTGTGAAAGCGTTTTTTTTCATATTTTTGCGGGCAAAATAGAAAAACTGCAAGTGGGCGCTAAGCGTTGAATTTGAGATTTTCCCCGATACCTTCTTGTCCTTCCGAGACGATTTGAGGCTGTTCCTGTGACGTTGTGCAGGTTTCCTCTGAGACAGCGTAAGCCTTTTCCTGTCAGAGCGAAGTAGGAATGGCTGTCGGGGAAGTCAAGCAGGTGCCTGCCCCTTTTCTAATGTAATACTGAACACCAACCTATGCAAAAGAACTTAGTAATCGTTGAGTCACCGGCAAAAGCTAAAACCATTGAGAAATTCCTTGGCGAGGACTTCAAGGTGATGTCAAGTTACGGACACATACGCGACCTGAAGAAGAAAAACTTCGGCGTTGACCTCGAAACCTTCAAGCCGGAGTATGAGATTCCGGACGACAAGAAAAACGTGGTCAAAGAACTTCGCGCACAAGCCCGGAAAAGTGAGGCCGTGTGGCTCGCATCCGATGAGGACCGCGAGGGAGAAGCCATCTCGTGGCACTTGGCAGAGGTTTTGAAAATCAATCCGCAAGAATCCAAGCGCATTGTTTTCCATGAAATCACCAAGCCCGCCATCCTCGATGCCATTGCCCATCCGCGACACATCGACCTCAATCTTGTCGACGCGCAGCAGGCCCGCCGCGTGCTCGACCGCTTGGTCGGTTTCAAACTTTCGCCGGTGCTCTGGCGGCGTGTTCGCCCGAGCCTCTCGGCAGGCCGTGTGCAGAGCGTTGCCGTTCGTCTCATCGTTGAACGTGAGCGCGAGATAGAAGCCTTCCAAAGCGAAGCCAGCTACCGTGTGACGGCTGTGTTCACCCTTCCCGAAAGCGGAAAGACCCTGCGTGCAGAGCTCTCCAAGCGTTTCCCAACGGAGGAAGCCGCAGCCGCCTTCCTCGAACAGTGTAAAACGGCCACTTTCACCATCAAGGCCGTCAACACCCGTCCAGCAAAACGCACGCCAGCGCCGCCCTTCACCACTTCCACCCTTCAGCAGGAAGCAGCCCGTAAGCTCGGTTTCCCCGTGGCCATGACCATGCGTGTGGCCCAGGCATTGTATGAAGCCGGATTGATCACTTATATGCGTACCGACTCCATGAACCTTTCAGACCTCTGTCTGAACGCCTGCGGACCGGTCATCACGGAGAAAATGGGCGCCGAATACCATCAGCGCCGCCATTACCACACGCACGCCAAGGGCGCACAGGAGGCCCACGAAGCCATCCGCCCGACCGATATGCGTCGCGAAACCATTTCCGGTTCTTCACAAGAGAAACGCCTTTACGACCTCATCTGGAAACGCACCATCGCCTGTCAGATGGCCGATGCGCAGATGGAGAAGACAACGGTCAGCATTGATGTTGCCAGTGCCTCTTCCAATATTAATTCTTCAAGCAACGAATGCTTCGTGGCCAACGGAGAAGTTATCAAATTTGAAGGCTTCCTCAAAGTCTATCGCGAGAGCCAGGAAAACGATGGCGACCTCGAAGAAGACACCTCCATCCTCCCGCCAGTGAAGGAAGGAGAAACGCTCACGGCGCAGGAAGTCACGGCCAGCGAGCGTTTCACGCAACAGCCCCCGCGTTACACCGAAGCCTCCTTGGTGCACAAAATGGAAGAACTCGGCATCGGCCGTCCTTCCACCTACGCCCCCACCATCTCCACCATCCAGCAGCGCCAGTATGTGGCGAAGGGAGAGAAAGAAGGCACGCCGCGAGAATATCGCGTCTTGAAACTCCAGGGCGACACGGGAGAAATCACCAAGCAGATCAATACAGAAAAAACCGGTTCGGAGAAGGGCAAACTCGTCCCGACCGACATCGGCATCGTGGTCAATGACTTCCTGGCGGAGAATTTCCCAGAAATCATGGACTATAATTTCACGGCCAACGTTGAGAAAGACTTCGACGCCGTGGCCGACGGAGAGAAAAACTGGACCGAACTCATTCGCCACTTCTACGAAAATTTCGAACCCCAGGTGGAGAAAACCCTCAACCAAAAGACCGAACACAAGGTGGGAGAGCGCGAATTGGGCGTCGACCCCGTGTCGGGTCGCGTCGTATCGGTGAAAATCGGCCGCTTCGGTCCGATGGTTCAGATGGGAGTGGCCAGCGATGAGGAAAAACCTACGTTTGCCACACTGCCGCCGCAGTTCAGCCTGTCGAGCATCACGCTCGAAGAAGCCCTCGAACTCTTCAAACTCCCCCGCACCCTCGGCACCTTCGAAGACGCTCCAGTGGTGGTCAACGCAGGTCGCTTCGGCCCCTACGTGCTCCACAACAAAAAATACGCCTCGCTCGACAAGGGCGAAGACCCCATGAGCGTCACCCTCGAGCGTGCCATTGAACTCATCCTTGCCAAGCGCGAGGCTGAGGCCAAGAGCCATCTCAAGTCCTTCGAGGAAGAGCCCGATATGGAAATCAAAAACGGTCGCTACGGCCCCTACATCGTCTTCAGCGGAAAGAACTACAAGATTCCCAAGGCGCAGGCCGACAAAGCGGCGGAGCTGACGCTGGAAGAATGCCGCCAGATTATCGAGCAGGAGCAGAAAAAGCCAGCCAAAACAACGCGCAAGCGCACCACCACCCGCGCCAAAAAACAATAAGCATTCATGAAGAGCATCACCCTCATCGGCTACATGTGTGTCGGGAAGACCACTGTTGGGAAAGCCTTGGCCAAAAGCCTCGGCTGCACGTTCTACGACCTCGACTGGTACATCGAAGAGCGTTTCCACAGCAAGGTCTCGCAAATCTTCGCAGAGAAAGGCGAAGAGAAATTTCGCGACCTGGAGCAGCGCATGCTCCACGAAGTGGCGGAGTTTGAAAACATCGTGCTCTCGTGTGGCGGCGGCACGCCCTGCTTCTTCGACAACATGGACTATCTCAATAGCGTCTCCGAGACCTTCTATCTGAAAGCCTCTCCCGAAACGCTCTGCCGCCACATCGCCATGAGCCGTGGCGACCGTCCGCTTCTCAAAGGCAAATCGCCCGAAGAAATCCGTGCATTTGTCGAGCAGCAGTTGCAGGCGCGTGAGCCCTTCTATGAAAAGGCCAAACACGTGGTGGACATCAATGTGCTCGACTCCTTCGAGAAGATCGACGACATTGCCAAAATCATCCGCCACACACTTAATATTTAGAGTCCCCAAAAAACGGCGTGCTGCGCCTCCTCCTTCTGGAGGGCCAGACACTTCCCGTTCATCCACTTATCTTTTTACCACTAAGTCGTATTCAGCAAATGAGAAAATGGAGAATTGAAGATTCCGAAGAACTCTACAACATCAAAGGATGGGGAGTTAGCTATTTTGGAATCAACGAACAAGGGCATGCCTATGTCTGTCCGCGCAAAGACGGTGTCAAGGTCGACCTCAAAGACGTGGTCGATGAGTTGGCCTCGCGTGACATCACCGCGCCCGTGCTCTTGCGTTTCCCCGACATTCTGGACAACCGCATTGAGAAAACAGCCGACTGTTTTCAGCGTGCAGAAAAAGAATATAACTTCCAGGCCGACCACTTCATCATCTTCCCCATCAAGGTCAACCAAATGCGACCAGTCGTGGAAGAAATCATCAGCCACGGAAAAAAATACAACCTCGGACTCGAAGCGGGTTCGAAGCCTGAGTTGCATGCCGTCTTGGCCACCAACATGGACAGCGACAGCCTCATCATCTGCAACGGTCATAAAGACCAGAACTTCATCGAGCTTGCGCTCTTGGCTCAAAAAATGGGCAAGCGCGTGTTCCTCGTGGTTGAAAAACTGCCCGAACTCCTCACCATCGCCCGCACCGCAGAGAAAATCGGCGTGAAGCCCAACCTTGGCATCCGCATCAAACTGGCCACGGCGGGCTCTGGCAAATGGCAGGAGAGCGGTGGCGACGCTTCAAAGTTCGGCCTTAACTCCACCGAGCTCCTCGAGGCTCTCCGTCTGCTCGATGAGATGGGGCTTCACGACTGTCTCAAGCTCATCCACTTCCACATCGGGTCGCAGATCACCAAAATCCGCCGCATCTCCACCGCCCTGCGCGAAGCCGCCCAGTTCTACGTGCAGCTCCATGCGATGGGCTTCAACATCGAGTTTGTCGATTGCGGAGGCGGTCTCGGCGTTGACTACGACGGCACGCGCTCCAGCAATTCCGAAAGTTCCGTCAACTATTCCATCCAGGAATATGTCAACGACTGCGTCTACACCTTCGTCGATGCTGCCAACAAGAGTGGCATACCACACCCCAACATCATCACCGAGGGCGGCCGTTCCCTGACGGCCCACCATTCCGTCTTGATTCTCGACGTGCTCGAAAGCGTTTCCATGCCGCGCATGGACGAGAGTTTCCATCCCTCGGAAAACGACCACCAGCTCGTTCACGACCTGACGGAAATCTGGGACAAACTCTCAACGCGCTCCATGCTGGAAGACTGGCACGATGCCGAGGACATCCGCGACGAGGCCCTCGACCTCTTCCGCCACGGCATCATCGACCTCCGCACCCGTGCCCAGATTGAGAGCCTCTATTGGAGCATCTCGAGCGAGATTGCCGAATTGGCCCACCATCAGAAGCACGTGCCCGACGAGTTGCGTAAGCTCGACAAGATGATGGCCGACAAATATTTCTGCAACTTCTCCCTCTTCCAGTCGATGCCCGATGCCTGGGCCCTCGACCAGCTCTTCCCCATCATGCCCATTGAGCGTTTGGACGAAAAACCCACGCGCTCGGCCACGTTGCAGGACATCACCTGCGATTCCGATGGCAAGATTTCCAACTATGTCAACTATAACCAGCAGACCAGCTATCTGCCGCTCCACGCCATCAAGTCGGGCGACCACTATTACATCGGTGTGTTCCTCGTTGGCGCCTACCAGGAAATCCTGGGCAATATGCACAACCTCTTCGGAGACACCAATGCCGTGCATATCACGGTTGACAACGAGGGCTACAGCATCGACAAAACCATCGACGGCGAAACCGTTGCCGACGTCCTGGAGTATGTTCAGTACGACCCCAAGCGCCTCGTGCGTCGTCTCGAATCGTGGGTGAGCAAGGCTGTCAAAGAAGGACGCATCACCATTGAGGAAGGCAAGGAGTTTATCTCCAACTACCGTTCCGGCCTCTATGGTTACACCTATCTGGAATAATGCCGCCTACGGGTCGGATTAAACTCCAGCTTCTATAGGTTTCAAATATCCAGCACGCTATCGCCACGCGGCAGAGATTCCCATGCGGGTTTCCAGCCGCGTGGCGATGGTGTTTTTGGGGGCGTGCAGTGGGGGGACATAGGGCGGCAAAGCGTTGAAATACCTCCTGGAAAAATAGAGTGGGCGAGGAGAGCGGAGATACCAGTCTGGTGCGTGGTATATTGTTGATAATGAGGAGAGAAATGTTATTCCAATGCTTGTGTGATTTGTCTTTTCAGCAGTCCCCGCATGCGCCATTAGCATTTTTACCAATACTAAATAACAATAAAAAGTAATTTTAAAAAGGCCACTCCAAAATAAATTGTTAAATTTGCGTGATTTACAGAGTTTATAAGAATAAATCATATAAGAAAAACAACCGATGAACGTGATTACTAAGACCGTCGCGTTGCCTGATGGAAGAACCATCAGCATCGAGACCGGTAAGTTGGCCAAACAGGCCGACGGTGCTGTCATGCTGCGCATGAACAACACGATGTTGCTCGCCACAGTCTGTGGCGCCAAAGACGCTGTCCCCGGCACTGACTTCATGCCCCTCCAGTGTGACTATAAGGAAAAATATTCTGCCGCAGGCCGTTTCCCCGGCGGTTTCACCAAGCGTGAAGGCCGCGCTTCCGACTACGAGATTTTGACGTCTCGTCTCGTTGACCGTGCCTTGCGCCCACTTTTCCCGAGCGATTATCATGCAGAGGTGTATGTCAACATCACGCTCTTCTCAGCCGATGGCGTTGACATGCCTGACGCACTCGCCGGTTTCGCCGCTTCTGCAGCTTTGGCCTGCTCCGACATTCCTTTCGAAGCTCCCATCTCTGAGGTGCGCGTAGCCCGCATCAACGGCGAATATGTCGTTGACCCGACATTCGAACAGCTCGCCAACGCCGATATGGACATCATGGTCGGCGCCACCGAAGAAAACATCATGATGGTGGAAGGCGAAATGGACGAAGTGCCTGAAAGCGCTCTGCTCGAGGCTTTGAAGGTGGCCCACGAAGCCATCAAGCCGATGTGCCGTTTGCAGAAGGAACTTGCCAAGGAACTCGGCACTGACGTGAAGCGCGTATATTGCCACGAAGTAAACGACGAAGAACTCCGCCAGCAGGTGAAGGACGAATGCTACGCTCCGGCTTATGCCATTGCTGAAGCAGGCGACCACGACAAGCATCAGCGCGAAGAAGCTTTCGAGAAGATTCGTGAAGACTTCAAGGAACGCTACGTTGCTGCCCACGCCGACCTCTCGGCTGAAGAACTTCAGGAAAAGAACGACCTCATCGACCGCTACTACCACGATGTTGAGCGCGATGCCATGCGCCGTTGCATCCTCGACGAAGGCAAGCGTCTCGATGGCCGTAAGACAACAGAAATCCGCCCCATCTGGTGCGAAATCGACCCACTGCCAGGACCTCACGGTTCTGCCATCTTCACCCGTGGTGAAACCCAGTCGCTTTCAACCTGTACGCTCGGAACCAAGCTCGACGAGAAGATGGTTGACGATGTGCTCGACAAGAGCTACATGCGCTTCCTCCTCCACTATAACTTCCCTCCATTCTCAACCGGTGAAGCCAAGGCTCAGCGCGGTGTTGGCCGTCGCGAAATTGGTCACGGCCACTTGGCATGGCGTGCGCTCAAGGGTCAGATTCCTGCCGACTTCCCATACACAGTGCGTGTCGTGAGCGACATTTTGGAATCAAACGGTTCCAGCTCAATGGCCACTGTCTGCGCTGGTACTCTGGCTTTGATGGACGCTGGTGTGCCCCTCAAGGCTCCTGTGAGCGGTATCGCCATGGGCTTGATCAAGAATCCAGGTGAAGACAAATACGCTGTCCTCTCTGATATCCTCGGCGACGAGGACCACTTGGGCGACATGGACTTCAAAACCACTGGTACTGCCAAGGGTTTGACCGCCACCCAGATGGATATCAAGTGTGACGGACTTTCTTATGAAATCCTCGAGAAGGCCCTCATGCAGGCCAAGGCCGGTCGTGAGTACATCCTCGGCAAACTGACAGAAACGATTGCCGAACCGCGTGCTGACTTCAAGCCACACGTTCCACGCATCGAAGCATTCGAGATTCCTAAGGAATTCATTGGAGCCGTTATCGGCCCGGGCGGAAAAATCATCCAGGGCATGCAGGAAGAAACCGGCGCCACCATCACGATTGATGAAGAAGACGGCGTAGGCAAAATCCAGGTATGCGGTGCCAACAAGGCTGTCATCGACGCTGCCGTTGCCAAGATCCGCGCCATCGTTGCCATCCCCGAAGTGGGAGAGGTTTACGACGCCAAGGTCATCAGCATCATGCCTTACGGCTGCTTCGTTGAGTTCATGCCGGGCAAGGAAGGCTTGCTCCACATCAGCGAAATCGCTTGGAAGCGCTTGGAAAGCGTTGAAGAGGCCGGCATCAAGGAAGGCGACCACATCACCGTGAAGCTCCTCGAAATCGACGAGAAGACTGGTAAGTTCCGTCTCTCACACCGCGTTCTCGAAGAGAAGCCCGAAGGTTGGGAAGAGCGTCCTGCCCGTCCTGCCCGTCGTCCGCACCGCGAAGGTGGTGAAGGCCGCGGTCCGCGCCGCCAGTAATGCTTACCATTGTCACAGCCATGCCGCTGAAGAGCCGCATGGCCAGGCATTCCACTCATGAGAAATGAATGAAATGTACACCATAGCATCAAAAGTCCCCATAGTCCGACATCGGATTGTGGGGATTTTTTTGTTTATGCAACGTAAGGCTTTTCTGAGGGCTGAGGCCTGACTTCCGAGGACCGAAATTTGACTTTCGAGGTAGGGCGTTTAAAATACAGAAGCCCCCAAGGTTGGTAGAGAGGCGACAGCGCCTCTGAAGGGTAGGGTGTTCAAATTCTCAAAAAGAACCTGCGTTTTTGCTAAATAATAAGGTGCGACGAAGCCCTGGGGCGAAGCACTGTAGCTCACTTTGCTCGCAAAGTGAGGGGGCGAATATTGTGGCGGCCAAGCACGAGCTGAAAATCCAACAAAGTCATGCCCCAGAGCGCTGGTCATGTTCGCTACGTGTTCGTGGCCCTCACTTTGCGAGCAAAGTGAGCTACAATGCTGGCGCCGCAACAGCTGATTGTGCTGGCGCAGCGCAAATTTCCGCTGCGAGGGCGCTACCGCTAAGCTTGATTTTCTCTGGATTTTTAACGCCCTACCTCCGAGGGCCGAGGCCATTCTTTCCGCGTTGCAGTCCGCTTCCAGCGCTCCTATGTCTTTTCCCCGACTTCCTATGTTCGTCAGCGAATCTGGGAGCAGATGCGTCCGCGTCTGCTCCCAGGCACGTTCGTCTCTGCTCCCAGACGCGTTCGTCTCTGCCCCCAGATACGACTGCATCAGCCCCCAGGTTCGCTTGCGTCTGCTCCCGCGTTCGCTGGCAGGCATAGGGCGTGTTCTTGGAAAAAGACATGGCGTTGCGTCTCGATGAGGCCCTGGCGTTTCAAAATACGTTTGTCTCCGTCCGTGTCGGGGCATTCTGCGGTTTGCCTCCTGTCTTGTGCCACGAAAATATGCCGTGCAGAAACAAACATTAAAAAAAGCCGAGATATTCCGCCAAACTCCCAAAAATTATTGTTACTTTTGCCTGTAAGTATATACTTGCGTAAAAAAACATAAAAGTCATGACGCTCGACGATATTAAATCAGTATATTTTGTCGGTGCAGGAGGCATCGGCATGAGTGCCCTTGAACGTTATTTCCTTGCTGAGGGAAAGTGCGTTGCGGGTTACGACCGCACATCTTGCGAACTCACAGAGACGCTCCGCAAAGAAGGTGCCGACATTCATTACGAAGACAACGTGGAACTCATTCCTGAGTGCTGCCGCGACAAAGCCACCACATTAGTTGTATTTACGCCTGCCATCCCAGCAGACCACAAAGAATTGGCCTATTTCCGCAACAACGGTTTCGAGGTGCAGAAACGCGCCCAGGTGCTCGGCCTTTTGACGCGCCACTCCAAGGGACTCTGCGTGGCCGGAACCCACGGAAAGACCACCACTTCAACCATGGTGGCACACCTGCTCCACCAGAGCCACGTGGAATGCAACGCTTTCTTGGGTGGCATCAGCAAAAACAGCGGTACGAATTTCCTGCTCTCAGAGAAAAGTCCGTATGTCGTGATAGAAGCCGACGAGTTCGACCGCTCCTTCCATCATCTGCGCCCCTTTGCCACTGTCATCACTGCCACGGATGCCGACCATCTTGACATCTATGGAACTGAGGAGGCTTATCTGGAGAGCTTCACAAAATACACCAGTCTCATCCAACCGGGCGGCGCGTTAATCGTTCATTGCGACTTGAAGATGAAAGAGGCCCTGCAAGACGGCGTGTGTCGCTACGACTACAGCCGCGACAAGGGCGATTTCCATGCTGAAAACCTGCGCATCGGTGGCGGACGCATCGTGTTTGACTTCGTCTCGCCGTTTGGCAATATCAAGGATGTTGAACTCGGCGTGCCCGTGAGCATCAATATCGAAAACGGCATCGCCGCTATGGCGCTCGCCCAGATTGCCGGTGCCACGGAAGAGGAAATCCGCCGCGGCATGCTGAGTTTTGAAGGCGTTGTGCGCCGCTTCGATTTCAAACTCAAAACCGACCGCATCGTCTTCTTGAGCGACTACGCCCACCATCCAGCGGAAATCCGCCAGAGCGTGCTCTCGTTGCGCGAAGTGTTTGACGGACGCAAACTCACTGCCATTTTCCAGCCCCACCTCTACACCCGCACCCGCGATTTCTACAAGGATTTTGCCAACAGTCTTTCGTTGCTCGACGAGGTGATCCTGACGGAAATCTATCCGGCCCGCGAACAGCCCATCCCCGGCGTGACCAGTCAGATTATCTTCGACGAACTGCGTCCCGATATGCAACGTCGCATCTGCCAGAAGACCGACGTGCCGCAAATCGTTGAAAACGAGGATTTCGATGTGCTCATCGTGCTCGGAGCTGGCGACCTCGACAACTATTGTGATGAAATAACAGAAATTTTGAAACGAAAATATTGCTGATGCCAGCACGGGCGGCACAGACCGTCTGAGCCGCGGGGGAGGAAAGCGTCTTTCAGGACCTTCCTCCGCTTGCAGCCAAAGGCACGTAAAATCCCGCAGAATTGCTATGAAGACATTCTTTAAACTGCTCGTATTGTTGGGGGTCGTTGCCTATCTCTTCTATGTCTTTGCCGACATATCTGGGAAAAGAGACAGCACGCGCTGCAAGGAAGTGAACGTGATCATCGTTGACAGCAGCTACGCGGGATTCATCAACGCCGATGAAGTGGTGCGTATCTTGAAGAAGGAGAAGATTTATCCTGTGGGCCAGTTGATGGAGGAGGTCAATGGCGACAGTCTGGAGAAAGCACTGGAGAAAAACTCGTTCGTGAGCATCGTGAAGTGCTATAAGACACCGGGAGGCCGCGTCAACATCAACATCTCGCAGCGACTGCCCATCCTGCGCATCAAAGCCGACAACGGCGACGACTATTACATCGACAACAAGGGCGTGGCCATGATGCCCGAAAACTATACGGCTGACGTGGCAGTGGCAACGGGACGCATCAGCAAACGCTATGCTGCCAAGAACCTGGTCCACTTGGCTCGCTATCTCCACACGAACGACTTTGCCAACGACCTCGTGGAGCAAATCAACGTGGCGCCCGATGGCAGGGTGGCGCTCATCCCGCGCATCGGCTGCCAGGTGATCCAAATGGGAAAGCTCGACTCGCTGACCCTGAGGACGCAGATGCAAAACCTGCGCGTGTTTTACGACAAGGTGCTGCCGACTGTTGGGTGGAACACCTATCGCGAAATCAGTTTGGAATTCAATAACCAGATTGTTTGCAAGAAATACTGACGCCTGAAGCTCCGCTTCGGAGAACGGGCGGACGCAGCGCAGGAAAACGACTGCAACGCAAAGCCGTGTCGGCACCGTGATGCTGGCACGCTGAAGAAAGACGCTATAAGTAGGTGTAAAAAAATAATGCTCTTGGCATAAATCATAAAAAGAGTTTTGACCACCCACTTGTTATTTTAAGAAAGAAACCTCAAAGGCCCGAGAGCCGTTTCGCCAAGCAATCGTCTTGCGCGTGGAAAACTCAAAGGCCAACGCCTAATAACACTCTATGAATATGACAAATGACGACTTCATCGTAGCAATAGAACTCGGTTCGTCCAAGGTGACGGCTATTGCTGGGCAGAAACAGCCTGACGGTGCCATCAAAGTCCTCGCATACGCACAAGACCCTTCGGAATCGTTCATCCGCAAGGGGTGTATCAACAATTTCAACAAGATGACGTCGTGCGTTGACAGCATCAAACAGAAATTGGAAAATGCCCTCGGACGCTCCGTTGCCAGCTGCTATGTCGGCATCGGCGGCATGGGCATGCACACCGTGGCCAACACCGTGACGCGACATCTCGGCGAGAAGCAACTCATCACCGCCGAAATGGTCAACAACGTGAAGGATTCCAATAACAGTATGCCTGGAAACGACCGCGAAATCCTCGAGGTGATACCGCAGGATTACCAGCTCGGCACGCAGGTGGTGGCCGACCCCATCGGCATCGCGTCTGACGTGATTGAAGGACACTTCCTCAATATCATCTCCAACACGAGCGTGTCGGAAAGCGTTTACAACTGCTTCCGCAGTGCTCATCTCAACGTAGTGGGCATGCCCATCACGGTCCTCGCTTTGGCCGACGCCATCTTGACGGAGCCGGAGAAGCGCTCAGGATGCGCCTTCGTGGACATGGGTGCGGAAACCACTTCCGTGGCCATCTTCAAGAACAATATTCTCCGCCATTTCGCCGTCATCCCTCTCGGTGGCGCCAACGTCAACCGCGACCTCTGCACACTGCAAATTGAGGATTCGGAGGCTGAACAGCTCAAACGCAAATATGCCACGGCTTACAGCAACGAGGAGGAAGACAAGCACGAACCTGTCACGCTGGGCGACGGTCGCACCGTGAAGTATGAAGAATTCAACGGCCTGGTGGAAGCACGCATGGAGGAAATCATCCTCAACATCAAGCATCAGATTGCCCTCTCCAAATACGACGACTCGAAACTCGTCAGCGGCATCGTGGTGACTGGTGGCGCCGCCAATATGAAGAACATCGACAAGGCTTTTGCCGCCTTCACCGATTTCAGAAAGGTGCGCTTCGTGAAGAACACCCGTTTGCAAACGCGTCTTGAAAGCAAACCATCGTCGTCTTTCAATGCCGACGGCTCATTCAATGCCGCCATCGCCCTCATCGACAAGGGCGAAATCAATTGCTGCGGCGGTGTGATCGGACAGGAGGGCAATGCGTTTGAACAGCAGGCGCAGGGCGGAAATGTCCAGACGGAGAACGATTTCTCACAGCAGGGCATGCAGCAGACCTTGGCAGGCACAGGCCAGCAGGGTGTGCAGAATGTCACCATCGGTGGCCATCAGAATGCAGCCCAGACGCAGACGGTTGCTCAGGGGCAGCAGAACGGCCAGACAACAGATGTCGAAACCGAGGAAACTTCTGAAAGAGAGACCAAGAAGCCTAAGCAGAAGAGCGGCATGTTTGGTCGCATCTCGAGCATCTTCAAGAAAGTGACCAATGCTGCGGGCAACCTCGTCAATGACGATGACGACCGCTTTATGGCGTCGCGCAAAGATAAGTAGGTGCTCAAAATTAGTTTATACTATCCATGTAGGGATTAGCCAGTTTAATATTGCCTTGC